>PVMK01119695.1_pt1 | contig 51391 bp, 51 predicted proteins | sample 1853481 | NCBI WGS metagenome assembly PVMK01 (sample SAMN08533507, study PRJNA380276) | Marine sediment metagenome, whole genome shotgun sequencing project.
CTGGTGATTCTGGTCTGACTCCTCCCAGCTTGGCTCGCTGTCGTTATACATGAGCAGAACTTCACAACCCTGCGGCACACTGATTGCACCGACAGCCATTCCGGCGGGCACAAACATATAATGCCCGCTGGTACAGACCTGGTCGCCAAGCTTCATGGAGCCAGTCAGAACCAACAGCTCCCAATCGGAATAACTCAGGCTGGGTTTACGTTTATAGCCCCCGTCGAATTTCACCTTCAGCGTACAAGCGCCCGAGTCGGTGTCCAACGACAACACCTTGTAATGACTACCTGAGAAACCTGAAATGTCGAATTTCTTGTAGGCTGTGTCCAGCTCTACATAGGGCTCGATATGCGGTCGCGCCACGGTCGTTCTCCTTAATTCAATTTACAAAAGCAGCGAAGAGACTGGTTCCGGTGTGGCATTATCGCGAAGCAGATAACACAGCATTGACGCCAGCAAAAATCTGCTAATAAGTCACCCGATCTTTCCGTTTCGGTTGGGCTGGCAGTTCACTTTTCTTAATAACCCGCTTCATATCGCCGTTGAAATTGAAGCCCGTGGTGGAAATATCCTTCAAAAATTTCCTGTACCACTTGGCCCGCGTCGGCGCGAGGTCATTCATTTCCTTCGCAATCACGCGATAACGTTTCTTCTGCTCCGCAACATTTCGTTTCAGCCAAAGCAGTACGTCTTCGGACCGTGGTGGTTTCATATCCTGAACGCGTTTTGCCATGATTCTATTGCCTCCTGCTCACATGTAGTTTTGACGGTACCAATCATTGACATCGTCGCCGGTAGTCAACCAGACGTTGTCATGACCGGCAATATATTCAAACGCCCGCTTTAAATGCTTGAATTTGTTGGGCTGCCCGACGAAGAAGGTGTGCAGACAGATTGGCATGATGCGCCCGTTGGTCGCGCCCTCTTCGTACAGTACGTCGAACTGATCGCAAATCATGTCGCCGAACGCCTCGGAACTGACACCGACATTCATGAAAGCCGGAATGTCGTTGAGTTCCACCGTGTAAGGCACGGCAATCAGGCTCCCCGACTGGGTCCGGAGCGGAAACGGATGATCGTCGGCGGTGTAGTCACACAGATACTCGACACCATTTTCGGCAAGAATATTCGGCGTATTATCAGTATGCGTCAGAAACGGTGACAACCAGCCCTTGGTGGGACGGCCAATCGCCTCTTCCATCGAACTCAATACGGTCTTGATGATCTCCCGCTCCTTGGCTTCATCGAGCAGCATAAGGTTGCCATCGGGGCCTTTTGCGTTACCGATAAAATTAGCCGGGGCATTGTTGATGCCATGACCGATCCAGGCCCAGTTTCGCGCCTTGCCTTCTTCAATGATGCGCGGATATTCGCGAATGATGTCGGAGTTCAGGCATACGGTTGCCCGCATACCGAGCTTGTCCATCAGTTCCATCATGCGCCACACGCCGACGCGGTTACCGTAATCACGCCAGCCGTAATTCAGCGGATCGGGCGTAAAGACCGCCGTGCCCGGAATCAATGCGGTCCCCGGCACGTCCGCCGGAAAATGTTCGATATTGATATACGGCGTGATCGCGACGCGCGCGCCATCCGGCAGTTTCAGTGGTTCACGATCGATGATCGGGACATATTCATAGTGTCTGGATTGTGTCAACTCAGCCATGGGACACCTCGCGTTGTTATTAGTAGTTTAAGAACCGTAACGGAAACCAGTCTCTAGAGACTGTTCAAATATTCGAGCGCTTCCACCTTGCTGATGACATCACCGTACTTCGCGTTGATGTCAAAAAGATTCGCCTCGTGCGGACCGTCATGCCGATCGCCGATACATTCGCGCACACAAATCGGACGTATCCCGTGCTGGACAGTATCTACAGCCGTGGCGCGAATACAGCCGGAAGTTGTGCAACCGGTAATAATCAACGTATCAACGCCCAGTCCATTCAAGGTCGCGATCAGCGAAGTACCGAAGAATGCGCTCGCATACTGTTTCACAATCACGACCTCGCCCTCCCGCGGTTCACAGCCTTCACAGAACTCGGCCAGCGGGTTACCGGGAACCAGATCCTTCAATACCGGCGCCTTTTTAATCCAGACGCCACCGTCCGCGTAATCTGGTGGCGTATACAGCACGCGGGTATGAATAACCGGCACTTTCTTGCCGCGTGCCACCTCGAGGATTTCCGGCATCTCCTTGACGCACTCAACCACACCGGGTGCATACAGGGCGGAGCCCTCGGTCGTATACCCCTGGAGCAGATCGATGACGATCAGCGCGGATTTTTTGCCGAAACCAAGACGGCTATCCCACACGCCTTCGTAATTTTGATCAGCAGAACCAGCCATGAGCGTTCTCCCTCCTGTTATAACCTTTAATTTTCGGAGTCGCAGCAGCCACGGCCCAATGAGTGGCTGTAAGTAGAAAAATCTTAACCCGCCGCCGGAGGCGGAAAAACCCCGGCCTCGTGGATTGAAAGCGTTTTTACTTATTCGCGCCTTATGGCCAATGGTGTCACTGAAAACGCCGGGCTGCAACACTACGAAGGCTACCCAGGGTCGGTCCGTTCACTGGCTGGCCCAGGTCCTGGTGGTCCGACAAGTCTATACTGATGAGTTCAGCGGGCTGTGAAGCGGTTGGCCGCCAGCCGCGCCGCGCCGGAATTCGCGCTGGCCAGCTTGCACTCGTTGCCCCCCGGTCTTTCAAAACAGGATCCTCGGTCGAAATTACTGCTGAAACTTTCGGTTAAAGACTGGCCGTAGCGCGGATGTCCCACCTGATGCGCGAATTCCAGCTTGCAAGGGCCGCGAAATATGCTCTATATAGAAGTCATAATTCACCGCTAACCCCAAATATTTTCTCGCGAGGAACCAATCATGGCAGATGCAGCGCAGGCCCAACAGCAGTGGGGCAAGAAATCCGATGTCGTGGAAAACCTGAAAATGCACAGTGGCTTCGAGGGCAAGGAAACAGCTCTCGGCACTGCCATCTCAATCGTATTGAAACAGCTCGGCAACCACGCCGGCTACGCCCACGAACTAAACGACCCATTGGTCAAGGCTCATTTGATGGCCATCGATTTTGCGCGGGCCAATGGCAAGCTCGCCGAATATGTGGCCCACGACATCGAAATGATGGAGCCGATCAATAAAAGAATGAAGAACCTGATCGAGAAGACCGGTAAGAAGGAAATCGCACTGGTCGGATTGTTCGATCGTACCGCCTGTCATTATGCGCTCGCACTGGACACGGCCGGGGAACCCGGGGTCCGCAGGTGGACGTCGCCGTTTAAAACAGTCCTCGCTGCATGCCGGAAAATCGGGCAATTTCCCGAACTCACCGAGGAAGACATTCACGAGCAATGGACCAAACCACGACTCACCGGCTATGCGAAAGCCATGGGCGTGAAACTCGATATCTCGGACCTGGCAGAAGACGGAATGATTACCTGCAAACTCGTCGACTGACGCAAAGACTCAACGAAAGCAAGAAAACCCGGCCGTTGCCGGGTTTTCTTTCTTTGTTCACGACCCGGAATATTTCATGGGACGTTCACTATCAAAAGTCATCACGTTGACAGCCGCGTTGTTCCTCACGATCGCCTGCACCAGCGAGGCACCTGAAACGGACGCGGATGTGATCGTCGTCGGCGCCGGTATCGCCGGAATTTCAGCGGCACTGGAAGCAAGTGCCAATGGTGCCCGGGTTCTCATAATCGAAGCTTCTTCCGTCGCTGGTGGGCATGCCGTGAAGGCCGGTGGTTTCGCGATGGTCGGTACACCGTTGCAGGAACGCAAAAGCCTCCAGGACACGCCGGATATTGCATTCAAAGACCTCATGGCCTGGGGTGAAGATGCCAATCCCGATTGGGTTCGCTATTTCGTCGAAAACTCGAGGACTGAAATATACGACTGGCTGATCTCGATGGGCGTGAAATTCACGGTACTGGTGGATACGCCCGAAGACACTGTACCCAGATTTCACTTCGCCGGCGGCACGGCAGCAAAAGTCATCGTGCCGATGCTACGAGAGGCAATCAACAGCGAGAATATTCGTTTCCGATTAAACACCAGAGCAGAAGAGTTGCTTGAATCATCCGGACCGTCGATGGGCGTGCGGGTTCGCAATACGCGAACCGGCGAAGAGCAGATCGTTCGGGCCATGACGATTATCCTGACGACCGGCGGCTTTCCGAGTAACCTCGAAATGGTTCGCGCAAACTGGTCCAAGGAGGCGAATGAACCGATCGCAGAGCCCGAACTTTTACTAATTGGATCCGGCCAATATGCAACTGGCGACGGTATCGATTTGGGGCGCGATCTCGGCGCCAGACTCTATCGGATGGATCACCAGGTTATATTTATTAACGGATTACCGGACCCGCGTGATCCTGTCCGTGGACTGAAAACCGAGAATTCCCTGGCCATCTGGGTCAACAAGGAAGGCAAGCGCTTTGTCAATGAGGCCGCCGACAGTAAACTTACCGAAGCGGCGGGACTGGCATTATCACCGCAAACTCACTGGATGATTTTTGATTCCAAGGGTCTGAAGCAACTGCGGATCAGGGGCGCGACATGGTTGACGCCCGCGAGCATTGTCACAGAAATTCTCGATAGCCCCGTCATCGGCCATAAATCCGGAACCATCGCGACTCTTGCGCAGGCCACCGGGTTACCGGCCGACAATCTTGAAGCGACCGTAGCTGGCTATAACAAGGCGGTGGAAACAGGCGCGGATTCGGATTTTCAGCGTTTTGCCGGCAAGCGTAATCAAGCCAAAGCCATTTCTGAGGCGCCATACTATGCATTGCAGCTTTTCCCGATGACCCGCAAGAGCATGGGTGGACTTGCCATCGACATGCAAGCCCGGGTTATCGATGCGGACGACAAGCCGATAGCGGGCCTCTACGCGGCCGGAGAACTTACCGGTGTCGCCGGCATTAATGGCAGCCACGGGGGCTCAGGTACGTTTCTCGCCCCGTCGGTATTGACCGGCCGGATAGCCGGCCGAAATGCAGCCGCCGCGGTCGAGGTGCTTACCGACAAACCGGGCACGAATTGGCGAAATACCGCTGAGCCGACAAGCGTGATTGCCGGCGCTCAGGATTCTATCAACGCCGTGCCACTCCAGCCCTTGCTTGCACTACAACGGGCCGGTTATTGGCACTTTGAACAAGCGCATGGCCTGATTGTGGAACGCCGGTACGCTTGCGATCGCTGCCACTCGGACGAGTGGCCACCCGGCCCGGCAACCACCTCCCGACAACAGTTGCTGCAACTCGATAGCTGCAGCAACTGCCATTGAAAAAGGTGCCGGATCACTGCCGTTCCATAAACTCATGACCGACGTCAAAACGATGCAATTTCTGATCACAAAGTTCGTCATTCGCGGCTGGAAGCCGCGATCCTGCCAATAGTCACGCGGCTTCCAGCCGCGAATGCGAGTCGCCCATCCCCGGCACGTTTTTCCTTAGAACGCCGCTTCGACGATCGCTTTGAGTTCTATTTCCTGCGCTATCAGTGAACGCGCCTCGGTCAGCTGCCCGGTCGCGCGCACTTGATTATGTTCGCTGCGCGTGGAGAAATGTTCCGGGTCCCACGCAAAGTAACTTTCATTCAGTGCATCGGCGCAGAACCGCGCCGCAAGTTCTACAAGGATAATATGCGTCGCAGGAACAATAGATGACCACTCCTCCACAAAAATCCACTCACGTGTCTGCTCCGCATAACCCTGGATTGCCGGAATAAAAAGCTCGGCCGAAAATTCACCGGTCCAGTAATCCTCTCCAGTGGGATTGCACCAGGAACGCATCGCGTCGCCGAGTTCCAGAGGCAACGGCATCCGCGAAATCGTATCCAGATCTACAAGGCACAAAGCCCGGTCGCTGCCCGCTTCGAAAAGAATATTATTAACCTTCGGATCACCGTGAACGACACGATCCCGCACCTCCGGAAGCACCGGCAACGAATTCGCGATATCCAGAATCTGGCGACCTAATCTCGACACGGCCGGATATTCAGGGTGATCGGTCCGATTCGTCATCGTCTCTTCGAGAAAGCGAAGGTGATGTGCCGTGTCGTGAATCCCGAGACGAAGGTTGGCGAATTGATGATCGAGATCGCTGACGGCACGATGAAACCGCCCAAGTACCCTGCCGGCTTCGCGAGCCTGTTCTGCCGAGGCCAGTGCGTCACGACTGACACCGTTGACACGACTGAGCAGTCTCCACACAGTATTTTCATGCTCGACCCAAAGGGCCCCGCTATTGGCCGGCAACAATCGACAGGTCACCAGGCCCTTGGCCTCGAGGTGCCGCGTCAGCACATCGATATCCCGATTAACGGCCGCGGGGAACATCGCGTTGACCCGCTGCAATACGAAGCACTCTGGTCCGCCATTATCGACCAGCCAGGTCTGATTGATGAGACCGTTGCCCAATGGTGACAGGCGAGCCTCCCCCAGTCCGTAATTGGCAAGTACCGATTGAGCGGTATTCTGGTCATCTACCATAACCTGGCCCCTTTTATCCGCTGAACCTGGCCCGGTCAACTTTGGAGCGTGATCCGGGTCACAAAAGCACTCGTGATCGATAGTAGCGAAACCGAACTATATTGACATCGGGTGGTCAAACTGATTAGGTTAGGCATCATGGAAAACATGGAAACACAACACAGCGGCCCAACGCTCACATTTACCGATGCGGCGGCCATCAAGGTCAGCGGCCTGATTGCGCAGGAAGAAAACCCGAACCTGATGCTCCGGGTCTTCATTAGTGGCGGCGGCTGTTCCGGATTCCAGTATGGATTTACCTTCGACGAAGGCCTGCAGGACGGAGATCTGCGGATCGAAAATCAGGGTGTTACCTTGCTGGTTGACCCGATGAGCCTGCAGTACCTGATCGATGCCGAAATCGACTACAAAGAAGACCTGGAAGGATCCCGTTTCGTAATCCGTAATCCGAATGCGGCCACCACCTGTGGCTGCGGTTCTTCTTTCTCAACTTAAGGAACCTCTGAGACATGCGAAAAATGGTGCCCGACACCATTTTCCTCTGTTTACGCTTCAGGCATGAAGCGCACACATAATTGCTCGAGTTCAGACGCCTCCAGCGATTCCTGCATCAGACGGCAATGAAATGTATCGCCGGTCTGCAGATGGCCGCATAAGGTGCAAGCGCCAAGCATGGTGCCACGCCGCTCCCTTGCCAGGCTAATCATGATTTGCTGCAAACTTTCCGCCGCCTGTTCTTTTCGCCTGGCATCAAGAGTTCCGACTGCGCGCACCAGGGCGTCCATTGGATCCTCGGCCAGCTTATTGTCCGCAAGCGGGGTCAAATCAAATCGTGCACTGCGGCCATCCTTATCCGAGCGGGTGCGCTCCAGGTAGCCCTGTTCGACCAGGCTCTTCACGGTTTGCGATGCCGTCCCGCGCGTGGTGGCATGAAAATCCGCGAACCCTGAAACATTGCGGGAGAAACGGTTAGCACGGGCGAAAAAGCGCAACGCCATCCATTGTGCCTGGGTCAGGCCACCGGCAGCACAGTCGGCGTAAGCGGCCCGCCCCAGTTGCAAGACCAGATCCGCGACAAGCGCCCCATTGTCAGGCTTTTTCACCATAAACCAATAGTAGCGATACGAAACTATATTGACAACGTCGGAATCAGCCGATAGCGTGGCTACATTAATGACGTAAGAGGATCAAAAATGGCACTGGATAGCGAAACACGCGGAATCATCGATCAGCTGCTGAGCACAAATAAAGTCGTCCTGTTCATGAAGGGAACGCCGCAGCAGCCGCAATGCGGTTTTTCCGCGACCACGGTGTCCACCCTGGAAATGCTGATTCCCGATTTTATGTCAGTCAACGTACTCGAACACCCGTCAATACGCGAAGGGATCAAGGAATTTGCAAACTGGCCGACGATTCCGCAGCTGTATATCGACGGGGAACTGATTGGTGGCAGCGATATCATCACGGATATGCTGCAAAGTGGGGAGCTCGCCGACACGCTGGGTATCGAGAAACCCGAGATTGAGGCACCCGCCATTTCAATCGATGACAAGGGGCTTGCAGCCATGAAAAAGGCGCTCGATTCACAACCGGGCCATGTACTTCATTTGCAGATCAACGCCGGGTGGTCACACACGATCAGCCTCGGTGCCATTAAAGGCAGCGCTGTGCAAGCGGCTATCGGCGACATAGAAATTCACATGGACCCGTGGAGTGCCACCAGGGCAGATGGCCTGAATATGATCCTGGAAGAAGACCTGACCGGCACACGATTTAGTTTTGATAATCCGAATGCCCCACCACCGGTGAATCAAATGACCGTGCAGACGCTGAAGGAAAAACTGGACAGTGACGTGGAGGTCATATTGATCGATGTTCGCAGCGACGAAGAATGCAGCAAAGGCACCATCAGCGGCTCGCGTCAGTGGAATGAGGAAGCCAGGCAACTGCTCGAGTCACTGCCAAAGAATACCGAGTTGATTTTTTATTGCCATTCGGGCGGCCGTAGCCAGGCGCTGGCGGAATCGATCCGGCGGCGCGGATATACAAACCTTCACAACTTGCCCGGTGGAATCCTGGCCTGGTCGGAAGAAATCGATTAAACAGAAAAAGGCGCCTTGTTCTCCCACACTACGGATAGAACCAGTCAGGGCCGGCGCAGGGCACCACCAATTGAACATCAGCACTGACGTCTTCGGCCGGGTACCCGGTCACTTCCGTCAGTCCAGCGATATCGATTCGCACCTCTGGTGTACACAATACGCCATCTCCATCCACATCAAGCCAGGCGTAAATCAGTAACCCTTCACCCCTGTCTAGCGGATAGACGAATTCGTGCGAGAAGGGGCCAATCTTCGCCTCGAAAGTGTCGATGAATTGCACGGCATGGCGCAGGTCACCTTCAAGTGACCAGGCATGGTACAGGCTAACGAAAACCTTGGCGGTGGGCGCGACACCAGGGGGTGCTTCTATTGACCCGGAAATACTGACCGGCATGGCTGGATGTTCTGTCTCACCGCAACCAGCCATGATCAACACCATCACCGCAAGCAATACGCGTACAACGAAAATAAACGAGTGAGTGAGATGACTTTCGGTATGCATGGTTCCGGAAACTGATTATCTAGCTATAGTTCAAACTTCGGCAGACCAAATACACGACTGAAATTATCGGCCAGGATCATACGAATCTCTTCCGTCGTATAGCCCGCGTCCACCATCGCGGCGACAAAATTTTCGAGATGGCTTCGTATGTACCCGGGAAACTGCGGTCCGTCCGATCCGTATATCAACTTGTGCGCCATACCCGCAGCTTTAATTCTCCCCACAAAGTCCGGCAGGACTTCGGCCGCCCGTTCGGCGCCCAATGCGCCCGGTTCCATGTATACGTTGTCATAATGGGTTGCAAGATCGATGCACGCATCCACATAAGTCAACTTGCGGTGATACGTATCCCAACCGGCGTGCCCGAGAATAAAAATCGTATCGGGATAACGTTTTATCGCCTCTTCCAGGTAGTACGGGTCTGTATATGGCGGCTCCAGTCGCACACCCGGATTCGGGCTCGTCGCCGTGTGCAGGTAAATCGGCTTCCCCAAACGCCCGGCGATTTCATAAATGCCGTAGAAACGCGGATCGTCAAAGCGGAACTGCTGGTGCGCGTGCGCGAGCTTGATGCCAACCATATTGTCGAGATTGGTCAGAGCATCTTCGAGCATCGCCAATTGCTCCTGACTGTTCAGATTCCACTGGTCGACGCGAAGGCTGGCAAAACCGTACATGCGCTCAGGATTGACGGCTATTTGCTCGGCGACAAACGCATTCGGCGCAATGCCGGTCGTATGCGGACTGTAGAGCGCAAACACCCCGCCGGCCTGAACGCCCGCGCTGTCCAGGGAGCTGAGAATGCCCTCACCACTGAGCCAGCGATTCATCAGGTATTTGTTGACCCACTTGAAGCCCCGGGGTATCCGGCTTCCGAGGCGCTCGCGAAAATCCGGTGGCGTCCATTTCCAGCGGCCCGAATGCAGGTGCATATCAACAACGGCCAGTTGTTCTCCATTGACCTCGATACCCGGCTCGACGGGCTCGCCTCCGCAGCCGGATACGCTAATCAGAATTACAGCAATGAAAATCAGTCTAAACATTCGACGCAGATTCTGATATTGGGATAGCTTAAAACCGGATAGTAGGGGAATCGGCATTATGCGACCGGCAATCAGCCGCGCTCGTCCGCTGTATGACCAATTTTCAATTCTGCCGTTGCGTCAATCGGTCAGACCCGTGACTCCACGTTCAGAAACGTGCCTGTCGGCGTCAACCACGACCGATCTAAGCCTGCAGAAAATCGTCGATGCGCCGTTCGATCGCTTCCCAACTCTTTGATCGTAGCTGAGCAGTCTCATATCCGGCTCGCTCGAGTGTGCGGATCGAGACCGGATGGGGTTTGCCGGTCGGTCGGCTTCCGGCGCTGAAAGCCTTATGAATGCCGGCGCTTCGCGCATTCAGCACGGCTTCCGCGATCAAACTGCGAGCTGAGTTGCCCGTGCAAAGAAATAATACGTTCAAGTTCGTTCGCTACTTCCGTTCATCGAGATCCGGATGAGCAGCTTAGCCTAAACTGGCGAATTTTCGACTAGCTGCTAAAGTGTCAACCGCTTTCCTAACAAACCGTCGGGGTTTTCGCAGATTGATTTTATCGGGGGAGGAATCATGAAACAGCTAAAAACAGCAGCCACGATTGCCGCATTTCTGATCGTCGTCGGAATGTTGATTCACAATCTGAATGGGCTTTACCTGGAACCGACATTTTTAGGTTTCGAAGACGCAAAGACCGATTACACGAATATGGCCAAAATAGAAAATGCTCAGTGGTCATTTTCGTTCCTATCCAGCGGTATCTCGCATATCGTTGTCGGGTTTTCGCTGATGATACTCGGGCTTTTTCTGAGCGAATACTTCAGCCAAGCTTTACCGATCGGCTCGAAATTAACCTTTATCGCAGCGATGTTGTCCGGACTCGGTTTTCTTTTTACCGGCATATCCGACATACCGGGAACTGTTTATGGCGAATTGCTCAGAAAGCAAAACCCAGACTACAACACTGATGTGCTGTTGATGGTCACTATTTTTCGCGGCATGGTGAATATTCTGGCGATCGTCGGGCTGGGCTGGTTCGCGGGACAGGTCGCATGGTGTGCGGGACAGACGAACACGTTTTCGAGAGGCTTTCGGATATTCGGCTATCTTAATGTGTTGCCGGGCATCATGAGCTTCATCTTCCCGCCCGCCGGATTCATCTATATACAGCTACTGCCCTTGTGGATGCTGTGGCTGGGCCTGCGCCTCAGGACACTTCCGGTTCCTTCGTGAAAAGTGACCTAAACAGTTGATTTCCTGACGCTTACATGCCATTGTCAAAAACGTTTCCCATTGTGCGCAACCCTTGGGAACAGCCGAAAGATTTTCTCGATTAACGGGGCTGTATACCCGGGTGTGATTTTGGGCATCGCACTTCGATTAAACGGCGATGTTGCCGCCGAACCGGGCATACGCAGTACTTAAGGAGTTAAAGATGAAATATGCAATCATCTGTCTGGGTGCGTTTGCGGCTTTTCTAGGCTTAGGCGTTGCTGCACATGCCCAGTCGACTGAAATTTCGTACAGCTTTGTCGAAGCCGCCTATCAATGGACCGAGGTGTCCACCAGTAGTTTCGGAAAAGTGGACGGAGATGGCCCCAGGCTGGCGGCGTCACTGACGCTTGGGAATTTTATGCACGTCTTCGGCAATTACGAGAAAATTAAACTGGACGATGTAACAAGCGATCCCGGCACGGGTACGCCGGTAACTGTTTCATTCAGCGATGTTGATACATGGGGTGTTGGGCTTGGTTTTCATACATCTATTTTTGGTGGGCGAGCCGACGGCCAATACCGCAACACGCAGGATAAGTACAGTTTGTTCTTTGAAGGGCAATATATTTCCGCCGATCCAGGTGACAGCGATGGTTATGCCCTGGATGTCGGCTTTCGTGCGGTAAATTTTACCTCCTGGGAATTTCTTGCTGCGGCGGGCATAGAGAAATTCAGTGGCATCGACAGTGAATTCACACTGGAAGGCCGCTTACTTTACCGGGTTGTTAGCGACCTGCAGGTCGAAGGCGGCATAGACTGGAATGACAATGTGACACGATATTTTATCGGCCTGCGGTATAACTTTCCCCGGCTGCGACTCTTTTAGATCAGGTCCGGCGTTACCCGTTGCCCCTCGTCACGAGCCGTATCGCGATTCGGCCGTCTTTCGCTGGACACAGCCGCTTGAATGTAGTCGGGAATATTCTTTGTCATTTTCGTCCCTCAAAAGTAGCGCAAAACCAACTCACAAACGCACTTCGTCGAGAATCTCCACATCCACCAGTTTCCATACGCCGTCCAGCGGTTGCAGGCGAAGCGTTGCCCGATACTCGTTACGCCGTTCGTGAATATGCCCCCAGTGACCAACCGAGGCCCTGACCTGCCAGGTGGCCTGGACGTTTACGCCCTGGTTTTCTGCGGGTTCAGCGACCAGGCCCACCAGCTCCACTTCTTTAACCCTTGCACTGGCGCCACCCTGACTGGCCAGCACGAGCCCGCGGCGCATTTCCAGATAAACATCCCGGAGCAAATCGCCGTCAACGCTGCGTGCCAGTACGTCATAGACATCACTTTCCTCGCGGAAATCGAAAGCCCGGTAAACATTGATGAGCAGTCCGGTCACGACATTCTGCGTGGCTTCGTCGTTCAGCCGTCCCTGCTCGCCCATCCACCAGCTACCCGCTGAAATAGCCAGCGCTACCGCCGCAGCCACCCCGGCAGTAGCCTTGTTATCCGATCTCCTCGCTACGGAAAGTATCCACCGGATCAACAGCACTAACGCGATGACTGCGAACAACCAGCGCAGGTAAATCATCCATCCCGAAATCAATCCGGGGGGCGCGTTAATACTCACGAGTTCGGGCATCACGGGAATACGGATAAAGTTTTTCCATTCGAGAGTGCTGAAATCGGGTTCCAGCAACTGCGGCATCGGGCCGGTCGGATCGACCCCTGCCACCGGTACCATCTGTATCCGATCATCGAACATGTCCCATTCCATGGTGACCGTGTCGGCAAATGCTTCATGTGGGTAGACAAAAATGACGCCCATGATGGCGCTGTTGATATCAAGATCGACCGGCGGATCAATCACGCGGCTGGTTCGCAGCGTGCGCTCAAGAAAATTTGCACGCATCAGGCTGGGTGTCGCCGTTTCACCATCAATGGTTACGGGGTGATGCCCGGCCAGGAACGCTGTGGCCTTTTGCAGAATATCGGCCTGCATCTCTGCTGGAATCATATTCCGGTCTTGGAGACCGAGATCGACCCAGCGTTGCAGGTCTTTGGGTCGCACGATTATTTCCTTGCGCACTTCGTAGGGTTCGACATAAATAAACCCGGCCATCGGCGCAGAGTACTGCCGTCGCAGCGACCGGCTAGTAAAACTGGAATACCAGGGATCGCCCCAATCGAGGTTCAACGCCTGAGAATGACTCAGGTAGCGAAAATCATTGACCGCGACGCCCTTGTGATAGACAACAAAACCCACGGATGCACCCGGTATCCGGAAAAGAAAATCCATGTTTGCGGGGCGTGTTTCCAGCGGCCAGACGAACTCCGCCGTGACCACCGTTTCCGGTTCGCCCGTTACGGGTAACGGCTCGCCGGTAATATTATCGCGGCGAATTTTTTCTGATGGACCAATTCGAACGAGCATCCCGTCCAGCGACTGACCATCGGCGACGACGACAAATTCCTTGTCCAGAAAATTCTGCAGGCGGTCTGGAAATGGCTCGTCGCCGAATTCCATCTGCTGATGCAGTTCATCGGGCAGAAGATTTTTAAATGCTGTCAGATTATCGAGCCCGATCGCCAGTTCGAGACGAACAAACTCATCCTCGACATAAATCTCGGCAATCGTGGTCGCGAACATGGCCTGGCTGCGGATAATCGCATCAGACCAGGCTGCGCCGGCTGCCAGCATCAAGGCCACAAACAACAGCCGTCTCATCTGAGCGCCTGCATCCGTTTCAGGTTTGCATTCATGGCCAGAAGGTAATCGCCTGCCTCGGGCCGGTTGCCGCTAACCTCAAAGACAATCGCCGTGATGCCGAGCCCGGCCAGGCGCGAAGCCGTGTGAGCGGAGGGCTTGGCCTCCCAGAGCATGATGCTCGCCGGTCGCTCCACGAGCATCGCCTCAAGCTTCCGCCACTCTTCTTCAGCGGGTGGCTGATCGGGTTCCCAGGTCAGACTCCGACCGTCCAACGTATATCGGGTGTCGAGATACTGATAGACCGGATGCGAGTACAGCACGCCTCTTTCCGGCCAGCCGGCAAATCCTTCGGCCAGCATCGTGTCCAATGAACTGAATCGGGCCGTTAGTACGGACGCATTATTCGAAAGAGTTTCCTTTTCATCAGGCAACAGGTCGATCAACGTGTCGGCAACAAGCCCCGCCTGAAGCGCGGCCAGTGTCGGGTCGAGCCAGGTGTGAGAGGCAACCGCACCATGCTCGTGTTCCCCCGTCGGCCCGTGCGTGTGTGTCACGGCGCCCAGCGGCACGAAACGCTCGCTGGCAGCGGCGGTCGTATCCACGAGTCTCCCCGGGTGAGAGGGCCGCGAAACTGACCCAACTCGCATAATTCGCGCCGTTGAGTAACACGCGGTCGGCCTGCTGGTACAGAAGAATATCTTCGGCTGCCGGCTGCCAATGGGCCGGGTCAACGCCGGCCGGCACCGGAAAAACAACTTCTACTGAATCACCGGCGATCTGCTCGGTCATCCAGGCCAGTGGATAATTCACCGTGTAAACGACCGGCACGCGGGTTTGCATCGGAGCCACTCCCGACTTTGCCTGCCCGGCCTCGTCCGGCGATTCACAGGCCGTCGTTGCCAGACACATTAATGCCGCTGCCATTGTGCCAATCTTTTTCATGCGCCACTCGATACCAGTATCACGCGGAATAATTCATCGCCGAATGCGGCGGCCAGGCCCGTCAGCAGGCCGGCCAGAACCAGACTGGTCGCCAATACCATAATCACCTCCGTCGCGAGGATCGCAATCACTCTTCCGGGCGCAGCACCGATTCTTGTCATGGTCAGTATTTCGTTGCGCCTGAGTCGCGCCGAAAGTACGAACACCAAAATTATTGTTGCGAGCGTTGCGAGTCCCACGAGCAGCACTGCCGCAAGTACATACTGCCGGACTGTCAGTACGGTCGCCAGCAATTCATCCATGACGCCGTCGGGCCGGATCAGTCGGACCGTGGCGGCTGGATCCTGAAAACGGCCTTCCAGTAGCACACCGGCTTTGTCGTTCCTGGGCACGGCGATGACCGCCGAGAGCGGGAAATCGGCCATATCGCCATGAAAATGAAACGCGCCGAGGTTGTCAGGCGTAATCTCGCGGTATTGAACGACTGCAGCGTTAGCCACGATGTTTTCTCCATCGCGCTTCAAAACGCCGGCCGCGGCTTCGGGTTTTGCAAGATCTTCATGACCGTGACCGATGCCGCCAATAATCCAGGCCGTCCGCACGTCGACGAACACGGCTTCATCATCGCGTGTCCCCGTCGGCGCGAGCTCGCCGACGACGCTAAGCTTTAGCGGATAAGTCCCCGCCACATCGAAAACGGTTTCGGGCGAAGTGACAAGGTCGTCACCGGGGCCTGCCGATAACTGACGGGCGGCGGTGGCGCCGAGTACGGCTTCACCCGGTATCGCCATCAACCGGCCCTGGGAAACCTCGAGTTGCCGAAATTGGAAGTAATCGGGACTGGTGCCGACGATGGGCTGGTCGCTGACCCGGTAGCGCACATATAAAGGAATGGGTTCGGCCAGACCCATGTCCGCAATGTCGGTGACGACCCCGTACTTCATCGGTTCGGGTGAATTACCGTCGAAATAAAGTGAGTTGAGTACGAGTTCCAGTGGGCTTCCGGGTGAACCTGCCAGCAACGGCGTAGCGGACGCCCTCGCGATCAATCGCGCGGAACTTTTATCCAATACGAGTTGCAGCGCCATCGGCAGAAAAATGATTACTGTGATCACGGCCACGAGCGTGACGGTCTTAATGCGGTTAAACGCCAGATACCGCCAGGCCAGGTATAGCAGGGATTTCATGCCGCGTTCGATCCGTGCAGTTCGCGCATATCGAGAACCCGGTCGAAACGATCCAGCAGGTCATGATCGTGTGTCACCATCACGAGTGTCGCGTCGTTGCGTTCAACCTGCTCTAACAGGATATCGAGCACCTTGTGCTTATTGTCCGGATCCAGGTTACCGGTGGGCTCATCAGCCAGGATCAGTTCGGGAACCGTAATCAACGCGCGGCAGATCGCTGCGCGCTGACGTTCACCCTGAGACAACTGCTGAGGGTAACTGTCGGCATGCTCGCCGATACCGGTATCCGTAACCAGTTGCTCGACGCGCTTGATGACTTCGGACGTCAGTTCAAGTTCTGCACTGATCCGGTAGGGCAGCAGAATGTTGTCCCGGACGGTCAGATACTCCAGTAATTCAAACGCCTGGAAAATCAGGCCGAGATTCTTGATTCGATAGCGGCGACGCGCGGCATCGGAAAGCGTTTCGAGGGCAATATCGCCTAAGCTGACTGACCCGACGTCTGCCGTTCTGATCCCCGCAATCAGATCCAGCAACGTGGTTTTCCCGGAGCCGCTCGCACCGACGACGGCAAGCCGGCCACCGCGTTCGACATCCAGTGTCGGCACTGTCAGACAAAATTGGCCTTCCGGGTACGAAAAACTGAGATTCTGGATGCTAATCAATGGATTGAATAAATTTTTTCCGAAAAATGCTCTCAAGCTCGTCCATGACAGGCGAGTTCACCGTTCAATATGTCTGATGAGCTTGCAGATATGTCCACAATCCGGCACGGCCAACCCTACCATCGCCTGACGGAAAACGGGGAGGATCTGCTCCGGCGAGTCGGTAAGCTGGCCATCACGCCCCGCTCATTGGCCCAGACGGTCAATCTAACATTTAATTCAGGACCCGGCTGGTCCGCTTCCGAATAGGATGCCGACTGTACCCCGTCATCGGTAGTTGGACAGATAGTGCGGTTTGAACAAGAGAATATTTTGGCTCATCGTTACTCAGAAGAGTAACGATGATGAAAAAGCAAAAAGACAGCGCAGAGAAAGCCATTCGAGACATTCGGCGAGCAACTCGTCGACAGTATTCAGCGGAAGATAAGATCCGCATTGTGCTGGAAGGCCTGCGCGGTGAATCCAGCATCGCTGAGCTGTGCCGCAAGGAAGGCATCAACCAAAATCTGTATTACCGCTGACGGGTACAGTCAGTTGAGCTGGTTGGTCATTTCATAGACCTTTCCTGAGCGCCACCGATCGCTTCGCTCACCCGACCAACGTTGGCGCATTCACTATTCTCTCTCAGGATACGGAAATTCCCGACCCAGGTTCTCGCTGGCCTCTTGGTAGACCCCGCGGAGCACCTCGTCGACCTCACTCCACCGACCTTCTTTAATAAAATCGGAGTACAACAACGCTTCCATGGGAACGCCCGAATCCTTGCTGAATTGCGCTCTGTCAGCGTCTCCACCGGGCGGTTCTGCCGGGCCAGCCAGGGGCGGCGCCCACGTGGCTTCCTCCACGACCGCCATCCGAACCCTGATGTCGTCTTTGGTGATGTTCCAGACCATGAAGTCCTCGGCCAGGCTCAGCGGCCCGTCATAGGTTGTGCGGATGCGGTCGTTCACGCCTGCGGTCGTATCGAAGTCCTTGAAGAAGTGATAGGCGACCGCCATGCGTGGCTTGATTTGCTGCATTACCTTTCCGAAGGCTTCCGGCGCCGTATGTACTTGAGTACCGACCATCAATGCCGCCTCCGGCGTGAATCGCATTTTCGAAATAAGATCGGGAGCGGCGACGAAGCACTCGTGGATGGCAAGATCCGCGTCTTTGGCATATTCCACAAACCATTTATTTGGATAAGTGTCAGACCCGAAGATAAACTTCAATCCATTCCATTCGAGGCTGAAACTGACTGGTCCATCAAGGGCGTGGATCGCGGGAAACGAACGGACCGTGACGCCATTATGCTCATAGATGACGGCGTTCTCGGCTTTGTAATCGAATTCGTTGACCTCTAGCGAGTAACCACGAAAATCAACAAGTCCCACGCGACCGGAAAGATCCCACGTATACATTTCTTTCATCTTCTGAACGGCGTACGCCGTCCCAAGCTCTGGAGTGGGGCCGTTCGGACCCCAGATGCGAAGGGGTCCTTGCCTTCCCATGAGCGCGCCGCCGATGAACATTTCAGCCAGTGACCCGAAATGGTCGGCGTGAAGATGCCCGATGAATATCTTGTCGAGAAAGTCGTAGGGAATCTGCAGGGATGAGATGCGTTCGGCTGATCCGCTGCCGATGTCGAAGATGAATTTGTCGCCGTTGCCAAGCTCGACGAGAAAACAGGCCGCTGCCTGGGCGGCGCGGGTGGTCGGCATGCCCGTGCCGCAAGCAATGACACGCATCTCATCAGTTCCAAGAGCTTCAGTGCCGGGATAATAGACATCCCGCTCGAGAGCTGGCTCAACGGGGGACGGTGGCGAGTTTGCTGCACCCATAACAAGTAGCACTATCAAACACGCACCGAAACCGGCAAGAAAAGTTGCAGCTCGATTCTTGATGTTCATCTGTTTTCTCCTTGGCTAATCGGCAACCAACCAGCTCAACTGACTATCAGCATTGACTTGCAGTCTTTTGAGTTTACCAACCTTTAATCTGACTTCAACTGCGAATCGGTAATTCGTAATCCACCCTGACTGGATTGCTCAACCGGTTTACTACGGTACCGTTCCTCTACCATGAGACTGTAGATAGGGACTATTGGAGATTGTAGAATCGGTGGGTATTGGGACGATTGCGGGTGTTGTTCAATGGTAGAACCTCAGCTTCCCAAGCTGATGATGTACCTTGATTTCGCGAAAGGACAAGGATTATGGATTTTCTCGATGTCTTTGCATTGATCGTAATGGCAATACTGCTCGCGGTGGTCATCTGGCTGGTCGTATTGCTGGGCTCCATGCCGGGAAACATCGCCAAAAAGCGCGGCCATCCTCAGGCCGAAGCCATCCAGGCGCTGGGCTGGATAGGCGTTATTACCCTGGGCATCAGTTGGTTCATCGCGATCGTCTGGGCCTATACGAAGCCTGCCGGCAAAAACTCAACGGACCCTGCGTTGGACGCCCGGATCAAGGCCCTCGAAAGTCGGCTTGAGCAACTGCAGCGCGGGGAGGACGCGTCATGATTGCGCTGTTGTCGATTATCTACGCTTCCTTCTATTTGCTGTTTTTCAAGAAACTCAAGCTCTTTCAGGAAAGCGTACGCAATATTTCCATCTTTGTGGGCATCGGTGTCGTTATGATCGGGGCCATCGTCTACGCTTGGTGGACCTTTGCGCCTACCACTGTCGATGGCCGGGTTTTCAATTACGTCATACCCATCGTCCCCAATGTCAAGGGCCAGGTCATCGAGGTCCCCGCCGAACCCCTGGTAGCGATGAAGAAGGGAGATGTGTTGTACAAGATTGATCCTGCGCCGTACCAGTTCGCTGTCGATAACCTGGCTGCATCTATAGATCAGGCCAAGGCCCAACGCCGGCTGGCCGAGATCGAGGTCAAGCGAACCACCGGCCTGGTGCGGGCTTCCGCCGGAGCACAGGCTGAGCTGGATCGCTGGAAGGCCGAGCTGGCTGCCGCAGAGGCGTCAATTGCCAGCCGGCAGGCACAGCTGGGCAATGCCCAGTGGCAACTGGACGAAACCGTGGTCCGCGCGCCGCACGCTGGTTATGTTGTCAACCTGCAATTGCGTCCGGGTCACTACGTCACTTCACCATGCCGGTCGCCGCGGCGATGGCCTTCGTGTCCGATGAGACGCATGAGGTTGCCGCAAGCTTCAGTCAGAGCGCCATCCGGCAAATCAACATTGGCGATGCCGTTGACATGGTATTCGCGGTGAAACCCGGCAAGGTATACACCGGAAAGATTAGCCATATCGTCAGGGCTTCAGGCGCCGCTCAGTTGTCAGCAAGCGGGCTGATTCCCACCCTTACGGGCGCGTCCGCCGCGAGTCCTTGGGCTGTCCGAGTGGCGTTCGACGATCCCGAGGCGGCGGCGGAACTGCCGCAAAGTGCAGCCGCCAGCAATCTGGCTGTGTACACACAGAAAGGCAAGCCGGTTCACGTGATCAGTAAAGTGGTCATTCGGATGTCCGCCTGGACGGGATACCTGACCTCACCATAGCGCTGATTCCTGGAAAACCATGAACGCGAGTGACACATCAAATCTGTTTGCTATCCCACTGGCGGCAATATCTGGAATGCTGTTTCTGTCCAGCTGCACCATGGTGGGGCCCGATTTTGAGCGGCCGGACACGAAGGTTGCGGATAATTGGCTCGAGGCTGAAGATACCCGTGTCGATACCGCGAGTGTCGAGTACCAGGACTGGTGGGGTATTTTCGAGGACCCGGTGCTCACCGGCCTGATCGACACGGCCTACCAGCAGAACCTTGGCCTGCAAGTAGCCGGCCTCAGGATCCTCCAGGCCCGCGCACAACTGGGCATCGCCGTCGGCCTGCAATACCCGCAATCGCAGAATGTAAATGCGGGCTATGTGCGCAGCCACTCTAGCGAGAATGCCCCGCCGCTTGCGAACCTGCCCGACGATGTTGCCAGCAGCGCCAGCCAGGGTCTCAACACCTGGAGCATGAATTTCGACGCGGCGTGGGAGGCCGACATCTGGGGCAAGTTCAGGCGCGGGATCCAGGCTGCCGATGCAAATCTCGCGGCGAACATGCTGAACTACGACGCCTTGCTGGTTACGCTGACCGGCGATATCGCAGCACTGTATACCAGCATTCGTACGTTCGAGGAGCGCCTCGAGTTCGCGCGGCAGAACGTGCAGCTGCAAAAAGAAGCGCTCGACCTGGCCCAGACTCGCTTCGAACTCGGCGCGACCTCGCAACTCGACGTCGAGCAATCGACCGCGCTAATGCGTAGCACCGAGGCACTGATCCCGGCACTCGAACTCGGCCTCGGGCGCACCAAGAACACCCTGAGCTTCCTGCTCGGCATGCCGCCGAGCGACCTGCACACGATTCTCGGCGGCGCCGGCGATATTCCGGGCGCGCCAACAACTGCCGCGGTTGGGATTCCGGCCGACCTGTTGCGCAGGCGCCCGGACGTGCGCGCGGCAGAGATGGCGGCGGCGACCCAGAGCGCCGCGATCGGCGTCAGCCAGGCAGATCTGTATCCCCATTTCGTGGTCGCGGGAACGATCGGTCTCGCCGGCGAGAGCTTTTCCGATCAGTTCAAGTCCGGCAGTGGTACGGGCTTCATCACGCCCTTTCATCAGCTGGGATATCTTTCAACTACGGGACGCATCAAGAATAACGTGCGTGCGCAGGACGCGCGCTTTGAGCAGCTCGCCGTTGCTTATCAGAGTTCGGTGCTGAACGCGGCGCGCGAGGTACAGGATGGCTTGCTCGGCTTTCTGCGCACTCAGGAGCAAGTCGGATACCTGACGGATGCGGTCGGCGCCTCCGAGCGGGCGGCAAAGCTCGCATTGCTCCAGTACCGGCAAGGCGCGGTCGATTACACACGCGTCCTGAACACGCAGACAGCGCTGTTGCAACAGCAGGACGCACTGACAACGTCACGAGGCGAAGTCGTGAAAAATCTGGTGTCGGTCTACAAGGCGCTCGGCGGCGGCTGGCAACTACGCCAGGGCAATAACTACGTCGACCCCGGGATCCGCAAGAAGATGGCCGAGCGCACTGACTGGGATGAACTGCTGGAGAGCACGACATTACCCGCCCAAGGCTCGATAAACTGACACCGAACCCCCAATCTCCATTGCGCGAGTTGGGCGCCGAAAAATTCCCGAAAAACGAACGGGAAGGCGCGAGCGTAGCAAGACGCCAACCGGCTTTCAGGTCAGCAGGCCCATTACCCCGGCTAGCCGGATAATGGGCCTGTTGCAATCACGCTCAACCCTTTTACAGTTAAGCCGTCCGGGGGGGATCAGACCCGCTGCCGCTCAGGCAACGTGGATCCCATTGAATAATTTCTTTTGCAGGGAATTGTCATCATGAAACAACGAAGATCAATCAAAGATATATCGCTTCTGACGCCTGTCATGTTATGGATCCTGCTTTGCCAGCCTCCGGTGTTCGCCCAGGACGTCGATTCGGCGGCGGCAGCAGATGCCGGGGCAAGCGCTACATCGACTGCCGATGCCACGGACAGCACGGTTCAACCTGAAGCAGCAGAGCCTACCGCCGACCCTGCAACGGCGCCAGCTTCTGAAGTTTCAGCACCCTCCGAAATACCTGCAAGCAATGACCAGCCGACTGAGAACGAAGGTACTGCCGACCCTGCAACGGCGACCGCTTCTGAAGCTTCAGCACCCTCGGAGACACCGGCAAGCGATGACCAACTGACGGAGACCGAAGCCACCGCCGATCCTGCAACGGCCACAGCTTCTGAACCTTCAACGACCCCCGAAAAACAGGAAAGTACTGACCAGGCCGCTGACACCGAAGATTCGGCCGACCCTGCAACGGCTGGCGACTCGGCACCTGATGCAACCGCTAGTAGCGATCAAACAGGTGATGCCGAAACCAGCATCTCCCCATCCGAGACCGCACCGCCCGTTGCGCCAGCTGCAGTTGACTCTGCACCAGTTGCCGCGCCGGCCGGTGGCGATGCCGTGGAAGCTGATCCAACACCGCAATCCGCCGAGGCGGATGCCGCGGCAGAGTCGAAGGATAATGTTGCGCCAGCTGAATCGAAAAGCTCCGGTGCCGCGGCAGCGGCAGTGGCCGCCGCCGCACTGACCACCGTCAGCACATCGGATCTGCTGACCATGTTCAATAAACAGCAAGCACAGCTGGATGAACAGAAGAAAGAAATCGTCGAACAGCGACAGCTGCTCGCATCACTGCAATCTCAACAGGCTGACAAATCGCGACAACAGGAGGAGACCATCGCCAATCAAGCGCGGCAGATCGATGATCAACGGAAGTCGATGCAATCAATGCAGACGCAAATCGATCAGTTTAGCCAAGTACAAGCGCAGGACCTGTCGGATGCCGATATTGAATTACGCGCCAGGTTGCAATCACTAGAGTCCTCCATCCAGGCGAGCGAGGATTCTGCCACCACCGCGTTCGATGAAGAGTCGTTCCCGGGTTCAACAACAATTCCCGGTACCAATGCCGCAGTGCGTTTTGGTGGCTTTGTCAAGATGAACGTAGTCGAAACTTTCGATCCTCTGGGTAGTCTCGACCGATTTATTGCCGGCACGATTCCGGTTCCACAACAAAGTCAGTCACCACGAACATCGATGACGGTCAGCCAGTCACGCCTGAACTGGGATTTGCGTGACCGGACGAAACTGGGCGTCATGCGCGCTTTCATCGAAGGCGACTTCGCCGGCGATGGCGATGATGATACCTTCCGCTTGCGTCATGCGTATGGTCAATTCCGAGATATCCTCGCAGGTAAGACGTGGACCACCTTCATGGACGTGGACGCTTCACCTGAAGAACTTGATTTCGAGGGCATCAATGGTCGGATCAATGTACGTCAACCGCAGCTCCGTTATTTTCCGAAGCTCGGGGACAACTGGGATGTGATGGTTTCTATAGAAGACCCTAACCCCGAGATCACTGGTGGCACAGCCATCAGCCGGTGGCCGGACATCGTGGTCAGCACCCGGCGGACCTGGTTCGATCGCTGGCACATCAAAACCAGCGGCGTGCTTCGTCAACTTACCGGCACATGGGACGAGGATCTAACTGGTGAAACAGATGAGCAGATAACCGCATGGGGCGTTAGTGTAAGCGGCAAAACCTCAACCCAGATCTATAATAAGCTTGGGCTCAACAACTGGATGTTCCAGCTCAACGTGGGTCAGGGCATAGGCCGCTATATAAATGACCTCAATACAGTCGGCGGCGAAGACGCGGTCTTTGACTCAACCGGCAATATGGAGACGCTGCCGGTCTTCGCCGGCTACGTTGCCTATCAGCATTGGTGGAAGGAGAACATGCGTTCCACGCTCAACCTTAGTTGGGTAGACGTCGACAATAAGGACTTCGAGTCTACCGGAGGCTTACAAAAGAACTCTCCGCGGCGCTATAAACGTGATCTGGTCACCGATACCGAGAATCGACATCGGCGGAGAATTGATCTGGGGTAAGCGTGAAAATAAAGATGGTGAAGATGCTTCCGCAACCCAGATTCAAGTCTCGACGAAATACCGGTTCTGATGCGCCGGGAAACTGCTGTGACAACCGACCAGACAACTTGCATGCATTTTGCCGGCGACCGACAATGTATACGATCCATATATCGTCGAACAGGATTACAACTAAAAGTTACACCACGTCGGCAGCAGCCGTGATCCGAGTGTTGCGGTAACGGAAAATAAAGGATACATCCAATGATCTCCAAGCAATCCGGCCGGAATATTACGATTTATAGTTTCCTTGCCGTGTTGATAGCCGGTCAAATGGCTTGCACCCAGGAACAGACTGCTGACAAGGCAGCAGGCCCGATGGCCCGCAATCATACGATTGAAGCGCTGCTACCCGGCTCTCTCATGCACGGTGTGCACGGCCTCGCATTTAACGCTGACGATGAGCTGTTCGGCGCCAGCCTGATGGGCTATTCGATTTACCGGATCGACCGGGAAACCGGTGAGGTCACGACCGAGGTCGGCCACCCCTTGGGTAATTCGGATGATCTCGCGTTCGGTCCCGATGGCATGCTGGCCTGGACTGCCGGAGCATTTTCGGCGATTTATGGCCGCAAGCCCGATGGTGAAATTCAAACCCTGGCTGAAGACCTGGCCGGCGTGAACTCGATCAATTTCTCTCCGGACGGGCGCTTGTTCGTTACCCGGGTATTCGGCGGCGATCATCTGTATGAAATCGATACCAGTGGCGAAAATCCGCCACGCCTGGTCGCGCGGAAACTCGGGGGTCTGAATGGTTTCGAGATTACCGCGGAAAATAAACTCTACGGTCCATTATTTTTCAAAGGCAAAGTCGTCGAAGTCGATCTCGCCGAGGGGACGGTTCGTGATGTCGCGGATGGGTTTACGGTACCGGCCGCCGTTAATTTCGATCATCGCGGTAATCTGTTTATCGTCGACTATGCAACCGGCGAGGTTACGCGAATTCATATGTCCGATGGCGAACGGACCATCATCGCGACGCTGGAACCTCCCCTGGATAACCTGGCCATCGATAAGCGGGGCCTCATTTATATATCCAACCCCGCCTTCAATCGTATCACGGAGATTAATCCCGATACCGGCGAGACCCGGGAAATTGTCGGTGGCCGGCTTAGCTCACCCGGTGGCATCCAGATTCAACAACACCAGGGTAACGAAACATTATTCATAGCTGATATGTGGGGCAACCGCACTGCGGATCCCGACAGCGGTGAGCTGGCGAGGTTTCCACCGCCTACCGGCGTTACGGCTTCCTCGAGTATTGCACTGTCGAAAAATTTCTATGCCGTAGCATCGATATGGCCATTCGGCGTCGTCTATTTGATTAACCGCGAAACCAACGAACTCGTGAAACGCGTCGCGATGGGTGCACCCTATGGAATGGCTTTTCTCGAGGATGAAAGCCTCATAGTTGCCGACTATAAGAAAAACCAATTGATGCACATCGGTCCCGGCAAGAGCAAGGACAAGAACGTACTTACCGAAAATCTGAACGGTCCGGTCGGCCTGGCCTTACACCCGGACGGCAGAAAAGTTTATTTCAGTGAATACGATAGCGGTCTGGTCGTCGAGTTCGATCTGGACAATAGACAATCCACAGTGATCATGAGGGACCTCCTGGCACCGGAAGGTCTGGCCTTCGATCAAGAAACCCGTCTGTTGGTCGCCGAAACCGGCCACAACCGTGTCTGGTCCAAAGCGAATGGTCAGGACAAGACCTTGTTAAGCGAAAATATACCGATGGGCCTTGTCGGCGGGGACGATTTGCCAGCGCCATTTTTGCCCACCAGCATCGCCGTCGATCAGCGAAACCGTATTTTTGTGACCTCGGATATCGAAAACGCGATTTATCGTCTGACACCCGACTAATTCCCAAGCCACTCTTCCGGTCGGTAAACTCTACAAACAGGACGGGGTCACGACGACATTTATATCAACTCCTGGAAAAACCGCATCGACATGAACAATAACCAGACAAAACCGAGGGGACCTACTATCAATCGTCGAACCGTCATTCAGGCAATCGGAGCAGCATCGATCGTCGCGGCGACGCCGACCGTATTGAGAGCGCAGAACAAGTCTGACGTACTCATCATTGGCGCCGGTTTGTCGGGGTTAGCTGCCGCGCTGCTGCTCCAGGAAGCCGGTGTAAACGTCCAGGTTATCGAAGGCCGGAATCGGATTGGCGGCCGCGTGCAGTCTTTTCGCAATATTCCGGGCAACCCGGAGGCCGGCGGCACGGCATTCGGGCCCGGTTATGCGCGCCTGGTCGACGCCGCCGACACGCACGGCGTGAAACTGATTGATATTACGCCAATCGTGCCGTTTTTCTTCGATCGCCAACTAGTTCTCGATGGTGAATTTATTTCCAAGGACAACTGGCCGACACACCCTGGCAACCCTTTCCCGGATGATCTCAAGGCGTTGATGCCGTGGATGTATTTACCAATGTTGCTCGGCAAGGCTAACCCGTTGAAAACCGCAGACGCATGGCTGGATCCCAAGCACGCGCACCTGGATATTTCACTGCACGAATACCTGCAAGACATGGGACAGTCCGAGGAAGTGATTCGGCTGGCCTATGACTCGAATCCATCCTGGGGAAATTCCAGTCACGACGTATCCGCGCTCATGCCCCTGTCCGCCTATTTCTTCTCGGCCATGCAACAACAACTGGCGGCCAGTGGAAAAATCAGGGGCTACACGGCGCAAGGTGGCAATCAAGCCATACCGGAAGGCATGGCGAATGGATTGAAAACGGAAGTGCATTTAGGCCGGCAAGTTCGCGGCATTCGCTCGACGGACCAGGGCGCCGAAGCACATTGTAACGACGGGAGCGTATACCGAGCCGATCGGATCATTTGTTCCGTGCCATTTTCAGTGCTTAAACGCATAAGAATCGATCCGCTGCTGACCGGATTGCAGGCCAAGGCTGTGGCGACTCTTGAATCACAGGTCATTAACCAGCTTCACATGGTCGCCAAAAAACCGTACTGGGAAGAAGACGGCATGACACCCAATATGTTCACGAATAGTTTGTGCGGCATGGTCGTGGCGGAGCATAAAGGTCAGCAGCCACAAGACATCACCAGTCTCACAAGCTGGGTGCGTGGACACAATGCGGCATGGATGGACCAGGTCGATGAACGCGATGCAATCGCGGCCGTGGTCGCGGACATAGAGCGCCTGCGCCCGGCGGCCAGAGGTGCGCTCGAAGTTGTCGCCTATAAGTCCTGGTACCGCGATCCGTTTTCCTCCGGAGACTGGGCGGTATGGCAACCGGGGCAGGTTTCCGAACTGGCGCCTCATGTCTCCACTCCTCATGAGCACATTCACTTCTGTGGTGAACACACGGCCGTTTCGAATCGCGGCATGGAAGGCGCCATGGAATCCGGAGAGCGAGTGGCTTTAGAGGTTCTCGAGTTTATTTAAGTCGAGACACGTCGCTATGGATTAGCTGAGGCCGTCAACCATGTTCCTCACCGCACGAATTCTTTTGGTCATTAGTGCACTGATGTATCTACTGATCTGTACCAAACGATAACGATGCAGACTCGTTCGAATAGTTTTTTACCAGAGCTTTGAGAACGGTATATTCATGGCAAGTTTTCTCGACTCTTACCGGAAATTCACAAAATTGCCCGGCGGCAAATATCTGTTTAATAAAGCCATCGGCCTTAGAGCGCCATTTTTTGCCAGAATTCACCCCAATATACTGGAACTGAAAAGAGCTCTAAGTGTCGTCGAAATGAAAGATCGACGCAGCATAAGAAATCACATCGGCTCTGTTAATGCCGGCGCAATGTGCACACTGGCAGAATTATCCGGCGGCCTCGCCCTTGATGCGGCGATTCCTCGAGATCTCCGGTGGCTCCCAAGGGGCATGACCGTTAAATATTTGAAAAAGGCCAGGGGAACCTTAATTGCCAGATGTGAATTTGACCCGCAGATTATTCACGAAGGTGATATCGTCATTCCGCTCGCCGTACGAAACCCTGAAAACGAAGTCGTATTTACGGCAGAAATCATTTTTTATATCAGTAAAAAGAAAAAATAGATTAAGGTATCTTCTAACATTCAGGAATCAAACGTAGATGGGTTTCTACGATAAAAAAGAAAACATCGAAAAATATGCGCGGTTCGTTCCCAATCATGATGGGGCTGAACTGATTAGCGTGTTGACAACACACTTGGCGAAAGGCTCGACAGTACTGGAACTGGGTATCGGTCCGGGTAAGGATTTTGAAATTCTCACGAATGATTACGAAGTCACCGGATCAGATAATTCGTTAGTCTTTCTCGACCAATTTCGACAAAGAAACCAGCAAGCGGACCTGATGCAACTTGACGCCAGGACTCTCACGACTGACCGAACATTCGACTGCATCTATTCAAATAAGGTTTTGATTCACCTGACACGGCAGGAGCTTGAGCAGTCATTAGCCAGGCAGCACGAAATTCTCAATGAAAACGGATTGTTGCTGCATTCTTTCTGGCATGGAGACAAGGAAGATATCTTCGCTGATCTTCGAATCACGTACTATACGGAACAGCAATTGCTGGAATTGATGAACGATTCTTACGAGGTATTGGAAATCAAAAGACATGCTAAAATGACTGAGGGCGATTCGGTTTACGTGCTGGCAAGAAAAAATGCATGATTCTCCGAGGCTCTGATGCCACTAATCGGTTCTCCATCTCGAAATCAAGCCGGCCTGTTAATAGTTGACGGCACCCTGTAAGTAATAGCCACTATCTGACGCAAGGGTGTTCAGTGCTAGAGTCGGCCCAATTAGTCCGTGTTCTTCGAAGACAGGAGAATTGGAAGAGATGGCGTTGCTCTGATTACCGTGGGATTGATACTGCTCGTTCAGGCTCGAGACAGTTCGCCATCAGGCGCCCAGCCCGCTTGACAGAGATCACGATAAATCCGGGAGAGGAAACATGAAGAAATCCAGTGTCGCGGCATTCGTCCTGGCGACGATTGTCCTCTGCTTCCAGGTCGTGCATTTCTCATACCTCAAGTTCTTCAATCCTCATGAATCTGTCTTGAGTGATTATCTAGATAAGCAAATTCAGCAGGCTAAAAGCCTGGAGGAACTTGTCGCCGAATATGAAAAATCGCTTCAAGCTATCGAATTATATGAACAGCAGAGACCCGATGCGGATGTACTGACCTACTACCAACAAAGTTCCATAGAGCCTTATAAAACTAAGGAAAAGCTTGAGGCCGCGATTGGAGTCTGGGAGAAGCGGTCACGCGAGTATCAGCGGGTCTGGTTTCAATGGACCGCCGGTCTGATCCTGTTCACCGTTGGTGCCGTCCTGTTCCGAATGTATGTTAGTTGGATCCCTCTGGCCATCCATATAGCCGGAATGGCAGAAATGATATGGTGGTCGAGCCCTACGCGGATGGCGGTAGGAGCGGTGCTGGAGTATGAAAAGCTGATTAACGCTAAACTTTTGCTGACGATTGTGACTTTGGCTCTGGTCATGCTTGCATGGTATTGGAGCGAGCGGTCACAAAAGAAACATCCGGAGGGACTCAGTTAATCCAGCTGCGAGCGTCTTCCGTCAAAGGAAAGGGTAACCGCTTGCGCCAAGCAGTATGAACTTCGCAGCCTCCAAGGTATTAATCGAATATTATTGAGGGTATATATGTCCTTCAATCGCAGACAAGTCGTCATTATTGCAGCATTACTTGCTGTAACAGGCAGCATCTACGCAGGTGGAAATGCAGATGATGTTATCGAACCCTCGGAGCTGGCGGCGCGAATCCGGTCTGGAACCGCTCCGTTGATTGTCGATGTACGTACGGCAGACGAATTTGCTGCCGCGCACATTCCGGGTGCGATTCACATCTCCCACACGGAACTTGGCGAGCGAGTCTCCGAGCTGGATGCATATAAGAACAAGGAGATAGTAGTCTATTGTCGAAGCGGTCGTAGAGCCGAACTCGCAGAGGCGGTCTTGTTGAATGCCGGGTTTATGGGCGTTCGAGACCTCGAGGGGCACATGCTGCAGTGGGAGGAAAACGGCTACCCTGTCGAGTAGCTGTAATAACTCAGACTAAATCTTACCGGCGCTGTAAGGCAGGTAACGCATAGGCTCGCCGATTCTAAACGCTCGTGACCGGCCCAGGCCTTGTCTGCGGCATACCCTTTGCAGGGAATAAAGCGGACCGCAGGGAGCCATCCCAGCAAAGGGTATGCCGCAGACAAGGCCGAATGCTGGCAGAGGATTTCGGCTGGTGGACATTGGCTATTTCGGGAATGTGCCAGAGCTCGCGGCAGTTCGCCGGAGACTCTTTCCTTGGGATGGCTCCCTGCGGTCCGCTTTATTCCCTCGGCAAGAGTCTCCGGCGAACTGCCTCCAACGGTGGCTTTGCGAAGTCCGTTTTTCAAGTGATCGGACGCTGTCTGTCCGATAAGATCTGAGTTTTCACAAGTAGGCTTAGTTGCTGTCAATCACATTAAGAAAACTCTTATGGCGCTGTTACTGATTTATTCAATCAGTTTGTGGCTGTCTTTCGCTGTCAGATCCAGCCCGTACAGTTCCTTGATTTGACCAATACGCTTAACCATTTCAGTAGAAAACGGCACCTTCCCTTCAAAACTGTGCAGCACAATACCTTCCATCAGATCACCCAGTGTAATGTCCAGGTATTCCGCCAGCGCTTTGAGAACTTTTAAGGTTTTCTTTTCAAAACGAATGCCGGTCTGCACGCGTTCAACCTTTTTTGCCTGATGTGGATTCACCATGTTTACTCCGCCAAGTGATTTACGGCGGTTTGTACCGGTTTTTCCCAGGACAGCAAGAATTCCATGCCGTAACGCTTCAGGTCTTGCTGGCCGGTTGGCGACAATGCTGTGGTCACGCAGCGTGCCGTGACCTGAGTGGTCTGATCCGTGTCCGCGCTGCAACTGACATAAATCCAGCGATGCTGATAGTTGTATTCGGTGACCAGATATTCAGCCACATGCTGCACGGTTGAATAACGCAGTATTGTCCAGATAGCCGTGCGTCCATCGCGCTCCAGGGCAAATACCGTGCCCTCAGCCCGGCTCAATTCCTCTGGAAAGATCGCCACAGGGTTCCAGTCATGCACCCAGTCGCGCTCGCTGACCGGATCGAACAAACCGAAAACCTGATCGACGTGCCCTTCAATGCTAAAAGTATGGCTGGCCTCCAAGCGACAGCCTATGGCATCAGCGTCTGTGTTGCGGATGCCCGCCGGCAGGCGGGCCGGGTTTTCTTTCACCGTGATAAATCCTCCTGAGTGGAGGTATTATTATATATATGTATATATATATGTAAATAGTTGACGAATCACCAACAATCCGCCTCGGCGCGCGAACTCATAAAGCAGAGCGAAAAATGCGCCACTTCAGAAAATGCCCGGGACAGGTATTTATTGCCAGCCTTAGCATTCCCCGGATCTCATCCCTACGCCGCGATGATCAGTGATTTCCGGTAAAATTCTGTCCGTTCTGAAAATTGGCAATGAGGCCGGGCTGTGAGAGCAATCCTTCTAGATCGCTTGCGTGATCCACGCTTTGCCGGTCTGAAAAAACTTGGTTTCTTCATGCGAGGCTTGCTGTTTCTCGGGCGGAAGTACAAGTGCCCTTGCTGCAATTGGAACTTGAGAAGTTTCGTGGGACGGAGCAGCATCTTAAAAAAAAGCCAAACCGGCTTTTGTCCTCGATGTAACGCCAAGGCGCGTCATCGCAGACACTGGCTGTATTTAGAACAACACACAAAGCTGTTTTCGGCGCCCACCCGACTCCTTGAAATCGGACCTTGGTGGGCGCTCTCTCGCCGCTTCCGAAAGATGGCAAATATTGAGTTCGTAGGGCTGGACCTGGTACGAACCGGATCGCAGGTAACCACGGTTGGTGACGTTACCTGCATGCCGATGGAGTCGGCTCATTTCGATGCGATAATTTGTACTCATGTGCTTGAGCATGTTGAAAAGGATCGCCAAGCGCTGTCTGAATTGAATCGCGTGCTGAAACCTGGCGGCTGGGCAATTATCAGTGTTCCTCTTCAACTGAGTCGGCCCACTCATGAGGACCCTGAAATCACAGATCCCGAGGACAGAGCACGGGTATTCGGCGAGCGTGGGCACGTCAGGTTCTACGGTACAGATCTTATTGATCGGTTGGAAAGTGCGGGTTTCCAGGTGACACTGGACTTAGCCCGACAGGTACCCAACGCTATGCGGCGGAAGTATGGCCTTAGAGACGATGAGAATATTTTTCATTGCCGCAAGGAGGATCCTGGCGCATAGGCGGGTAAGCTAACAGAGTTCCCCAATCTGATGTCTTACCTGATCTTGCATAAACGGACACGCGGCTGCTACCTTTGCGGCGGCGCTCGGCGGCATCTCCGCGTGGAGCGTGAGCCGGAAGTAGAGTTCGCTTGCCATGCAGCCGTCGTACAAGAAGGAAAAAGCATATGCCATAGTGGTCGGCCTTGACACTATGCAGGGCATACAGACGGCACGAATTCTTGCCGGTCACGATATTCCGGTGATCGCGATTGCCAGGAACCCGAAACACCACTGCTGTCGTACCCGGGTCTGCGACGATATTCTCTTTGCCGACACCGCTGGCGACGGCCTTGTAGAAACACTCGCCAGACTGGGCCCGAAACTGCAACAAAAGGCAGTCATTTATCCGTGCCAGGACATCTGCGTCTCGCTCATTTCCCAAAACCGGGAGATTCTCGGAAAGTGGTTTCACGTTATGTTGGCCGATGCAGATGTCATCGAAATGCTCATGGGCAAGGAAAGCTTCTATCGCTATGCACATGAAAACGGTTTTCTGGTACCGAAAACCATCGTGCTCCGTTGCACGGACGATGCAGAACAAGCGGCAAAAGAAATCGAATACCCCTGCGTCCTCAAGCCGACACGCAGATCAGCAACATGGGATGCGGAAACCACCTCCAAAGGATTCAAGCTCAGCGATGCCGAAGAGCTGCTGCGTACCTATGGTCAGGTTGAACAGTGGGCAGACACGTTCATTGTGCAACACTGGATAGAGGGCAGCGACGCTACTCTTTATTCCTGCAACTGCTATTTTGACCGGAATTCTAAACTTGTCGCGAGTTTCATCGCAAAAAAGATCCGTCAATGGCCTCCCCAGGCCGGCTCCAGCTGCCTCGGCGAAGAATGCCGCAATGACACGGTGTTGAGCGAATCTATAAGGCTTTTCGATACGATCGGCTATCGGGGCCTCGGCTACGTCGAATCCAAGCATGATGAACGCAGCGGAAAGTATTACCTTATCGAAGCAAACCTGGGGCGCCCGACCGGAAGATCGGCGATCGCCGAGGCCGGTGGCGTTGACATGTTATATGCAATGTATTGTGATGCCGTAGGGTTACCGCTACCGACTGATCTCGAGCAGCGATATAGTGGCGTCAAGTGGCTCGATTTTCGTCATGATCTGCAAGCAGCGGTTCACTATTGGCGCAGGGGTGAGTTGACGCTGCGCGAGTGGTGGAATTCATGGCGCGGCCCAAAGGCCCATGCGTACTTTTCCTGGTCGGATCCGGGGCCATTTTTGGCGGATATCGGGCACGCAGTTCGAATCATGGTATCGCGGAAAGAATGGAATAGAAGGCGGCGAAAAATCCCAGCGCGTTCTGTGACGCCTGGAAGTTAGCTAGTTTGAGGATTGTACGGGATAACTATTTGTGAAGATTTTGATCGCGAGCCCATTATACGAGGAAGCCATTGATCGGTTGCGAGAAAAGCACGATGTGATTTGTGCCTTCAATGCCTCGGAAGAGGTCTTGAAACAACATATCGCGGATCGTGAAGTGCTGGTATTTCGCAGCGGCGTCGATATCAGCGCCGCAGTGCTGAAGTGCGGCGCTGACTTGCAGCTTCTCATCCGTGCCGGCTCAGGCCTTGACAACCTGGATGTTGAATACGTCGAGCAGCACGGTATCAATCTGATCAGGATCCCCGAACCAGGTGCCCAGGCGGTGGCGGAACTGGGGTTCGCCCTGATGTTGGCATTGGCGCGCCAGGTCGTTACGGCTGATCGCTCGCTGCGGCAGGGCCAATGGACCAAACATGAGCTGTCCGGCTACCTGTTGTCGGGAAAGACACTGGGGGTCTATGGTGCCGGTAGCATCGGATCCACCATTGGACGCATGGGCGCCGCCTGGCATATGAACGTTATCGGGTGCGTCAAACATCCGTCGGAGGAACGGTCGGTTCAATTGGCCGAACAGGGTATTCGCTTATCGACCGCAGCAGAAGTTCTTTCACAGGCGGATTTCATGACGGTAAACGTACCGCTCAATGAGGAAAACCGTAATTTGTTGGGCGCCCCGGCATTTTCCAGCATGAAGCGGGGAGCTTTCCTGATTAACCTGGCGCGAGGCGGCATCGTCAACGAGCGCGAGCTGCGAGAAGCGCTGGCGACCGGCCATCTCGGCGGGGCAGGAATGGACGTACACGAAAAAGAAGGTGGCGGCGACATCTCACCACTGGCCGAATTTTCAAATGTGATTCTGACGCCCCATATTGGGGCAATGACGATTGACTCCCAGAAAGCAATAGGCAAGCGCGTCGTAGAAGTCGTCGAGACCGGTGCATGAATATCCCAGCCGCCTGATCGCGCGTAATATCTTTCTGGTATTGCATTGTCCGCGCCCTATGCCAGCTAACCCGTCGGCAAAGCGATTCTATAGAGCGCTATTGACTATCCAGTAGACCACCAGCGTAAAAGCGGCTGTCAATCTTGCGCAGTACCCGCTTGCTGGAATGCGCGTCGGCGTACGCGAACAGTCGCTTCATCGTCTGATCACGGTGTCTCGAAGCGACATCCGGTGGACCGATAGCAATCTCTCCGAGTACGCGTAACAATTCCTCAAAGGTTGAACAGATTGGTCCGACCGCAATTTCTGATGGCTGAAACAGGAGCGATCGATTCTCAGAAAGAAAATCCTCGAGATCCGGCAGGTAGTAAATAATCGGTCGATTCAGCAGCATGTAATCGAATATGACTGATGAATAGTCGCTAATCAGTACGTCCACGTTCGGCAGCACGTCGTAAACATCAATGGCCTGTGGGAGCTGGACGACGTTCGCGAGACGCACGTCAATCTTGAGCCGATCCATGGGGTGCGTCTTGAAGAACAGTTTGGCGCCGAGTTTGCTCATGAGTCCGTCCAACTGATCCCAGTCGATTTTCATGTACCGCTTACCCGAATCGCGAAACGTTGGCAAATATAAGAATATCTTGCTGTCCGTCGATACTGCATCGACAAATGAATCTGGCAAGGGTGGGCCAATGCCGGCCATAGATTTCTTATTGTCGAGTAAAGCATCATTGCGTGGAAATCCGGTGACGATTACACGTCCCTCGGGTAGCCCAAACGCCCGCCTAGTGATATTGCCGTTCTCTGTCGATGTCGCGATTATCAGATCAGGCTTATCCAGATGCCACGGCATCATCATTCCCAGTAACCAACGCTCGAGCAAGGAACCATGAAACAACCGATAATATCGACTTTGGCGATTGTCGATATCTCGTTCGAACACCTTTAGCGGGACGCCACTCCAAAGGTTGATTTTTTTCGCTCCGCGCGACAGCCAGAAATTCGTATCCTTGGCGAAGCAATCAAAAAGGTGAACGCCGGCTCGCAGACAAGCAAACATACCGCCAGGAGACCAAATCCAAAATGCAATATAACCATTTCTTCGCAGCATTCGCACAATGGTTCGGTCTCTTGAAATCCATACGAGCTTGATGCGGTCCCCGATCTTTTCCTGGCAGTGCAGAAAAAAAGCAGCAGAGTTATCAGCGAACCGGTAACCTCCCCAGGATCCATACACCCACAGATCGTGTCTTCGGGGAAAGAATCCGGAGACAAAATAGATGGGAAAAAGACAAAACCGTCCGAAGAAGAGAAAAATATACGCCGCATATTTCATCATGATGGCTGTTCAACAGGCGCTTGAATATGGTGAAAACGCTCGATGTGGTCCATTACGTCCGATACAACTTTTTCCAGTGACTGTGCCGCGTCAACCCGCACGAAACTGCGATACTTTCGGCCTTGCTCCAGAATGTTGTTCCGTTGTCTTTCCAGGTGTCCCAGGGGCCACTCCGGTTTGCGTTGATATAGCAGTTCCGGCGATGCGTCCAGAAAGATGACCAGATTGGGTTTCGGGTACAACCGGTTCAGCAACGCGGAATGTATACGAACACTAAGCCGCTGATCGCCGTCTCGACTGTTGAGGTTGTTCGAAGCATAGTCAAATAGAAAATGGCGGTCGCACAAGACGATACTGCCACGCAGACGATAGGCCCACACGAAAAGTTGCCGATACCATTCCTCGGCGACCCGGTTGATCAACCCGAGGGCTTTTACAATCTTTCCTCGGGGCAGGCGGCTCTTCATTTCATCGGACATGAGTACCGCCGGCGGAAGTGTGCCGGAATTGGATAGCATTGGTCGTATGGTCCGACGCTTAAGATGGTTCAATAAGCGTGATGTCGGTAGAGCATATTTGCTTGAACCGATGGATGAACCCATGTACATGTATTTGATGGGTCCCGGGTAGGACTGAAGAACTCTCTGCGCAATAGTGGTTTTCCCAGCGCCATCTGCTCCGACGAGCGCCATAGTAAATGTTTTCCGTGGTACCTGACCCGGGTTCTTTGACCGATTCATCCGGTATTCTTATTCGTCTTCTATTTGGTATTTAGGAGCTCATTTTACCAGCCAGTAATACGATCATGGTCCAACTGTACATAACCGGCAAATCAAGTTACGTTGAGTAACTGAGGTGTAACTCAATCTCCCTTTGGCAACGAGCGACACACGACAAATGGCAGGATCAAACGAAGGCGGTTGTTTATGTGGCGCCACCCGTTATCGGGTGGACAGCGGCCCGTTCGACTTCTGCTATTGTCATTGCGAAAGTTGCCGGCGCGCCAGTGGGGGCGCGTTTGTGCCGTGGGCAAGTGTCGCTAAAAAAGATTTTCACTTCCAGGGTACCGAACCCGTCAAACATAACTCATCGGAAGGAGTCATTCGCACATTCTGCGGATGCTGCGGCACCTCTCTTACCTATGAGCAAATCACCGAAGACAGTATCGATATTGCTATCGCCACGCTGGACGATCCGGGCTCGCTGACACCGACTTCTCATATTTGGGTATCCGATAAGCTACCGTGGATAAATATTTCCGATGGACTGCCCCAATATCAGGAATGGCGGACAACGGCATCGCATGAGACGGATGACTGATCCAGGCAAACCGATTATTCGGATCTAAACCCGGTCTTTGCCGAATTCGCATGACCCTATGAACCCGCGCTCCGGATTTGTCTGGACTCCGGGCCAGGACTTCGCCAAACTTGCCAACCCTTGGAGTCATCGAGCTACAGGAATACTCAAGCGATGAGCACGCTGATAAAACCTTTCCGCGGTCTGCGGCCCATACCCGAGCGTGCTGCGGATGTGGCTGCCCCGCCCTATGATGTGCTGAATACCGAGGAAGCCCGAAGACGAGCAGAGGGTCGCCCCGCAAGTTTCCTGCATATCTCCAAACCCGAAATAGATCTGCCGTCCGACACCGATCCATATGCGGACGAGGTGTACGCAAAAGGCGCGGAGAACCTGCAGAACCTGATCGACGCCGGCGTACTCATTCGTGACGAAGCACCTCGCTACTACGCCTATCGCCTGCGTATGGCAGAACATCTACAGACCGGACTGGTCTGCATCTGCAATATCGCCGACTACGACAACAATAGAATTCGCAAACACGAATTCACCCAACCACGGAAAGAAAATGATCGAGTGCGCCAGATTACGACGCTCAATGCTCAGACCGGCCCGGTTCTTTTAGCCTACCGAAGGTCCGACGCGGTAAAGTCGATCCTTGATGAAGTTAGTCGCGGTACACCTCTTTATGACCTGGTCGCTGACGACGGTATAGGCCATACCATCTGGATCATCGACGATCAAAGCCACATCGACAAACTCACAACAACTGTCACGGCGATGGAGGCTTTATACATCGCTGACGGTCATCACCGATCCGCTGCTGCTTCCCGGGTTGCGGCAGCCCGCAACGCTGAAAATCCGGATCATACGGGTGATGAGGGCTATAACTATTTTCTTTGTGTCGCTTTCCCGGATGATGAAACGCAGATTCTCGATTACAACCGCGTAATCAAAGATTTGAATGGCCATGAGGTGAACGAGCTATTACAAAAAATCAGTGAGAAATTTCTCCTAACTGCTGTCGATCATCCGGCGCGGCCCCGACAACCAGCCCAGTTCGGCATGTATCTCGACGGTCGCTGGTACCAGCTGGACATTCGCGCCGAATTGATTCCGACGGAAGATGCAGTAGCCAGTCTGGATATCAGTCTCCTGCAGCAGAATCTCATTGGACCGTTACTCGGCGTTGAAGATCAACGCACGGATAAACGTATTGATTTCGTCGGCGGAATTCGTGGCATGGAAGAGCTGGAACGGCGTGTCGATAGCGGCGAAATGCAAGTAGCGTTCGCACTCTATCCGACCAGCATGGAGGCATTGATGGCCGTGGCGGATGCCAAGCAGATCATGCCGACGAAGTCGACCTGGTTCGAGCCAAAATTAGCAGACGGGCTCGTGTCTCATCTACTCGACTAAGGAACCTCTGATTAATTCATGAGCGGCGTCTATGAGCCCGAAACGGCCCCCTGCGGCGTTGCGAATCTTGCCAATAGTCTAGCTATTAGCTGCGATCCGCGCCTTGCCGGAGACCGTTTCGAATCTCATAGCCGCTCGCCCAGAATTGATCAGAGGTTCCCTAAAAGAAAATGGTGTCAGACACCAATTTCTTATGCCCTTCGAAACCAGTAGTGCCCGATCAACGCCGACCGGCCCAGAAGCAACGGAATGCCGGTGCGGTACTCGGGGACGTATTCCACCAGTTCCAGTTGTGGCTCAAACCAGGACACGACTGTTTCGCGATAAACCCGGCCCGGACCCACCGGCCATTGGTCCCACCACCCTCGCCGACCGAAATGCAGCAAGACAAAATCGCCGCCAGGCGCCAGCCACTTAAGTAACTGCTGTTTGTACAAAGCTGGATCTATGGTTCCCGGTGTGTGCAGACACCCCACATCAAGCACGACATCAAACTGCGTCGGTGATTTCCATTGACCTATGTCTGCCTGAAAGACATCGATATTGAGATTGGCATCCGCGGCCCGTTGTTTGAGCATTGCGACTGCCTGTGGCATGAAATCCACTGCCGTTACATCGTAACCGCGTTGCGCCATATACAGCGAAAATGTGCCAGCACCGCAACCAACATCCAGTGCTAATCCGCCACCCTGGCGCTGTCCCAATGCTTTAACCAGCAACGCGGGTGGTTCGGGCGCATGCCAGGGCAGCTCCTCACAGGTGGTTGCCGAGCCATACAGACGCTCGAAAACTTTTCGACTTTGCCTGCTCATCGATTTTCCCTATGACACTTCTTCAAGCTGCTACTCATCGCTATGCTCCCGCGCCTGCATGACTTTATGATTAAATTCTGCAAAGTCCGGCGCCACGTTCATTTCATAGAGCTTGTGTATGAACAGTACCGGGGACATCGGACCTTCAGCGTAGGCGATAAACCGCCAACCATCAGGTTTCCGGCGGAATACCGACATAACACGCGCATCCCCGCCGGTGGCTTTCATTGGCCCTCGCAGTTTCATATCGTGCCGTACCCAGCACGCCACGATCGCCAAATCCGGTGCGATCTGTTTCGCCCTGATCTCACGATATCTCATCCAGATCGACTCGAGCGCACTTTTGCCGGGGGTCGGTTCCCAATAACGCTCAACTGCCGGCCAGCCGAATTTCCAGTCGTCCTGCTCTTCGGCCAGATAAAACGGGTCGGGATCATCATTATCCCAGTATTCCTTCAGACGCGCATAGTCCTGAGAATTCCAGATTTCTTCATATTTACGAAACAGTTGCTCAAATTCCTGTTGTAGATCTGACATATCTATTTGCCTATTCTCGGCTACTGATGCGAATACAATATATTACTGATACCGCAGAGGAACATGATTATGATGATGCGTTTTCACCACGCTGCGATCTCGACGCCCGATTTGAGCCGTTCCGTACGCTTCTACACCGAAGTTATTGGCTGCCGGGAGGCATGGTCGTTCAACTGGGAATCTGGCAGCGTCGAAGCCGATGCCATGACCGGTTTAAAGGATTCAGCAGCTCACGCGGTCATGCTGAAACTCGGCGACAGCTTTCTGGAAATCTTCGAGTTCAGCTCACCAGTCCCGGTGCCTGGCGATCCCGAACGACCCGTCTGCGACCACGGCATTACCCACATTTGCCTTCAAGTTCAAGACCTCCATGCTGAGTACGAACGCCTGCTGACCGCTGGCATGAAATTTCACAGCGCGCCCTTAACGCAGGAGTCCGGGTATGTGATTTACGGCAGAGACCCTGATGGAAATGTCGTCGAGCTGATCGAGTTCACCGAGGCATGAACGAGCGTCCACGACCATCCCGAATCACCGTACCATTGTTGAGAACAACGGTTTTCTCCATTCTGATCATGGTCAGTTCAGGCCAGGCGGCCGACATCAGGATTGTCGGAATCGGAAGCAGCTATCAACTCAAGATCACCGGCCCGATAAAGCCCGGCGACAATGACAAAATTCGCGTGGCCATCACAGAAAAAGCTGCCTTCCCTGATGCCCTGCTTGTTGAAGGCGACACCGGTGACATCGCCGAGAGCATGGCTATCGGCAATTTTGTGCGAAACAACATGCTGGCTATTACGGCAGGAAAAAACTGCTCGAATACCTGTTTTTTGATCTGGACTGCCGGTGTCCATCGCCGGGCACGCGGGCCGATCGATGCGCGAGTCATCACGAACGACAAAGCGGCGCTTCGCGCCTACCTGACGGATATGGAAATTGGCGGGGACATCATTGCCAATGCCTTGTCTCCCGAGTCAGCCTTGCTGACTGACGCCATGATCATCGCCAGTGAATACTCTCCGCGGCACCGGCAGTGGCTGACAGAACAATGCGGGGAGTTGACCGACCAACAGGGACTTGATCGGCAGGCGATTCAAGCCCTGCAATCGATGGAAGCTTCCCTGAACGCAATGGGTATGGGTGGCAGTTCCATGTATACGGTTAGTGCTGAAACTCAAAGGGAAGCGGCACGTGCCCAGGAGTTTTCACCGCAATACCGCGAAGAGCTGCAAAAAAATCATGCGGAGATTTCGAGTTGCCGGGAAAACGTAATTGCCGCCGTCCGCGAAGAACAGGGTTCGACGTGATCGACTGTACATGATCCGTCCGCCGACCGTGCAGGCTAGCCGACTCGTTGATCGAATAACAATTCCCAGTAGCCGACATCGATCCAGCGCTCGAATTTCCGGCCAACTTCTACAAATTGACCCACTTTCTCAAACCCGAGTTTTTCGTGAAGAGCGATACTCACTTCATTCGGCAGTGCGATAGCCGCAATCAAGCTGTGAATATTCTTTTTTCCGATTTCTTCGATTAAATGTCTGTACAAGTCAGTCCCGATACCCCGGCCCAAATGGTCCGGTGAGAGATACACAGTGGTTTCCAGAGAAAAACGATATGCGCACCTGGACTTCCAGGGACTCGCATAAGCAAACCCGGCCAGGCCGTCGTCCAGTTCGTAAACAAACCACGGCCGTTCTTCGGATGCGTCCTCTATCCGATCCTGCATTTCGCTGACGGTGACACTTTCTTCTTCGAATGTCGCAATCGAGTTTTCAATGTAATGGTTATATATCCCGCAGACACGTTCAGCGTCGTCGACACTGACAAATCGAATCATGAAGGCCTTAACCCATGACCGGTCGGACGTTCCTCGGTTCGCCGGCGACCTGTACATCCTTGATATTGAACAAAGATTTCCAGTCCTTGGCGATTAGCAGGTCCATCAGTTCTGATGCCTTACCTTCTTTTCTCCTGTCCATCTCATCCATGATGGTGATGATCGCCTGGTCGACTTCCGGTCCGAAGAGGTAACGCAGATACTCCATCGGAATACGTGGCTCGTCGGAGAACTTGCCTTCCTCGTCGAATGATGGCGGCAAAATCGGCGGCACGTAAAATACATTCGGCTCGGTGCCAAACTCCGGGTGCAACGGCAGAGCCACCTTCCATTCATAGACAAGCTTCGCGATCGGCCCTCCTTCGTCTTCCAGAAAGCCGACGAACCGCAATCGACCGGGGCATTGTCGCGCGCAGGCCGGTGCCACGCCCTGTTCCAGGCGCGGGAAACAAAAGATGCATTTTTGCGACGTGTTCGTCACATAATTGAAATAGACCTTGTCATACGGACATGCCTGGTTGCATAGACGTGTCCCCTGGCACTTGTCCTGATCCACCAACACAATCCCGTCTTGTTCGCGCTTGTAAATCGCTCTGACGGGGCAGGCCTCAAGGCACGCCGGCTTTGTACAGTGATTGCACAAGCGCGGCAGATAGAAATGATAATTATTCGGGTAATCGCCCGAACTCGTGTCTTCATCCCAGTTCGCGCCGTAAGTCATCGGCTCTTTCTGCTGCAGGCGCGCCTCGGTCCCCTGAAAATACACTTCTTCGTGATTCAACGGCCGCTCACCACCGAAATGTTCGTCCGGATGGAGACCACCGAACTGCAGTTCGCCATTCTTCCACCCGGAACGCGCACCCTTTTCTTCCCATTCCTTCGGATAGCCGCGGCCTGGCTTGGTTTCGACGTTGTTCCAGAGCATGCTTTCCTGGCCTTCCTCATCCGTCCACAATGACTTACACGCCGCCGTACACGCCTGGCAGCCGATGCACTTGTTCAGATCTATCACCATCGAGACCTGCATACCCATAACCTATACTCCCCGCGCCTTTGTGTTATATGAATCGAGAAATCTCGCTACGCCTCGACATACTTTTCAAACTCAACCGTACAATCATGGAATGTTTGATTCGGTACATTATCGGGCGTTTGATAATTTATGTGCCCGTATCCACTCACCAATGCCGTCGGTTTCAACAGGCCTGACGTCGGAATAACAGAACTGAAATTCTCACGTCCTTTCAGCAACATCGGATCCCAGCCGTGATACATAAACAGGGTCTTCGGCTGTAAGGCGGAACTCACATGCGCCTGCGCGACGAACGATCCAAAGGAATTGTAGACCCTGACCATTTCACCGTCCTCGACTCCCCGCTGCCGGGCATCGTCCGGATTCAAGAACACATCGGGTTCGCCGCGCTGCAAGCTCAACAGCAACGTGTCATCGCGATACATACTGTGAATACCATGCCGGGCGTGGCCCATCGTCAGGCGCAGATCATAGCCCTTGATTTTCAGCGGCGCACGATACTCGGGCAGCGCTTCACCACCCTGCAGGAACCAGTCGTGGTCGATATAAAACTGCTGCCGACCGGTTAAGGTGTCGTAGGGTTTCTTGTCTTTAGTGCTGGCCAGAACGTAATAGCTGTAATTCGAATCTTTGCCGAACTGCGTCCCCGCTGAATCGTCAACTCGAATAAAACCCTTTTCGGACAGTTTATCGAACGTGACGTTCGACAAACCGGACGAATTCTGGATGATATATTCCGCCGCATCACGCGTGCTATTGATTCTCCTGGTCGTGCCATCCGGCAATTGAAGCGTACTGAATAATTCACCCAGCTGCGTATAGTCCCATTCGACCGGCGCACCAAATGCGAAACCCTTAACCGGCCCAATGCCACGCGCCCTGGCGCGTGCAGCGATCGCATCGCACAAACGGGCCAGAATCGCCTGATCATCCATTGATTCACCGAGTGGCGGCACGGACTTATTAATGACGTGCACATAAGGCGTGCGGCCTTCCATCGTAAAGTCCTCGCGCTCGTAATGATCGGCCACCGGTAATACGTAGTCCGCATACATCGCCGTGATGCTCATATGCGGCGTCATGGCTACAATACTGTCCAGTGCCTCAAACGCCGATTGACGCCAGCCCATGCCCGCCGCTCGCCAGTTCGCCGGATTGTGTCCGACCATAATTCCCATCTTCCAGGGTGTCCCGGCATGGTCCGGTATCCATTTATTTTCGACCGCTTGCCGATGATGGGATTCAATATGATTCGCCAGCGTCTCGCCGTAAATTTTCTTGTTGGTCTCCGCGGCATCAGTATGGACGTAGTCCCAAAGAGAAATCGCCACAACGTTCAATCTTGGCCCCAAGCCATTGAAGGCATACGACATCAGCCCATCGCCGTTCGCCAATTGTGTCGTCTGCACCCCGCCGCCATCCCGACCAGTGTTGCCAGTCAGGGCGCACATCAATAACCAGGCCCGCAACAACCTGTCACCCTCCATCCATTTGTTTGCCCGATAGCCAGCAAAAATCATACCCGGCTTGGCCGTAGCGAAAATTCGCGCAACTTCCCGGATCACATCTGCGTGTACGCCGGTTGTCTCGGCGACCATTTCCGGAGCGTAGCCCTGCAACAAGTCCTTGGTGAACTCAAAAACTGTGGTCACTTCAACTGGCCCGTGACTCGTTTCAACCGTCCAGCTACCTTGCAACGCGGGATTAATATCGCCCAATTTCAGGGTCTGATCGGGTCCGGGCGAACCACCCGCGCCACGGCCAAACCCGGTGGCCGGGGCCTGCATCAGGCTGTCCGTGGTTTTGTTCCAGATATAAAAAGATGTTTCGCCGTTCTCATCACCGTCGATATCCGACTTACGCAGGAATTTCCGGTTATCAGTTCGCACCAGAAACGGCAGATCTGTCTGTTCCTTGACGTAATCCCATTCAATGGCGCCTTCCTCGAGAATGACCTGCACCATCGCCATAGCCAGAGCGGTGTCGGTGCCGGGTTTCGGGTTAAGCCATTTTGACGAATGCATCGCGCTGGCATTGAAATCCGGCGTGATAGTGATGACTTCCGTACCGTTATAACGTGCTTCCCAGAAAAAATGCGCGTCCGGGATACGCGTCACCGCCGGGTTACAAACCCAGACCAGACAGACACGTGATTTATAAACGGCTGCCATGTTGTCACCCGGCAGCGTATAACCCAGGACCTGCCTGGCCCCCACCGGCAAATCACCCACGCCGGCGAAAGTCTCCGGGACCGCAATCCCCGTCACATTAGCAAATCGGAACAGTGACCCAAACGATGCACGCTTCAGGATCATTGCCGTACCCATCGCCATGGTTATGGATGCGGGCCCGCTCTCGACCGCATGATCAATAAACTTGTCGGCAATCTCGTTGGCGGCCTGATCCCAACTGATGCGTTCCCACTTACCCGCACCACGTTCGCCGACCCGTTTCATTGGATACAGCACGCGCTGCTTGCCGTACATGTACTTGGCCTGGCGATTGCCTTTCTGACAGCCGCGCGGCCCGTAGTCCGGGGTATCGTCGTCACCGGAGCGCCCGTATTCTCCCTGCTGCTCTTCTCGCCAGACGATGCCGTCCTTAACGTAGATATTGAATGCGCAATGCCCTGTGCAATTGATACCACGGCTGCCATGGACGACTCGATCCCAAGTCCATTTTTGCCGCATGATGTCTTCCCAGATTCCATACGACTGGTCGAGCACATCCTGCGCCTGCGCCGCAGGCGCAGCATATTTCAATGAGAGGGTTGCGGCGAGCGCGCCGCTGCCGTATAAAAACCGGCGCCGGTCCGTAGTCAACTGGCTCATCAATGCCCTCCGTCGTGCGGAGCCGAACGACTCCGCAACATGCGAATTTCAAGACGTAAAGCGTAGCACACCGGGTTCAAAATCAACGCTTTTAAGCTTACCCTCAGGAGAAGATCAGCAACATTTACAACAGGCCCGCCTTGATAAGCCGTTCGACATTTTCCTCCTGACGGCGGCGGAAAATATCCCGGTTCGGCGGCTCAACCACCTCTCCGTCCTGCAACAAAAAATTGCCCCGATGAAAGTCCGCCTGCGCGTAGCTGTCGGCAAATAACCCATACGCCTGACGCGAAAGAACGTTTGCCATGCCAACCCGGCGGCGCAACCGCCGTAATGCGCCGATATCGAGGACCGCGTTGGCCGACATACTCTCCCCACCCTGGCCGGCCTCGGCCAACACATGCCCGTGGGGGTCGACGATCTTGGACATCGCACTACAGGTATACGCTGGGATCGGAATATTTTCGATACTGGCGGAGTTCGGCGAAACGACATAGGCCATATTCTCCACCGCCCGGGCGCGCCGACAAATTTCCTTGATCGTCAGCTGCGGACTACCCGGCTCGCTGGTCGGCTGAATGATGACTTCCGCACCGCGCATGACGTGGCAGCGCGTGAACTCCGGATAGAGAATCTCCTCTGACGCAATCATCGCCAGATTGCCGATATCTGTTTTCGCGACCGGAAACACGCCGTCCAGGCCGTAAATATCCAGATACTTATCCCAGACATCGTGCGGCGTCGGCTCAAAACTCGATGTCAGGCGCCTATAGCGCAATATCACGTCTCCGGACGGGCCAATGATGAAGCAAACCTGAAAATATAATTCCGGGAAGTTCGGATCAACTTCGTACACATTACCTGCAAGATATATATCATTTTTCTGGGCGATTTTACCGAGAGCTTCATACTCGGGACCGTCATAGGCAAAACAAGCCTTCTCGCGCCATTCGGCCGGTGATTCCTTCATCGGGAACCCGGTGACCGCGTACTCAGGCAATGCGACAAGCTTGACCGGCGCGCCATAGAACCATTTCAGGAAATTTGTAGCAGTGGTGGCGTAACCATCGATCTTATTGATGGTTGCGGCAATTCGCGAACGGGCTTCCGTTACGTCCGAAACCAGATTCAGCCCATCACACGAAACCTGCAGCGCGACCGCAATAAACTCGGGCCCTGCTGACTGTTGATCCGACATCATTCGTCCCCTTGAACATCGATTAATTGCTGAGAATTGTGCATGGGGAAGTATAAGGAGCCAGACCTCTGACCACGATGCCTAACCGGTCTCCGCGTCCGCGTGATAGCCAAAACGGTTGGACCACCGCTCGCGCCCGTGCAACATTCGGCCAGAATAGTAGAATATCCGGCAAATCGTGGCTGAGCTAAGCAGAAAATGACAGAAAAAGAGCACACAATCCCGGCCTGGACACGCGCCGGCATGGAACCGACCCTGAATGGTACCGGCTTCATGTTCAGCACACTCGATGAATATGCCGAGGATTTCATCCTGTACGCGGGCCAGACCGAAGATCCGGTATTGGATTTGGGTTGCGCCTACGGCGTGGTTACGATCGCGGCCCTTGAGGCCGGTGGAACTGTGACCGCCTGCGACCTTGACCAACGGCACCTGGATATCCTGCTCGAAAAAACTCCAGCTGAGTTCCACTCGAAACTCAAGCGCGTAGCAGGGCGATTGCCAAACATCGACTTTGACACAGATTCCTTCTCAGCGATCATTTGCTCACGAGTACTGCATTTTCTCGACGGTTCCGCCATCGATGCCTCGGTGCAAAACATGTATTCATGGCTAAAGCCCGGCGGTCGCTTGTACCTGATTGCCGATACCCCTTACGGAATATGGCGAAAACTGATTCCAATCTTCGAAGCGAAAAAGAAATCCGGTGAGCGCTGGCCGGGAATGATGATCGGTCTTGAGAACTACTTACCATATGCTCGAAAAAATCCTCGATTCGACGGACCGCCGTTCATGAATTTGCTGGATCCGGAATTACTCGAACGCATCTGCATCGACGCCGGATTCGAGGTGCAGCGTTGCAGTTACATCGATCGAGCTGATTTCGGCGACTTGGGCAAAATGGATGGCCGCGAAAATGCCGGGAATTCTTGCAATGAAGCCAGGTTAGTTTAGCCTGTGAAAAGTCAGATCTGATCGGACAGACAGTGTCCGATCACGCAAAAAACGGACTTCGCAAATCCACTGTTGGAGGCAGGCCGCGGGATATTCTTTCCGCGGGAATAAAGCGGACCGCAGGGAGCCATCCCAAGGAAAGAATATCCCGCGGCCTGCCGTGAACTCTGGCACATACCCAGAAAATCCGAAATCCACCCGCCCCAACCCTCTGCCGGGCATTCGGTCTTGTCTGCGGCATACGCTTCGCTGGGATGGCTCCCTGCGGTCCGCTTTATTCCCTGCGAAGCGTATGCCGCAGACAAGACCTGGACAGGTCACAACCGTTTGGAATCGGCGAACCAATGCGATAACCGTCTTACAGGGTCTGTAAGTTTAAGTCTGAGTTATTACATCTGACTGAAGTCCCGTACCAGCACAGATTCCGCACGACAATTTCGCGCACCGCCATTTACATAAGTCATCGCCGTTTAAAATAACCTGAAATCAACCAGGCAGTTAAGGACGCGTTGCGTTCTCCCGTTTAGGCCCGGGTATCGAACCACCAACGGGACTATTCCTTGATCTTATTGCGGTTCGAGCAAAGCGATATGTCAACTGCTTTGTCGACACTGCTGCAAATACCGGACTGCTGCAATCAAACGTAATGTGACGAGTTAATTCAACGCGCGAGCATTGATAAACTACAAGTCACGTCGAGCGTACTCCGCAATCGACGGCAACTATAACAATCAATAATTGTATGCCCTCGAAATCCAGCAGTTCCGAATATGGTGGCAGCCTCGATGCATTCATGGAAGCATTGGATGGATTCACCAGCGGCTTGATAAGCCTCGACCGACTTCACGTCACGATCACGAAGCTCCTTGACGGAAATTTTGGAGCGGCACAAGACATGCAGGAAACGCTCGATGCTACCTTACGTGAGGGGTATCTCGATAAATCAGCCTACATAGTCTTGAGCACAGTTATCGATCTGGTCACATCAGAAGACGAGCCAACTGAGTCACCACGACAAGGGGCCGACTGTCCCGTAAATCACCGCTTACGCATGGCTCCAGTAACGCCTGAAGCCTGCGCTGCCAACCCGGCCGCAGAGATGAAGCCAGGCATGACTTTACGTGACCGATTTACGCTGCTGGAACAGATTGGCAGCGGCAGCATGGGAAAGATTTTCAAGGCTGTCGACCGCCGCAAAGAGGAATCGGGTTCGGCAACTCCGTGGATCGCCATCAAATTAATCACCGAAGCATTATCTGACCCCCCAAACGCACCCGTGGCGTTGCAAAAAGAAACAGCTAACGCTCAGCGCCTTTCGCATCCGAACATCATTCGCGTGTTTGATTTTGACCGCGATGGTGAACATGTATTCATGACTATGGAATTGCTGGAGGGTACAACACTAACAGAGCTTCTGAATCAACATCGTTTTCGCCCACTCCCCGGCGCTCAGGCCGAATCGATCATCAAAAGCCTCTGTCATGGCTTGATATACGCGCACGACCTCGGAATCATTCATGCCGATGTAAAACCGGGCAATGTTTTTATAACGCACGACGGGAATACGAAACTGCTGGACTTCGGTATCAGCCTGGCCGCAAATGATCGCTCTGAAGAATCGCATGTCTATGCACATACTCCGTCATATGCGAGCTACGAGGTATTGGAAGGCGCCGAACCGACCGCTCAGGACGACCTTTATTCACTGGCCTGTGTCGCTTACCGCATATTGGCAGGACACCGGGCCTACGATGGCGCCACAGCGCACGCGGCAGAAACGGAGACACTTGAACTCAAACCGATCGAACATATAACGCAAATTGAATGGCGGGCTTTACGCCACGCCATGGCGCTTCGACGCGCTGACAGAACCACTGATGTTCTAAGTTTTCTGAGGGAATTTTCTACCCTACCCGCAGTTAGCGCGTTACCCGTTGTTGGCGAACCCGAGGACAGGCCTCAGACAAGTCCGTTGGTGAAGTTTCGACGAGTTGCGGGCCTGTTCGCCACGCTGCTTGTAATCGCTGCGGCCACTGCCGCACTCCGGCCTGAATGGCAAGCACAAGACTACGCGGCGGCAGAAGTGACCAACTCGGTGGTGCCCGCTGTATCGAACATTACGCTGCCCGCGGACATCGGCCCGCCGCTCGAGCTTCGAACCAGCGAGGCATCCGAGCGCAGGGAAACACTGAAAGCACCTTAAAGACCCAACGGCGTAAAGACATCGCGCTTTTTGAACATGTTCATGAAGAAGCGCCACCTGATCTTACGCTGGGTCAACCAGCGCACCGCGGCGCCGTTTTCCCCGGCACTCAAAATCCCTTCGACCAGAAACGGTGTAACGGTATCCACCGTATCCGCCAGGACATTCAAAATCTTTTTCACCTGTTCCCAGGCCTCACCACGTTTGTCCGGTGGCGGAACAAGCATATCGGTAATAACGACCCCCGGACTCAGATAGCACATCTTTACCGGAGTATCTTTCAATTCCTCTGCCAGGGATTTCGTAAAATATTTCAGGGCATATTTTGTCGAACCGTAAACACTGGCCCCAGGTCGAGTCTGACCGTTACTGCCAAAACCTTCCATATTCCAGATCGTGCCTCCGCCTTGCGCATACATGCCCGGAATAACCACGCGATTACAGTGCATCAACCCGATCACATTGGTCTTAACGGTCTGCAGATAATCTGCCTTCGGCATCGCAAAGAACGGCACTTTCAAACCGTCACGCCCGGCATTGTTCACCCAGATATCGACAGGGCCCAGTGCTTCAACAGATTTGTCCCACAGCGTCTGCACGTCGTCGTACTCAGAAACATCACAAGCCTGACCGCCGATGTTCCGCTGCGGAAACTCCTTGCCAAGTTTGGCAACGGCCTGGTTGACCGCATCGACATGCCTGCTGGAGATCATCACATCGTGCCCACGCATCAGGAATTGGCGGGCCATACCGAATCCGATCCCCTTGGTGCTGCCAGTAATGACGATATTCATATTTTTCTCCCGTCTCAGTGATCACACTGTGAGCGGCAATTAAAGCCGCGCCTCTTGCGGTTAGCAACCAGCAGACAAGAGGCACCAGCCGCGCCACACTCCCCGGATGACGGAGGTTGGTTTTATGGTACCAAATT
>PVMK01118802.1_pt1 | contig 51355 bp, 51 predicted proteins | sample 1853481 | NCBI WGS metagenome assembly PVMK01 (sample SAMN08533507, study PRJNA380276) | Marine sediment metagenome, whole genome shotgun sequencing project.
AAGTAAGCCCTTTTCCAAAAGGACGGTGGTTTTAACCTTGTGGCTATAAGTTTCCATGGGGCATACCTCCAATAAGGCGTAAATAAATATGTCTAAATATGCTCCTATTTTGCCACCTGTCAATATATTTTTTATGGGGGATAGGAAGTTGGAAATAGGAATTAGGAAAGAGACAAGGGAAAGAAGATCAGAAGGTAAGAAAAGCAGAAGGTTGGAAATAGGAATTAGGAAAGAGGAGAGAGGAAAGGGATCAGGTGTCAGGGATCAGGAATCAGGGAAGGGAAAGAAAGTTAGAAGGTAGGAAGGTAAGAGAAAAAAGGAAATAGGAAAGAGGAAAGAGGAAAGAGGAGAGAGACAAGGGCCAGAAGATCAGAAGATGAGAAAATGGGAAGGAAAGAGGGAAGAGGATAGAGGAAAGGGGAAAGAGGATAGAGGATAGAGAAAAGAGAAAAGAGGATAGAGACAAGGGAAAGAAGATCAGAAGATGAGAAGGGAAGAAGGAAAGAGAAAATAGGAAAGAGGAGAGAGGACAGAGCGTAAAGGGCAAAGGGCAGCCTCCGGCCCATAGGGGCCTACCCTCCGGCCTGTATGTCCTACGGGCAGGAAGCGGCCCCGGTGGGAAGGCTTGGAGGACAAGAAGGTGAGAAGGACAGAAGGTGGGAGAGTAAGAGAGAACAGAAAATAGAAATTAGAAAAGAGGAATTAGGAAAGAGGATTATGGAAAGGCTATCCGCAGATTAGGGTGGATTTATCCGGCCCATTACCCATTTCAGCCCAAGGTTTACCCGCCGTCAGTGTGGAGGGCTGTTTTGGGTAAAATGTTTGAGTATTTTCTGCTGACTCTCAATAGTGATAACGACACTGTGCAATTAACAATTCATCTTTTTTAACCTTATAAACAAACCGATGCTCTTTATTGATACGGCGTGACCAATATCCTTTCCAGTCATAGCGCAATGGTTCAGGTGCACCTATTCCTTCAAATGGATTTCGTTGAATTTCTATAATGATACGGTTAATTCGCTTGAGGATTTTTTTGTCTGTTTTCTGCCAATAAAGGTAATCTTCCCATGCTTGTTCTGCCCATAACAGTTTCATTCCTCAATAAGGTCCCTCTCAATGCCTTTACCTGTTTCTAACTCAGCAATTGCAGCATTGAGACGTTCAGCGTTTTTGGGGCTCTTCATGAGATATGCTGTTTCTTCGTATGACTTAAAGTCATCAAGTGACAGAAGCACGGCTGTTCGTCCGTTTTGGCGTGTAATAAGGATAGGACGATGATCATCGTTGACTCGATCCATGGTTTCTGCCAATTTTTTTCGAAACGTTGTGTAATTTATTGATTCCATATGTCCCCCTTTATAACTAAGGTGAATGTACTTGATTCTGTACGCAAATGTCAAGGATTATTTTCGGTTAGGATGTGGATGGGAAGGACGGAGAGAAGAGGGCAGGGACCAGGGATCAGGGATCAGGGAAGGACAAGAAGGGAAGAGAAAATAGGAAAGAGAAAATAGAATAGAGGAAAGAGGAAAGAGATAAGAGGAAGAAGATCAGAAGGTGGGAAGGGAAGAAGGTAAGAGAACAAAGAACCAAATAACCAATAACTTTTCATGCTTTAACGTTTAATCCGCAACCCTTCGCTTTTCCCCTTGACATCTTTGCGAGAGGATTTTTCTTTTAACCTTTAACCTTTAACCTTTAACCTTTAACCTTTAACCTTTCACCAATAAGGTTCAGGCCAGGGAGAAGTTGGCCAGCCAGTTGTGTGCTGATCGTATTTCTGTTCCGTCCGGGAATGTTTTTTCACGGTTAAGGTTCTTGACAAGCTGTATTTTTTTTATCCCGGGAAAGTACTTGCTGAAAACCGAAAAATTTCGGCTCAGGGTATTGTCTGCCCATTTCACTTCTATCATCAAAAAGGGAGCTTCATCCCTGATGACAAAAAAATCAATCTCTCTGTTGTCTTTTGTCTTGAGATAATAGAGTTGTGCCTGCTCTCCATAACAATCCTCGATATAATGGATCTCTTTCAATAAGGCGCAGGCGGTCATGTTTTCCAATTTTACGCCTGAATCTCCGATAACCTGTCCTGTATCGTAGAAATAATATTTGGGCGCTTTAAGAATGGAGCGGGCGATATTTCTGTGAAATGGTCTGATCCTGAAGATGATGTACATATTTTCAAGTATTGTCAGCCATCTCTTCACTGTTTTATCTGAACACTGGAGGTCTTGCGCCAGGGAGGTGTATGAAACAGGGCTGCCGACTCTTTTGCGCAATAACTGGATAAGAGTTTCAACAGATGTGATCTCTCGGACATTTTCAAGATCGATCATGTCCTGTTTCAGGATGATATCCAGATGTGACCGTTTCCACCTGTTGTAGAACCTTTTGCTTCCTTCCAGATAAGGTTCGGGAAAACCACCTGTGTCAAGTAACTGCTCCAGAACAATTTGAAGATTATCAGGGTTGTTTATTTTTTTGATTTCCTTCAGGTCAAGAGGATGCAGTCGGAACTGAAAGAATCGTCCGGCAAGAGAATCGCCGACCTTTTTGTATGTATCCAGTTTTGCGCTGCCCGTGACAATTATCCTGGGCTGGACGCCTTCAGTATCATAGATGCCTTTGAGCCATGATTTCCAGTTTTTCAGTTTGTGAAGTTCGTCGAATATAATAAGATCTTTTGATCTGTCCCATGATCTTTCGATAAGGCCTAACCGATGTTCCGGATTATCAAAATTGAGATTATCAAAATTGTTGCTCAGCATTTTTGACAGGGTTGTTTTGCCGGACTGTCGCGGGCCGGTTAACAGGACAATCTTTTTCTTTAAATCGTCCAGAATATAATTTGTCAGATATCGTTCCATAGTGACTTTTTAGGCCCTTGTTCCGAATTAGTCAAGACTTTTCCGTAATTCATGCCGAAATTTCCACTAAATGAGGGATCAGGGAAGGACGGAGAGAAGAGGGCAGGGATCAGGGGTCAGGGATCAGGGATTAGGGAAGGACAAGAAGGGAAGAGAAAATAGGAAAGAGGAAATAGGAAAGAGGGCAAAGGGAAGAGAACTGATGTCAGAGGACAGGGGGCAGTGATTAGAGAAGGGCAAGAAGATCAGAAGGGAAGAAGGAAAGAGAAAAAAGGAAATAGGAAAGAGAAAAGAGGAAAGAGGAAAGAGAAAAGAGGGAAGAGGAAAGAGACAAGAGACAAGAGGGCAGGGACCAGGGGTTAGGGATTAGGGAAGGACAAGAAGATCAGAAGGTAAGAAAATGGGAAGGACGGAGAGAGCAGAAAATAGGAAAGAGATAAGGGAAAGAAGATCAGAAGATGGGAAGATGGGAAGGACGGAGAGAATAGGGAATAGGGATTAGGGGTCAGGGAAGGGCAAGAAGATCAGAAGGTGAGAAGGGAAGAAGGGAAGAGAAAATAGGAAATAGGAAAGAGAAAAGAGGAAAGAGGAAATAGCCTTCGGCGGTTAGAGGTAATAGGTTGGAGGAGATAAGACGAAGGACGAAGGAAGAGGGAAGATGGACGAAAAAAGGACAAACAAGATCAGAACTGTGAGGGATCTTAAAGTTTATCGCAAGGCCTTCGATAGCGCCATGGAAATTTTTGAACTTACAAAGAAATTCCCTAAAGAGGAAAAATACTCCTTGACTGACCAGATACGGCGAGCATCGCGCTCGGTTTGTTCGAATTCTTGCCCTGTTAAATAGCTTGAGTCGTCATGTATTATACCTATGTTTTACAAAGTGAAGTCGATGGTCAATTTTATACGGGTTATTCAAAGGATCTCAAACTACGATTTGATCAGCATAAAAAAGGCCAGGTTGAATCCACCAAGGGAAGATTACCATTAAAACTCATCTATTATGAAGCCTGTTTAAAGCAGGAAGATGCTACAAGAAGAGAGAGTTATTTTAAGACATATAATGGGAAAAGATTTTTGCACAAGAGGCTCAAATCGTATTTAACAGGGTGAAAAGGGATGGCGAAAACGCAGATACAAAGCAGTATTTATGAATAAGTTGACCGATTCCGGACAGGAAGCAGCCGAAACCCAAACATGGTTGGAATTTTCTTTTCATTGTAAGTACATTAATCAAGAGACTTTCCAAAGACTTGATGAAAGTTACGAGCACATATTTGCAATGCTAAACGCTATGGAGAAAAAGGCCGATACATTCTGTCGTCCCTCATCTTAGCGAAGCGGTCTTCCTTCTTCCATCGGTATTCCATAAAATTCAAGCCGCCGGAGGCGAAGCGATCCTTTAACCTTTAACCATAAGCATTTCAAGTCAAAAAGGCAGGGTCTTTGACAGGCTCTGCCTTTTTGTTTATTCGTCCTGGAGGGCGAACCCATTTAGGGTTTCGCTTTTGATCGTACCTATGGACTAAAATTTGGGTTGACGACTCAATGGGGTTGTAATATGTTGGTCATAATGGCCATATTGACTATGATGGAGGTGCAGCATGTTACAGGTAAGCTTGGCAAAAGCTAAAAGCTCTTTTTCAGAATATGCAAACCGGGCAGCGTATACGAGTGAACATATCATTATTACCAAAAGAGGCAAACCATTCGTTGCCCTCATATCCGTTAAAGATCTGGAATTTCTGGAGAGGATCAAAGCAGGAACTCCTGAAGATGGTTTATTGGGAGCCGTTGGTATGGCACCCGATCTTGAAGAAGTGGCTGAGAAAGCCATGGAGGGATATCAGAGAAGGGCCGATGATTTCGGCAGAGAGGAAGAGATATAGTGTTTATTTTTGACACGGATATCTATACAAATGTTATGAGGAAGATCCCTTCGAAAACATTGTTAAATCGTTTGAAAAAGGTGCCAAGGCGAGATCAATTCACCACAACGATTACCATTGGAGAGGTTTATTATGGCTTAATGAAAGCCTCAAACAGGACGAGATTGCTTAAACTTTTTGAAGCTGTTCTCCTTCCTCGTGCGACCATATTGCCATTTGACTTCTCGGCTGCAAAAAAATATGGGGAGATTAGAAGCTTTTTGGAAAAAAAGGGGACACCTCTGGCGCATGCTGATTTACAAATTGCCTCAATCGCTTTATCCATAAATATGATATTAATTACAGAAAACCTAAAACACTTTCAAAGAGTACCAAAGCTAACTGTTGAAAATTGGCTTTAATAGTGATGTTTTCACTGCCTGCCAATGATCGAGTGATTGAATGCCTGTTTTTCTGCTATCCGATAAAATCGAATTTCCGCCACCCCATCTGGCATCCGAGCACGGATTGCTGGCTGTGGGCGGTGATTTGAGCCAGAAGCGCCTTCTGCTTTCCTACAGTATGGGTATTTTCCCCTGGTTTTCCAATGATGAGCCGATCATGTGGTGGTCACCCGATCCGCGTCTGGTGCTGTATCCCCGGGAAATTAAAATTTCAAAAACCTTAAAGAAGATTATCAGAAAAAATGTATTCAAAGTGACCATGGATCTGGCTTTTCGGGATGTGGTACAGCATTGTGCGGATGTTCGCTTAAAAAAAGATGAGGGAACGTGGATTGTCAAGGATATGATGGATGCGTACTCCAGGCTTCATGAATCCGGTTTTGCACATTCTGTGGAAGCCTGGCACCAGGGGGAACTTGTCGGCGGCTTATACGGAGTTTCTCTTGGGAGGTGTTTTTTCGGAGAATCGATGTTTACACGAATCAGTAATGCTTCCAATGTTGCCCTGGTTAAACTGGTGGAATATCTTAATGCCTTTTCCTTTGATATGATAGACTGCCAGGTCACCACCGATCACTTGATCCGTTTTGGTGCAAGGGAAGTGTCCAGGGCTCGGTTTTTAGCCCAGCTTAAAAAATCACTCGAGACTCCGACTAAAAAAGGGAAGTGGGAGATGCCCGAAACCCTATAGGGGTTTGTTTTGCCATAGATTAAGTGCCTATTTATCCCGTGTTTAACGGGGAAGTGAGCTAAAATGCCTATTTATCCCGTATTAAACGGGGAAGTTAAGGAAAGCGCTTTCAGCGCAAATCATTTTTTACTTAAATTGAGAGTGTCAAGGGCACAACCATCAACCCTGGCCCAGACCGACCCGCCTGCCTCGCCTAAACTCACAACATGTCTCTCATGCAGCGCTCGCTCGATTGCCAGGTATCGCGTTACTGACAGGCAAGACCGGCATTGGCGGGCAGGTCACCAATACTCTATACTAAAAAAGCCAGGTTTAGAATAATGCATGGGCCATCAATATATATGACGAATCGCACCAGGGCGGGCTTTAGCTCACTTTAGCTCACTTTAGTTCACTTCAAACTTTAACGAACGGAGGGTTATATGGAAATTCAAACAATACGGATCGAAAAGCCAGAAGAGCTGAACATGATTTTGGGGCATTCTCATTTTATCAAGACAGTGGAGGACATCCATGAGGCCGTCGTCAATACGGTGCCGGGTGCGAAATTCGGTGTGGCCTTTTGCGAAGCCTCCGGGCCGTGTCTTGTGCGGTATTCCGGCACGGATGACGACCTGATTGAATTGGCAAAAAAGAATGCTTACAATCTTTCGGCCGGTCACTGTTTCATACTCTTTATGAAGGATATGTTCCCCATCAATATCTTGAATACCGTTAAAAACGTCCCGGAAGTCTGCAGAATATTCTGCGCAACGGCCAATGATGTGGAGGTCCTTGTGGTGGAAACAAAGCTTGGACGGGGGATTATCGGTGTTGTTGACGGATTTAGCTCAAAAGGTATTGAAACCGAAGGAGACATCAAGGAACGAAAAGATTTTTTGCGGATGATCGGCTATAAGCAGTGAGGAAGGGAAATGCCTAAAGTGAACTAAAGTGAGCTAAAGTGAGCTAAAGTGAACTAAAGTAGAAAATGCCTAAAGTGAGCTAAAATGCCTAAAGTGAACTAAAGTGAACTAAAGTAAAGAAAATGTCTAAAATGAATGGAATTTGATTGACAATAAAAACAATAGGTAATCACCCAAAACATTAATTAATACTTTATCTTATTTGCTCTAATTCATGAGGCCTTTGAAAAATGGTCAATTTTTTTGTAGTTCCAATCGGTTGTAACCCTTGAATCGTTACCCGCCGTCTGTGTGGTGGGTTTGAACTTTGAACTTTGAACCCTGAACCTTGAAACGATCAGTTTCGGTTATATATACATGAGCTTGGCTTCCAACTTATTGTCCTTAAGCCGGATACGGGCGTAGCCGCCCATGCACAGCATTCCCGGATTCACCACCTTTGTTTTGCCGATAAACTCTTCGGACCTTGCTTCGTGTATATGTCCGGTGAGACAGATATCCGGCTGGATCCGTTGGATGAATTCCAGAACCGAGCGGTTCCCTACGTTTTCGCCGGATGGCAGGTCGGCGGCTTTTGAGCCAAAGGGTGGGTCATGGGCCACGAGAATCAGTTTCGGCAGGTGCTTTATTTGCTCATAGCCCTGGTTCAGCCACTGTGCCAGCTTAGAATCGGGAACTTCGGAAGGGGTCCTGAACGGCGTGGGTGTGGAGTATCCCACCCCCATGATGCCGATATCCTCGGCCAACTGTTTTCCCGTTGCGTGAATGTTCCAACCTTTTTCATCCAGATAGGTGGTGATTTCAGCTCGATCCATATTGCCTATCTGGGCATAAATAGACGGATTGATTCTGTAAATCACTTCCAACAGTTGACTTGCCTTCTCCATGCCGCCCCTGTTGGTGATGTCTCCGCTGATGATGACGCCCTCTGCATCCGAGAGACCGGGAATTTCGTTGACCCGTGAAATCTCTTCGTGAATATCACCGAATCCTATCCAGAACTTTTCATCTGTATCGATCATATGGTTTTTCCTATTTGGTTAATAATCGACGCCATATATCCGGCCCCGAATCCGTTGTCGATATTTACAACCGCCACATTGGAACTGCAACTGTTCAACATGGCAAAAAGGGCGGTGAGACCGCCGAAACTTACACCGTAGCCGACGCTTGTGGGAACGGCGATAACCGGCCGGCTGACCATCCCGGCGACCACGCTGGGAAGCGCACCTTCCATTCCGGCAACCACCACAAGGACCGACGCCCCATCGATCAGGTTTTTATGGTCGAACAACCGGTGAAGGCCGGCAACCCCCACATCAAAAACGGATTCTACCCGGTTGCCCATCATTTGTGCCGTAAGGGAAGCTTCTTTGGCAATGGGTATGTCTGAAGTACCTGCTGAAATTACGACGATGGTCCCTTTACCCCGTATCGGGGGCTCATTTTTTTTCAATACGACCATTTTCGCATCCTTGTGATATACTGCATCGGAAAATCGTGAAACAACTCGATCTGCCTGAAGTTCATCGATGCGGGTCACCAGGACAATATTTTCCTGGATCATCATCTTTTCCATGATGCCGACTATCTGGTCGGAAGTCTTTTCCTGTCCGAAAATGACTTCGGGAAAGCCCTTGCGAAGGGAGCGATGATGATCTATATGTGCATAGTCAACATCCTCGAATGGGAGATGTTTAAGCTTCTGTGCAGCATCTTCAACCGAAAATTTGCCCGTGGCAACATTGTCGAGGAGCTGTTTTAATGATTCCATATCCATGATATAATTTCCTAACTCGGACCGACCGAAAGTAAAAAATGATTTGCCCCAAAGGCACGAAAGCACATCTGCAAAAGCGGTGAGCTTGAAAGTGACTAAAGTTTGGAGTGAACTAAAGTGAACTAAAGTTGATGTATGTGCCCTTGGCACTATCAATTTAAGTAGAAAATGATTTGCGCTGAAAGCGCTTTCCTCAACTTCCCCGTTAAACACGGGATAAATAGGCATTTGATCTATGGAAAAACAATCCCCTTCAAGGGGTAATCCAATAAATAACCTAAACGTTATCGTCCGGTCAATAAAATCTTAATATGGAGAAGAACATGAAGACTGTCGTTATCATCCCCTCCAGATACGGATCCACCCGGTTTCCGGGTAAATCCCTCGCCCATATCGCCGGAAAGCCGATGATAAAATGGGTTTGCGAGAAAGCGGAACAAGCTAAAAATGTCACGGATGTTTATGTTGCCACAGATGATCGGCGAATTTATGACATTGTCCTGGGTTTTGGCGGCAAGGCTGTCATGACATCCGAAAAGAACAAATCCGGTACGGACAGGATCGGGGGAAGCAGCAGAGAAGCTTGATCTCGGGCAGGATGATATCATTATCAATGTACAAGGCGATCAGCCCTTTTTTAATCCACACTGCCTCGATCAACTGGTAGAACCTATTCTAAGAGATCCGGACCTTTTCATGAGCACCCTGGCATTCAAGATCGTTGATGAAAACGAAATAACCAATTCAAAAGATTGTAAAGTGACCTTCGATCAACAGGGATATGCGCTTTATTTTTCCCGGTCACCCATACCCTTTGGCCGTGATCCCCGGATACCCTTTGATACTTATAAACATCTTGGCTTTTATGCCCATACCCGACGCTTTTTAGACATATTCAGGACCCTTCCCGAAGGAAACCTTGAAAAGATTGAAAAACTAGAACAGTTGCGGGCCCTTGAATACGGACATCGAATAAAGGTGGTCATTACCGAGTATGATTCCCCGGAAGTCGATCTGCCGGAGGATATTGCCAGGATGGAGAAAATTCTTGGAAATAATTGAGGAATAAAGATATTTTAAAGGGTTCGAGGCCCGCCCTGTCGCGACGCGGTGATTACTTAAAGAATAGGCTAAGCTTCATAATGATGATAGTTTATTGATAATTTAGTAAGGTTAATCGGTCTGGGCCAGGGGTTCAAGGGGCCAAGGATTCGAGTGCATGTTTTTCACCGCCCATTCGCTTCGCTCATTTGAGGCGCAGAGAGCGCAGAGCTTTTGGTTTTTTTGCTTTTCGCTGAGATGCCGAAAAGCAAAACGGCTCAATCCTTTGCCGGCGTCCCTGTCCCGCATAGCGGGGTCAACGGCAATGGAAAAAATATTATTCTCTGCGTTCTCTGTGCCTCTGCGGTGAATAATTTTTTATAAAAGACGTCGAAGCCATCATCCCGGCGTCTTTTTTTGGAGGTCTTCTTCGATAATGGTTTCGGTATCGGGTATAACCGTTTCTTTGGGCGGCACCGGCGACGGCGTTTTTTCGGTTTCGACCTTGCTCGATGATAAGGCCTTTTTAGATTTGACTTGCTTGGGTGTCCCGGACGACGGCGCAACTTTTTCGAGTGCTTTTATTTTTTTTTCAAGATCTGTTATTTTGTCTTCAAGATTGGATGTTAATAGACCCAGTGCTATCTGGTAGATTTTCTGTTGATTTTTCAGTGCGGAATTCACGTCATTTTGATCGATCTTAGAAGACTTTACTGCAGCGATGTCTGACTGTATTTTTGCCAGATCGTTTTTGCCGGTTTCAGAAAATTTTGTCATTTTTTTCGTAAGTGATTGATCGAGGCTCTTTAAGTCGGATGAGATTTTGTCGAGTTTTTTAGACATGGAAGCCAGGGTTTTTTCCATCTTTCCGAAGGCCTTTGCGGTCTTTTGGTTGTCCGTTTTCCTGGCAGACCTGATATGTCGAATGGCAGTTGAAGCTTCTTTGACATTTTTCTGAAGAGCAGCGGTTGTTTTTTCAAGAGATCCAACCTTGTTTCCCATAGATTCTTCCAGGGTTGCCTCCCGAAGGGAAAGGGATGAGAACTTTGATTCAAGTTCCTTGGAAAGGGTTTGAACCTCAATGGCCCCTGAGGTGTTCACTTTGGAAAGATCGGTTTTTATATTAAAATAAGCCCCAAGAAGGATCGCACCCAACAAACAGGGGATGAGAATCGAAATGCGAGTGATACGTTTATTTAGTTTTTCCAATTGCGACGGGTCGGCTTCATCCTGAAGCTGGAGATCCGGATTCTCATCATCCATGCGCATCTTGAATTTGCTGGATTTTTTCTCGGTCATTTTATCTCTTTCGCTCAATTATGGTTTTGCCTGAAGAATCGCTGGAAGAGTTTGAAGTGAACTAAAGTTTAAAGTGAGCTAAAGCCCGCCCTGGTGCGATTCGTCATATATGTTGATGGCCCATGCATTATTCTAAACCTGGCTTTTTTAGTATAGAGTATTGGTGATCGGTCTGGGCCAGGGTTAAGGTATGTGCCCTTGGCACTATCAATTTAAGTAAAAAATGATTTGCGCTGAATGCGCTTCCCTCAACTTCCCCGTTTAATACGGGATAAATAGGCACTTTAGGCATTTTAGCTCACTTCCCCGTTAAACACGGGATAAATAGGCACTCTATCTATGGAAAAACAATCTCTTCCAAGAGTAACCCAAAATCAGACTTTTTACAAGCTCATCAAGCCCTATTCTATTCCCATTCGATGGTGCTGGGCGGTTTCGAACTAATATCGTAAACGACTCGGTTGACGCCGGTGACTTCATTGATGATCCGATTAGAGATTTTTCCAAGAAGTTTGTGGGGCAGCCGGGCCCAATCAGCGGTCATTGCGTCTTTGCTGGTCACTGCACGGACGGCGGCAATATTTTCATAGGTTCGCTTGTCTCCCATGACCCCCACGCTTTTTAAGGGTAAAAGAACGGCGAAAGACTGCCATAATTTTCTATAATACCCGCTGCTTTTTATTTCATCAATCAGAATATCATCGACTTCTCTTAATATTGAAAGACGTTTATGGTTAATTTCTCCGATGATTCTGATGGCAAGCCCCGGCCCTGGAAAAGGCTGGCGCCAAATCAGATCTTCATTAAGGCCCAACGCCTTTCCAAGAAGTCGCACTTCATCTTTAAATAGATATTTTAAGGGTTCGACCAGTTTTAATTTCATGTTTTTTGGAAGTCCGCCGACATTGTGATGGGATTTAATGACCGACGTCGGGCCGCCAAAGGCAGATTGTGACTCGATAACATCCGGATACAGGGTCCCCTGGGCCAAAAATTCAGCACCCTTTATTTTTTTGGCTTCAGCTTCAAAAACATTTATGAAGATTTTGCCGATGATTTTTCTCTTTTTTTCCGGGTCGGTCACTTTGGAAAGGGCTTTTAAAAATTTTGTTTTGGCACTGACAAACCGGATATTTATCCGAAGATGTTGTTTGAATGTCTTCTTGAGTTTTGCAGCCTCATCCTTTCTAAGGAGGCCGTTATCCACGAATATACAAGTCAGGTTCTTCCCCACGGCCTTATGAATCAACAATGCCGTGACGGATGAGTCCACCCCTCCGCTCAAACCGAGAATAACTTTTTTATCTTTGACGGTATCTTGGATCTGAGAAATTGAATCTTTGGCAAAGGACTTCATGGTCCATGTGGATTTGCAGCCGCAAACATCAAAAAGAAAGTTGCGAAGCATTAATTTGCCCCGGGCTGTATGATGAACTTCGGGATGGAACTGGAGACCGTAAAGATTTTTTTTACCATGGGCCGTTGCAGCTATTTTTGTATTTTCAGTGGAAGCCGTTATGGTAAAACCCCGTGGCAGTTTCTTGATGGAATCGCCATGGCTCATCCAGGTATCTGTTTTTTCTTCAACGCCTTTAAACAGGCCTTCGTGTTTTTTGACGTTGAGCGCTGCAAATCCATATTCACGCTTTTGGGACTTTTGAACAGTACCCCCCAGGGCCTTGACCATAAATTGCATGCCGTAACAGATTCCAAGAATGGGAATCCCGAGGTTGAAGATCCTTTCATCACACTTGGGACTGTTTTTTTCATAAATGCTGGACGGCCCCCCCGATAGTATAATTCCTTTGGGCTTCAGATCTTTTATATGGTCAATGTCGACATCCGGCGGGTCGATTTGACAGTATATATGGAATTCTCTGACACGGCGGGCAATGAGCTGATTGTATTGTGAACCAAAATCGATAATAAGTATCATGGTCTCCCAAAAGCAGTAAGTTTGAAAGTGACTAAAGTTTAAAGTGAGCTAAAGTTAAGGAATGCTGCCAAAATATATAGGCAAACGATTTGCGAAAACAGATTGAATATGTTAGAAGCGGCTCGAAATGTCAACTCCTATATTAATACAGATCTACGAGGTGCAGACACCTTCCGATGCTGAAAAACTGATTGCCCTTGGGGTGGATCATATCGGCAGTGTCGTTGTTTCCGGGGAATCCTGGAAAATTCCGGAAATCAGGGATACCGTTAACAGGATTCATGATGCAGACGGCAGGAGCAGTTTGATACCGCTTTTTAGGGATCTTGATGCCGTATGCCTAATGCTCGACTATTATCGACCCGACGTGGTCCATTTTTGCGAACTCCTGTCATGGCAAAAAGAGGACGGCGAAACCCGGGATGAACTCGTATTGCTGCAAAAGAACGTTAAGAAAAGATTCCCTGAGATCGAAATCATGCGGTCTATTCCGATTCATCAACCCGGCATTGCCGATGATTTTGCGACCCTGGATTTGGCCCGGATGTTCGAGCCGGTCAGCGATTATTTTTTAACGGACACGCTCATTACAAAGGGATCCGGATCGTTGTCAGACCATCAGCCGGTCAAAGGTTTTGTTGGCATCACCGGTAAAATCTGTGATTGGGATGTGGCCGCAGAGCTGGTCAGACAATGCCGCATCCCTGTAATATTGGCGGGAGGAATTACACCCGACAATGTGTTTGACGGTATTGTGCACGTTCAACCCGCCGGCGTCGACAGCTGCACAGGGACCAATGCTGTGGACGCTCAAGGACGGTCGATACGGTTCAAAAAAGACTTTGCCAAGATTAAACGCCTCATTGACGCGGTGCACCGGGCAGAGAAATTTCTAGGCCCCGGGTTGCATAAATAACATGGCAAAATGAGTTTAATGACTTTAAAGGTTATAAAAAATAAGGAGCGAAAACTTATGTATGACAGCCGTGATTTGAGAAAAGGCTTGAAAATTGAGATCGACGGAGATCCCTATGTGGTGGTGCAATTTCAATTTGCAAAACCCGGCAAAGGCAAATCCTATTACAAGTGCAAACTAAAAAATATGGTGACCGGCGTTCAATTTGATCGGACGTTTAGATCCGGAGATAAATTCAACGAAGCGAACCTCGAAGAGCATGAAATGGAATTTTTGTATTCAGACGGCGAGGAGTACTGTTTTATGAACACGGCGAACTATGAACAGGAGTTTCTTGGCAAAGAACAAATGGGCGAAGCCATTGATTTTTTAAAGGAAAACACGGTTTGCAATGTCCTTTTCTTTAAAGAAAAACCCATCGCCGTATCCCTGCCTATTTTTGTAAATTTAAAGATTGTAAAATCTGATCCCTGGGCCAAGGGAGATACGGCTTCCGGTGATACAAAGCCTGCGACGCTTGAAACCGGTTATAAAATTCAGGTTCCCCCCCTTTGTCGAAGAGGGAGAACTTGTTCGAATCGACACCAGAACCGGGGAGTATGTAGAGCGTGTCAAGGTGTGAAGGTTTGTCCCCATTTTTCAGAGAAAACGATCTTCTCCAATGGTTTTCTTTTTCTTTTCCCGGAAGATTCATCTTTGGGATAACCCACTGCCAACAACGCCGAGACCTTAATTTTCTTGGGTATCTTTAGGATTTCTTTGAGGGTACTTTCATCAAACCAGCCGATCCAGCAGGTTCCAATCCCGAGTTCGGTGGCTTTTAATACCATGTGCTCCATAGCGATCCCAAGATCGATCTGATAATATTCAATGCCGGTGACGCCGGAGCCGATACGGTTTGCAATGACATCCAGCTGGGAGCATCCCACAATAACAAGGGGCGCCTGTTCCAGCCACCTGTTCGGAATAACGGGGCGCATGGCCTCATGACAGATTTTTCGAATAATTTCACGTCGGGTTACGGTTACAAAACGCCAGGTCTGGCTGTTGCAGGCAGAAGGAGCAAGTCGTGCGGCTTCGACAATAGATATAATGTCTTTCTCATTCACCGGCCTTGAATCAAACGATCTTGTGGATCTGCGCCTTCTAAGTATTTGATCGAATTTCATGTCTGCTGCTTGATCCTGTATCTATTGATTCTGTTTCCATTCATCTCTTCCACGGTTATGATATAGGTGCCGATGGTTATTTTTTCCTTTTCCTCGGGAATTCGTCCAATGGTATTCAAGACATATCCGGAAAAGGTGTCATAATCTTTAGAATCAGGGATCGCCATACCTACGGTCTCATTGACTTCATCGATATCGGACTTTCCAAGAACCATCCATTCTTTATTTTTGTACGTGAGAATATGGGGTTCTTCCCGGTCGGTTTCATCGCTGATCTCTCCCACAATCTCTTCCAGGGCATCTTCCATGGTGATCAATCCGGATACGCCCCCATGTTCATCCACAACAATCGCCATATGATGTTTTCTTTTTTTGAACTGATGAAGCAGTTTGTCGAGTTTTTTATTTTCCGGAACAAAATAAGGTATTGTCATGATCTTTCGGACATCAATTGGGTCATCGGATGATACGCTATGTAAAAAGAGGTCTTTTATATTGATGATGCCGATAACATGGTCGACATCATTCTCAATTACCGGAATTCTCGTAAAGCCCGATTTAACGATATTTTCTAAATTCAACTTGTTATCGCACTCAATAACGAACATGTCGCCCCTGGGTGTCATTATTTCCGAAGCGTTGGTGTCATCGAACTCAAAAATGTTGTGTATCAGTTCCTTTTCTTCTTCTTTAATTTCTCCTTCTTCTTCAACAACTTCAACAAATGTCATCAATTCTTCTTCGGTGACTGCCGGTGTTTTTTTGATTTTTCCGGTGAGCTTGGGAATAAAATCAAGGAATTTAAGCAGCGGGTAACACAGAATTGAAAGCCAATATATCGGATATATGGCCACTCTCGCAATTAAGATATTGTTCCGGGTGGCGATTGATTTCGGCAATACTTCGCCAAAAACCAGAATCAGAAACGTCATGATACCTGTGGCAAGGCCCACGGCATAATTCGGGAACATATCCATCGTGAGGGACGTTGCCAGGGCTGCGGCGCCCACATTTACGATATTGTTTCCAATGAGTACTGTGGAGAGGAGTCTATGGGGATTCTCCTTCATCTGTTTGATAAGAATGAAAGGCTTGCCTTGGGTTTTTGCGAGATGCCTGGCTTTTGTTCTACTCAGGGAAAACAGGGCGGTTTCAGCTGATGAGAAAAAACCGGATAAAAAAAGTAACACAATCAACACGATAACTTGGTCAAGCATAATAAAAATAAACCTTAAAAAACATTGTGGGAGAGACGGTACTCTGCGATTAAGATAAAAGGGTTTTTCAGCTTTTTGAAAAATATAAACGATTGCTCATTTTTCTTGCAAAGCGAATTTTGCCATGCAATATGGCACTAAATGATAATTCAACATATGATAAACTCGTAAAAAGTCTGATTTTGTTCGCTCCGCAAGCAATTTTGGGATTCATGACTCGCCTGGCTAAATTGCAAGAACTCGTCGCAAGCTCCTCAAACAGCTTGCAATTTTTAACGCCAGATTCATCATGAATCTTTCTCCAAAATTGCTCGATTTCGCTCACAAAAGACTTTTTACTAAAGCGTCAACATATAATATAGCCAGATTTTCATTTTTTCAAGTAAAGAAAGTAAGATGAGGGCCCCTTATTCGAATTTATGCATAAAAAAAACGCCATAGAAGAGTATGTCCAGTCACTCATTTCTTCAAAGCGCCTGGGGAATCAAGTGGTGCATCATACGGTGCTGCCCGAGCACCCGCCTTTTTTTTCTAAACCTGAAAAACCGTGGCCCAAAGAAATAGACCATATCATAAAGTCTTCAGGGATCCATGATCTTTACCGACATCAGGTGGATGCCGTCGATTTCATAAGGTCCGGCCGGCACCTGGTTGTTGCAACGCCGACAGCGAGCGGCAAAACGCTAATTTATAACCTTCCGGTTATCGAAAAGGTGTTAAAAAAACCGGATTCAAAAGCCCTTTACATTTTTCCATTAAAGGCGTTGGCCCAGGATCAACTGCGTACCTTTCAGGAACTTTCAGCCCACGGTAAAAGGGTAATGCCCACAATTGAGATTTACGATGGTGATACTTCGGCCTGGCATCGGAAACGTATCAGAGAAACACCCCCCAACATTCTTTTGACCAATCCGGAAATGGTTCACCTTTCACTACTGCCCCATCATCTGAAATGGGCGGAATTCTTTTGTGCTCTGGATACGGTTGTGGTGGATGAAGTTCATACATATCGCGGGATCATGGGGTCCCATATGGCCCAGGTTTTCAGACGGCTTCAAAGGATATGTTCTTTTTACGGTGCTGCTCCTAAATTCGTTTTTTGTTCTGCCACCGTTTCCAATCCTGCTCAGCTTGCCGAACAACTTACAGGGTTGGCGGTCAATACCATCACAGAAAGCGGCGCGCCCCTGGGGAAGAAACATGTGGTATTTATAAACCCGGACCAGGGCCCGGCACAGACAGCCATACTGTTACTGAAAGCAGCGCTTCACAGAGGTTTGCGTACGATTGTTTATACCCAATCCAGAAAACTTGCCGAGTTGATCGCCATTTGGGCAGGGAGTCAATCCGGGCCGTTTGCCAGCAAAATTAGTGCGTATCGGGCGGGATTCCTTCCTGAAGAGCGAAGGGAGATTGAAGCAAGGCTTGCCAAAGGTGATCTTCTGGCCGTGATATCCACCAGTGCACTTGAACTCGGTATCGACATCGGTGATCTGGACCTTTGTCTTTTGGTGGGATATCCCGGCACAGTTGTGGCGACATGGCAAAGGGGCGGCAGGGTAGGGCGCAGTGGACAGCAGTCCGCACTGGTGCTTATTGCCGGTGAAGATGCTCTGGATCAATACTTTATGCGAAATCCTCAAGATTTTTTTGACCGTGAGTCCGAAGCGGCGGTGGTCAACCCATACAATCCCGAGATCACATCCAAACACATCATCTGTGCGGCTGCCGAACTGCCCATACAATCGGACGAACCATTGATGTCTCATAAATATATTAAAAAGGCTGTGTTAAGCCTTGAGGCCAAAGGCGATCTTTTAAGAAGTGAAGATGGGACTAAAATCTATTCCAGCCGACAGGCTCCCCACCGGCATGTCAACCTGAGAGGAACGGGAGACCGTTTCAATATCGTCAGCAATAAGACCGGCCGGAGCAAAGGGGAGATCGATGGATTCAGGGCCTTTAGAGAGACCCATCCCGGAGCTATTTATCTTCATAAAGGCGATACATTTCTTGTGGACATCCTCGATCCGGATACCCGGACCATTAAAGTTTCCAGAGCTGACGTCAATTATTATACCCGGGTAAGATCACAAAAAAATACGGAGATACTGGATATATATGATGAAAAAAACATATCAGAAACAGTCGCATATGCTGGTAAACTTAAAGTAACAGATAAGGTGCTTGGGTATGAAGAATGGCGGATACATGCTAAAAAAAGGTTGAGGGTTATACCCCTTGATCTTCCGGAGCAGATTTTTGAGACAGACGGTTTGTGGTTTAAAATTCCGCCTCTAATTCAAAAAAAAGCGGAAGCAAGTTATGTCCATTTTATGGGGGGGATCCATGCCATTGAACATGCTGCAATCGGCATTTTTCCGCTTTTGGCCATGGCCGATCGAAATGACCTGGGGGGTATTTCCACACCGTATCATCCACAGGTCGGAAGCGCGGCGGTATTTATTTATGACGGCGTTCCCGGCGGAGCCGGCCTGAGTCTCCAGGCTTTTAAACGCGCCGGAGAACTCCTTGAGTACACATTTGAATTGATCCGCGCATGCCCATGTGAATCCGGGTGCCCCTCCTGTGTACATTCACCGAAATGCGGTTCCGGAAACAGACCCATCGACAAGGCTGCTGCCGGTTTCATCCTCGAAGAAATCCTAAAGGATCGTGATTCTGAAAGCATGGAAGAAGTCGGATCCGGCGATCCTTTACGGAAGGATGTTTCCGGCTCCGATAAAAAATATTCAACATTTCAAGAAATAGATATCCCCAAGGATATGGACAAAAGATCCCCGAGTTTTAAGGGGAGATTTCGGAAAAGATCGGCCGCAAGACGCAAACGGACAAAAGTTGAAAGGCGCCCATTTAAAAAATCGGGACACTCCATAGCCGGGGACGACATTCACTTTTGCGTGTTCGATGTGGAGACCCAGCGTTCTGCCCAGGAAGTGGGCGGCTGGCATCGAGCGGATTTGATGGGTATCAGCTGCGTCGTACTGTATGATTCTAAGGAAGACAGATATTTCGAGTTTTTGGATGATCAGATATCTCAACTTGTTGAACACCTAAAAGGGTGTGATCTTGTGGTCGGTTTCAATATCAAGAAATTCGACTTTCATGTGCTGGGTGGATATTCGGAATTTAGTTTCGGAAGCCTTCCGACCCTTGATATCCTTGAAGATGTTCATAAGCGTCTCGGCTACAGACTCTCTCTGGATCATCTGGCAAGCGTAACATTGGGCAAGAAAAAGACCGGGGACGGACTCCAGGCCCTGCGGTGGTGGAAACAGGGGCGGATACGTGAGATCATCGACTACTGTAAAAAAGATGTAGAGATTACCAGAGATCTTTACGGGTATGGAAAGAAAAACGGTTATCTTTTGTTTACCAACAAGGCCAAAAAAACGGTCCGCGTACCCGTAAAATGGTGACAAATACAAAGTGCCTTGAGCTAAAATGCCTAAAATGCCTAAAGTTTAAAGTGAGCTAAAGCCCGCCCTGGTGCGATTCGTCATATATGTTGATGGCCCATGCATTATTCTAAACCTGGCTTTTTTAGTATAGAGTATTGGTGATCGGTCTGGGCCAGGGTTAAGGTATGTGCCCTTGGCACGATCAATTTAAGTAAAAAATGATTTGCGCTGAAAGCGCTTTCCTCAACTTTAGGCAATTTAGGCATTTTAGCTCACTTCCCCGTTAAACACGGGATAAATAGGCACTTGCTCTGCGTAAAAGGGCCATTTATGGATGGAAACCTAGCCTCTCGGATGATACTTCTCATGTATCTTTCTGAGATGCTCACGGGCGACGTGGGTATAAATCTGGGTTGTAGAAATATCGACATGGCCCAGCATCACCTGGACGGTTCTCAAGTCAGCACCGCCTTCCAGAAGATGGCTGGCAAACGAGTGCCTTAAACTGTGGGGGGTTATTTTTTTTTGATTCCCGACCCTAGTCCATACTGTTTTAAAAGTTTCCAGAAACCCTGTCGGGTCATTGGTTTTCCGGCCCTGGCAACAAACAGATAGTGACTTACGCTATCTTTTAAAATCAATGGCCTGGCTCTGTTTATATAGTCTTCGACTTTCTTTTTTGCGTGTAAGCCAAAGGGTACGACCCTTTCCTTTGATCCTTTTCCCAGAACCCGGACAAAACAAGCTTCGAGGTTTATATCGAGAAATTTCAGATTGACAAGTTCTGAAACCCTCAAGCCCGTAGCGTAAAGAAGTTCAAGCATGGCTGCATTCCTTTTTCCCAGGTGGGTATCGGTATCCGGGACGTTTAGCAGCAGTTCGACCTCTGGAACGGAAAGGACATCCGGTAGTTTAAGTCCGCTTTTGGGAAGATCGATAAGTCTGGCGGGGTCGTACTTAAGCACTTTTTCCTGGACAAGGAACCTGTAAAACCCTCTCAGGGTAACCAGGTGTCTGGCGCATGACCTCGATCCCAAGCCGGCGTTTCTCAAGGCGATCAGGTGCTTTAATATCAATGGAGTGTCGGCATTGACGATATTTTTAATTTTTTTTTGCCTGAGAAATTGGAGATGCCTTGATAAATCCCTGCTGTACGATTCAATGGTTTTTTCCGAAAGTCCCTTTTCGAAAGTCAGGTGGTTTAAATATTGATCTGCAAGAATATCCAATGAAGACATGTTCACTCAGTCTATGTTATACGTTTATTTCGATACCGACGTTTGTCGGTTATTTGTACGTGTTCACGGGGTTTGCTTCCCCGTGTAACGATATTGGCGGAGTGGCTTCGTCATTTCAATGACTTAGCAGTGGGGGAGACCGCGGCTCCCGCATGCTTTTCGCGGGAGAACGCGGAGGGGGCAGGAATGCCACCGCTGCTAAGTCACTGAAATGACCAGACACGTAGACGCCGGAGTGAAGCGGGGGAGCAAACCCCGTGAACACGTACGGTTATTTTAAATCTTTTCGTGATTTTATATCTTGATCCCTTAAAAGGAGTCAAATTGTTTTGCAAAAAATTCACCCTGATGGTATCGTATTAGAAAAATTGGATCATCTCCAAAAGAGTTGGTGGATTCAAGGATTCTAATTTTCATGGGTGTTTGCTAAAAGAGATTGAAAGGGACGCGTAGGCTTATGAAGAACTTACTGGTTACGGGCGGGTCCGGGTTTATCGGTACATGTTTCATCCTCTACCTGCTCAAGGAATCCGATTTTGCCGGACGTATCGTGAATGTCGACAAATTGACCTATGCCGGCAATCCGGAAAATCTGATGGATATTGAAAAAGATTTTCCCGAACGGTATGTTTTTATCAAAGGGGACATATGCGATGCCGGCAAAATGGCAGGGATATTCGACGAATATCAAATCGACAGTGTTTGTCACTTTGCCGCTGAATCCCATGTGGACCGATCAATCGTAAAACCGGATGCCTTTATGTTGACCAATATTATGGGGACGTTTAATCTTCTGGAGTGTTGCAGGTCACGGCTGAAAGACATGGTTCGTTTTCACCATATCAGTACGGATGAGGTCTATGGAAGCTTGGGCAGGGAGGGCTATTTTACTGAAAATACGCCTTATAGGCCCAACAGTCCATATTCCGCTTCCAAAGCGTCTTCCGATCATCTGGTGCGGGCATATCATAAGACCTATGGCCTTCCAATGACGATCTCCAATTGTTCGAACAATTACGGCCCCTACCAGTTTCCGGAAAAACTTATTCCCCTGATAATTCTAAATGCCCTTGAAGGAAAATTTCTGCCGGTTTACGGAGACGGCCTCAATGTCAGAGATTGGCTCTTTGTCAGGGATCACTGCACCGCCATCTGGACCATTATGAAAAACGGAAAGACCGGAGAGACCTACAATGTCGGCGGCAACATTGAAATGGAGAACATTAAAATTGTGGAGATGATCTGTGATATTTTGGATGAAACAAACCGGTTGGACGATAACCGGTCCCGAAGAGACCTGATCCAATTTGTCAAAGACCGGCCCGGTCATGACCGGAGATACGCCATTGATTTTACCAAATTGAATCAGGAATTGAACTGGCGCCCGGAAGCTTCCCTTGAAACCGGAATTCGTGAAACCATAAAATGGTATATGGACAACCGCAGATGGGTAGAGCGCGTAAAAAGCGGGGAATATCAGACCTGGATTAAAACCCATTATACTTAAAGGGCCGGGGTATTTTCTTTATTACTCCGCTCCATGGAGTATCCTTTAATACTTTAACACATAATAATGAGTTCATAATTATTTAGATATAAGGCCAAAAAATTTTCTGACAGGATTAACAGGATTGACTTGATTTTTTTCACGGCTTCCAGATGAAGCCGAGAAATCGCAATTCCGCTTCAGCGGAAAAAAGGGCCGAGAAATCAACAATGAATGCTTTTTACCTGGCCCTACTGTTTTTTGAGGCAGTGAGCGAACGATTTCCCTCGAAGAGGGATGATTCTTTTTGCCTTTCTTCCCCGCTTTCTGCGGGACAGGCTGGAAAGGCAAAAATATCTTGTTTATCCTGTAATCCTGTCTAAAAATTAATGCCCTTATTAATAAACTTCCTTATTTTTATGATTGTTCTGGAAATTTGAAAATGGAAAAAAGCAAAATTCTGGTTGTGGGCGGCGCCGGATATATCGGGTCTCACATGGTCAAGGACCTGATTGCGTCGGGTTACGATGTGGTGATTTTGGATGATCTTTCCACCGGCCATCGAGAACTCCTGACCGGAGGAGATTTTGTGGAAGGCAGCCTTGGTGATTCGGATTTGCTGGATCGATTGTTTTCGACCCACCGGATTTCAACGGTCATGCATTTTGCTGCGTTTTCCCTGGTGGGTGAGTCCATGGAAGATCCACTGAAGTATTATCATAACAACATGGCCTTAACCACAACCCTTTTAAGGGCAATGATTCGACATGATATCAAACGGTTTATTTTTTCATCTACGGCTGCGGTTTATGGAGAGCCGGTTGAACTACCCGTTACTGAGACGCATCCATGCAACCCCACCAACCCCTATGGTGCCGGCAAGCTCGCCGTTGAAAGGATGCTCCGGGACTGTGATTCCGCCTATGCCTTGAAATACATCAGTCTGAGATATTTTAATGCATCGGGTGCGGATGAATCCGGCACAATCGGTGAAATGCATACCCATGAAACCCACCTGATTCCTTTAATTCTGGAAGTTGCATCCGGAGAACGTGAGCATATCAAGGTTTATGGTACAGACTATCCCACACCTGATGGAACCTGTGTAAGGGATTATGTCCATGTCAGTGATTTGACCCAGGCGCATTTGCTGGCACTGGAAAATCTTTTTCAGGGTGGAGAGAGTGCTGTTTATAATCTTGGAAACAACCGGGGTTATTCGGTGAGAGAAGTTATCGACCTGGCAAGAGAAGTCACCGGCAGACCGATTACCGAAATCGAGGCCGATAGACGGCCGGGTGATCCCGAAACACTGATTGCAGGTTCCGATAAAATAAAACAATCGTTGGGCTGGAAGCCTCGCTTTGAAGATCTGGAAACGATTATCGAAACCGCTTGGAGATGGCATCGGAAGGACCCAACAGCGAGATTTACACAATGAAAAATATGTCGAATGTATATCCGGTTCTATTGGCAGGCGGATCAGGCACACGGCTGTGGCCCGTATCAAGAGAACGCAATCCCAAGCAGCTTGTTAAATTCATCGGAAAGGACTCACTTGTCCAAAGAACCGTCAAAAGGCTGACTTCCTTTTTAGACATGGAAAACATCCGAATTGTCTGCCGAAAAGAACATGTTCATGAGATCGAAAGGCACATGGAAGAAATCGACGTATCGGTCCGTGAAAAGATCATTGCCGAACCCTGCGGCCGAAACACTGCACCGGCGATTCTGTTGGCCATGCTTCATATTCTAAAAAAAGAAGAAGATGCCGTATTGTGTATTTTCCCCGCGGATCATATCATCCGGGATCAAAACGCATTTCAGGAAAAATTGGCGTCTGCTGTAAAGGTTGCTGAAATGGGACATATTGTGACCTTCGGCATTAAACCCCATTACCCGGAAACAGGCTACGGATACATCGAGGGTGCCGGAGAAATAGGGGATGGAGCACTTTTAGTAAAAAGATTTGTTGAAAAGCCTGATTTGGAAACCGCCAGGAAATATATAGACGCCGGTAATTTCTTTTGGAATAGCGGGATGTTTACCTTTAAAGCATCGGTAATGGCCCAAGAGTTGAGTATTCATCAGCCCGAGCTTTTAAAAAAAATGGCACAACTGACTTTCCAGGGAACTTCACCGTCTCAAAAAGAGTATGAGCAGTTGCCGAATATCTCCATAGATTATGCAATTATGGAAAAAACAGACAAAGCCGCTGTTTTGCCTTCGGACTTTGGATGGAGTGATATTGGGTCGTGGAAGTCTCTTTATGATTTTATTCCAAAAGACACCAACGGCAATGTTGTTGACGGAGATGTTGTTTTAGAAGAAACCAGAGACTGTTTGATAATGGGACAGGAACGGCTGATAGCCACCCGGGGAATAAAAAATATGGTTGTGGTGGAAACGCCGGACGCAATTTTTGTTTCTGATATGGAAAACAGTCAGGATGTAAAATCTATTGTAGATAAGTTGAAGGAAAAACGTCGGGCCGAATATCAAACGCATAAAACAGTGCGCTATCCCTGGGGAGCCTCGACGACCCTGGAAAAAAATGATGATTTCAGTGTCGTTCAAGTTGAACTATACCCAGGTTCAAAGCTTGAGATTGAAACCGATGCATCCACGATTGAACATCTGGTGGTCGCCAAAGGCCTGGCTAAAACAACGACAAATCATCAGAGCAGGATCTTAAATAAAGGGCAGTTTCTGATGCTTTCAGGAAATCAGAGCATTCTTATGGAAAATCCCGGGAAGGATTCCCTGGTCATTATTAAGGTAAAGAGTCATGGAGCATCTCCAGTTGAGCAGGTGTGATCCCAGAGGGTTCAAGGGTTCGAGTGAAATGGCTAAAGGAACTAAAATGCCTATTTATCCCGTATTAAACGGGGAAGTTATGGTGTCGCTGGTTTTATATAATTGGCAGGATTTCCTTAACCCTGGCCCAGACCGGTCACCAATATTCTATACTCAAAAGGCATGTTTGTAATGTTGCATAAGTCATATCAAAATATGAGCAATGCGCACCAGGGCGGGCTTTAGCTCACTTTAGTTCACTTCAAACTTTAGTCACTTTCAAGCTTACTGCTTTTGCAGGAATAGCCCAATATCTGTGACTTCCCTGAGGACTATGTTTTTAACGACCTACTAGAAATGGGATTGGAATACGATTATGAGCGATAAAGACAAGACACGTTTAAGACTACTGGAAATGATCGAACAAAAAACGGCTCGAATCGGCATCATCGGACTTGGCTATGTCGGGTTGCCGCTGGCCCTTCATTTTGGAAAGAAAGGCTTTCACGTGATCGGTTTTGATCTGGATTCAAGGAAGATCGATAAAATTCTTCACGGAGAATCCTATATCAAGCACATTCCTGCCGATACCATCAGAGAAGTGACCGATCAAAAGAAGTTTGACGTTACCCTCGATTTTAGCCGATTAAAGGAGGCAGACTGCATTATGATCTGTGTGCCGACGCCGCTTTCCGATAAAATGGAGCCGGATTTGAGCTATCTTCTGGAAACCACCAAAACCATTGCCGGCAACCTGCGAACCGGGCAACTGATTGTTCTTGAGAGTACGACGTATCCCGGAACAACGGAAGAGATGCTTCTTCCTCGCCTTGCATCCAATGATATGAAGGTGGGGGAGGATTTTTTCCTCGCATTTTCTCCCGAGAGAGAAGACCCGGGAAACAAGGAATTCACTGCAACCAATATTCCTAAAGTAGTCGGCGGCGTCACCGGTTCCTGCCTGGAAGTTGCCACGGCCATATATAACGCCATTACACGAACTGTGCCGGTGTCTTCTACCCAGGCGGCTGAATTGACCAAGCTGTTGGAAAATACCTTTCGTTCCGTGAATATTGCCCTGGTCAACGAACTGAAAATACTTGCTCACAAAATGGGAATCAATATTTTTGAGGTGATTAATGCCGCAGCCACCAAACCCTTTGGTTATACACCGTTTTATCCCGGGCCCGGCCTGGGAGGGCATTGTATCCCCATCGACCCATTTTATCTGGCCTGGAAAGCCAAAGAGTATGACTTTTCCACGCGTTTCATTCTACTTGCCGGTGAGATCAACGTTTCCATGCCGTATTACGTGATTGAAAAAACCGTGGAAGCCCTCAACAAGAACCGGAAAAGCATCAACGGAAGCAATATTCTGATTTTGGGAATTGCATATAAAAAAGATATCGATGATGACAGGGAGTCTCCGGGTTATGCCATCATGAAAATACTTTTGGAAAAAGGGGCAATTTTAAAATACAACGATCCATGGATACCAAAACTGCATACGACACGGAAATACAATTTCCAGATGGAATCGACGCCCATTACACCGGACCTGCTCGAAAAAATGGATGCGGTAATTATCGTGACCGATCATAGTGACTATGACTTTGCCGATATCGTCAAGCATTCCAACCTGGTGATCGACACCCGAAATGCCACCAAAGGAATAAAAGGGGCAACGGAAAAAATTGTCATGGCATAAAAAATGAAAGGAATAATATGAAAGGAATAATTTTAGCCGGCGGTTCGGCCACCAGGCTCTATCCGATCACCCGTGTTGTGAGCAAGCAGCTTTTGCCGGTTTATGACAAACCGATGATCTATTACCCATTGTCCGTATTAATGCTGGCGGAGATCAGGGAAATACTCCTCATTTCCACGCCGGAGGATTTGCCGTTATTCAAAAAGCTCCTTGGAGACGGCTCTCAACTGGGGCTCTCTTTTTCCTATGAAGAACAGCCCCGACCCGAAGGATTGGCCCAGGCCTTTATTATCGGGAAATCATTCATTGGAAAAGATCCGGTTTGCCTGATTTTAGGAGATAATATATTTTACGGACACAGCCTTACAAATATTTTAAAACGGGCGGTTCAACATAGAAAGGGCGGTCTTATTTTCGGTTACCTTGTAAAAGACCCCGAACGCTACGGAGTGGTGGAGTTTGATCAGAACGGCAACGTTCTTGGAATCGAGGAGAAACCCGAAAAACCAAAATCGAACTATGCGGTTCCGGGACTTTATATTTATGACAACAACGTGTTGGATATTGCCACAAATTTAAAACCTTCCGCCAGAGGAGAACTTGAGATTACCGATATTAATCTGGAATATTTGAGAAGGGGCATGCTCAAGGTTGAACTATTGGGGAGAGGTTTTGCATGGCTGGACACCGGAACTCAGGAAGCCCTTCAGCAAGCCGCCAGTTACGTCCAGGCCATCCAGGAAAGACAGGGACTTAAAATTTCATGTATTGAAGAGATTGCATACAACCTCGGTTACATCGGCAAAGAAGAACTTGCGAATCTGGCCGCCGACATGATGAAAAACGAATACGGCCGTTATCTTATGGAATTAATCACCGAGGAGGAAAACAACACACGTATAAATACGTGAAAAGTTTAAAGTGAGCTAAAGTTTAAAGTGAGCTAAAGTTAAGGCAGGTTGGGCATTTTGATATTTCCAAATTGGACAACGTTCCGATTTTCGACCCAATATTCCAATATTCCAGTATTCCAATATTCCAGCCTTCCATCCCTGCCTATTTCAGCTGGAAACGGATGGGGACCCGAACCCACATCTTTATTTTTTCCTCCCCCCTTGTTCCCGGATCAAAGATCCAGTGTTTTACTGCAGCCGTCGCCGTCCTGTCCAGAACAGGATGTCCGCTGGAGGATAGGACCCGCAAATCAGCTACACTCCCGTTTTGGTCCACCAGTACTTCAAGTACAACCACCCCCTGGAATCCTCTTCTTCGCGCGATTTGAGGATAGGGAGGTGGTGGGTTGGTTAGATACAAAGGCCTGGCTTCACGGATAATTTCATTTGCCTGTGCATATGTGCCGTTTACGGCGTCCCTTTCAGGAACTGTCGATATTTGGGTTTGTACAGGCGTATCCGGAGGGTTTGAATTATTGCCGGTGGGTTCGGGGATTGCTTTTGATTGATCCTTTTGTTCGGGTTGAACAATCGGTTTAACGATTTTTTTGGGTTTGTGCACGGGTTTCTTTTTAGCTATTTTAACAGGTTCATGCTTTTGGATGGAGGGTTGCTGCGGTTTAGCCACAGGTTCGGGTATGGGCATTTGAGGCTGTGCCATGACCAATGTCATGGTCATAACCTGGGGGCTCAGGCGATGAAACGTTATTTTCTTGAAGGGGTTGTACGTCAATCCGAAGAGGACCCCGTGTATCCCCAGAGCCAGAACCGTAGCTGTCAATATTCGTTTCACTTTGCTTGTTCAGCTTCCGCCTGGAGTGAAATTCGATGGATTCCTGCCATCCGGATCTGATCCAGAACCTTAAAAAGCTTTTGGTATGGAAGACTGCGGTCCGCAAAAAGGAGTACTCCGGGTTCATTTGCAGATGCAGTTTTTGTTCTCAAAACCGATGCCAGATCGCCAAAGGGCGTGAGTTCTTTATCGACATATATTGTTCCGTCTGATTTTACGGTAACGGAAAGAACGAGTTCTTTATCGATTTTAGCAGAAGAAGACGTGGGAAGCATAATCGGCAAACCCCGGTGCACCGCCATGGAGAGCATTGTGAATATAAAAAAGACCAAAAGGAGAAACACAATGTCGATCAAAGGAAGCATTTCGATACGGACTTTCTTGCCTGTTCTCACGTTGATTTTCATTAGGCGACTTCTTTATATTTGCCGTTGGGGCTGACCAGCTTTTCATAAACGATTTCAAGACTGGTTGCATATTTTTCAATGGCAAGGGTGGCGTTTTCAACCCGTGAGTTAAAGTAATTGTAAGGGAATACCGAAAAAATGGCAATCCCGAGTCCGGATGCCGTTGTGATCAATGCTTGGGCGATTCCCGAGGTTACGGCCTCCGGGTGTTCGATGCCTGTTGCGCCCAGCACTTCAAAAGAAAGAATAATTCCAATGACCGTGCCGAAAATGCCAAGCAAAGGCGTCACGGTAATCATGGTGTCGATTATCGTCATATATTTTTGCATCCGCTTGATTTCTTCGGTTGCTGCAGATTCCATGGCTTTGACCATGGAAAAATCTCGATGAAGAATTCCGGTGATAAGAATTTTGATGATATAGTCTTTTGAACCTTTGGTCTTTTGTCTTATGGATTCCCAGTCTCCAGAGCGGCACAGTTCAAGGACTTCATCGAGCAGCGCCTTGTCCCTGCTCATATCCATTCCGATCCAGAAGAAAATTCGTTCGATAATCACCGCCATCACAATAATGGAGCAGACCAGCAGAGGATACATGACCGGTCCGCCGCTGATAAATATTTCCAGCATAATTTCTCCTATTTTCTATTAAAATTCAGCTGAAACCCCGAGAAGAAAGTTGATCTTCGGCGAAGGATAAAAAGCCTCTTCCCATTCAGGACCAAAAGTGCTCAGAACCCCATATTCCGAATATTCTTCATTGGTTAAATTGTTGATATTTAAAAAGGCGGTCAGATTTTTCCAGCGATACTTTAATTTTGTGTTCAGAACGAAATAATCGTCCTGATCGTCAAAGGCATTTGCAAAATCACTCACAAACGGTCGTTCGCTCACCCAAAACCCGTTTACATTTAAGGAAAAGCCATGGCCCAGAGAAAATAATGTATTTAAAGTCGCTTTGTGTCTGGGGACATTGGGAAATTTACTTCCATCATAAACGCCGCCGATTATCTCTGCATCCGTATAGGTATAAGTCCCGCTCAATGTCATTTTTTCATAGACCTTGCTGAGAACAACTTCCACACCGTCCCGCCGGGTTGTTCCGTCCAGATTCACATTGCCGCCAAAGAATCCGCTGGCCGGGTCGTAAAGAATTTCATCTTCCGTATCGATATAAAATAGATTTACATGGGCAAACAGGCTGGGTGTGAAATAATATCGGACACCGATTTCATAATCGTCGGATGTTTGAGGCACCAAATCTGTATTTATGGTATTTGTATAAAAGTTGAATAGTTCATCCAGAACCGGATATCTGAAGCTGTGTGAAAAACTGAAATATGCATATGATTTTTCATGAAAAGTGTAATTAATACCTGCCGTGTAAAGATTTTCACTCATTTCAGTGCTTTCCGGAGTGCTGGGTTTAAATGTAAATTCCGCCTTATCATACCGATATCCTCCGGAAACGGCAAGATTGTCCAAAATGTTGATTTCGTCATGAATGTAGAAACCGTAGTTCTCCTTTCCAAGTTCAAACGCAGCCACATCCGGATAACCCAGGTACATGGTCGTGTTTTTGATGTCTTCCTCGGCATTCACAAAATCCAAACCAAAAGTTAAACTATTGTTGAATCCATATATCTTCTCTTTTAAAACAAACTGGGGTGAAAGTACAACCGTTTCAATGTCTGTATCACCTTCATAGGTTCCTCCGGAAAAGGAACTAAAGAACAATGAGCTTCTATTTCTAAAAGAAAAATCGATCTTAAACAGGCTGTCATTCAAGAAAAATATTTCCGGAACCAATTTTACATAGTAGTCTTCAACATCGGCAAAATCGTCCGGATGAAATGTGTCCGTTCTCGATGCGCCCTCTTCGAATTCGCTCTTTTTAATTGCTCCGGGTAAGCCGGTGTCGTCTTTATGATAACCGCCGCTTAAGTTGATTTTCATCCGGTCTCCCACATAATAACCCAGATCGGCCCCCACATCTCCGGCCTCGGTATCGCTGTTATCCCTGTATCCGTCGGAATTAAGGTAACTTCCTGATATGTCAAAAGATAAATTGTTCGAAGACCCGCTTGTCGAGGCATACCCTCTGAACGTATTATAACTTCCAACCGCCACTCCAGCATCTGTTTTGAATTCTTTTCCTTCTTTGGTGATGATATTGATGACACCCCCTGAAGCATTGTCTCCGTAAAGCACACTTCCTCTTCCGCCCCGGATAACTTCAATTCTCTCGACTCTGTTGAGAGAAATCAGCGTCCAGTCACTACCGCTCAGATCCGGTTCGTTGACTCGTCTTCCATCCACCAATACCAGTGTGTTCAACGCTCCGGTCTCCCCGAAACCCCGCAAATCAACGGTGTAGTTTCGTTGATTACCGGCAATATCATTGACATGAATGCCGGCCTGGGTTCTCAAAAGATCAGGAATGTCACGGGCGGTGGAACTTTTTATATCATTTTCCGTAATAACTGAGACATTCGCAGGCACAGAAGAAATTTTTTCCTCCTGTCGGGTGGCGGTTACCACCACCTCTTCCATTGTTGTTTCCGACGCTTCATCTTTTTTCTCATCTCCCGCCTGGCTGAATCCCGGGAGTATTAAAGCGATAAAAATAACCAAACAAGCAATCCATCTGTTCATCATTGTTTTCCTTCCCTAAATTGATTTTCATTTAGGGTCCGGGGCAAAAAAAAACCCGGACCGAATTTAATCGATCCGGGGATGTCCCATTTTTATCCTCGAGATCCTTCTGGCAAACCTCAGTCCGCGATAGTTATACCTTTTGTTCAGACAGGTTTTCTGACTTCTCCGCCCTTTTAGCAGCCTTCCCATCCATATTCGACAGTGGCGCACAAAGGCCAAAAGGGTTCCCTTTACCCAATATAACTGGAAAAGGGTGGAGTTACAGCGGCGGGCCCGTCCCCGATTTTAACGGGGTTCCCTATTAAGCTCAAAATAAGCATCTAAACAAACAAAATTTATTTAGAATAAATGACCCGTTTACGTCAAGAAAAATTTTATTTTATCATCAAAAGCCCTTTTTGTATGGTTAGGATCCTTTATCCTTGCAAAAGTCGAAAATGCTGGAAATCCAAGGCGGTGAAGGTAAAGCCGTAGTAATTTATTGCGAACCTCTGGCAACACTTAAGATGCGGCATCCTCGGTTTTAGGGTTTATGCTTTATCTGCTACTCCGGCTTCCTCAAACGTCAACACCTCATTAAAGACGCGAACCGCACCTTCCATGATACTCATGGCCAACGCTCCGCCGGTTCCTTCACCCAGACGCATTCCAAGATCGAGTATCGGGGTTATTCCGAGATATTTCAGCATGGCTTTATGGCCGGTTTCTTCGGAACAATGTCCGGCAAATATATATTCCGTTACCATGGGAGAAAGGGTGCGGGCGATCAGTGCACCGGCTGTTGAGATAAAACCGTCGATAACCACCGGACGGCCGTGAAATGCCCCGGCCAATATACATCCGGCGATTCCGCCGATTTCGAACCCGCCGACCTTTGACAACACATCCAGACCGTCTTCTGCATCAGGCCGGTTCACCTGAATCCCTTTTTCAACTGCATTCTGTTTTATTTGTAGGCCTTTGTCGTCTACCCCGGTTCCCCGGCCGACCATTTCTTCAGGAGGAATACCGGTAAGCACACTTCCAATGGCCGCAGAGGGGGTGGTATTGGCGATTCCCATGTCCCCCGTACCCAGAATGTCAACGCCCTCATTAAACAACTCAGTTGCAAGCTCAAAGCCGGTTAAAACCGATGTTTCAGCTTCCTTTCGGGTCATGGCCGGTCCTTTTGCCAGATTTTCCGTACCCGGGGCGATTTTTCGTACCAGCAGCCGATCTTCGCCCTCGGTTATTTCCGGACCCAGTTCCGGAATAATACCCATATCCACCACCCAGACGTCTGCGCCGACATGCCGGGATATGGCGTTGATTGCCGCACCACCGTTTAAAAATGTTTCTACCATTGCACCGGTAACTTCTTGGGGATATGCGCTGACACCTTCATCTGCTATCCCGTGATCACCGGCCATCACCAGAACAGCCTTGCGCTTCACTGAAGGTTCCAGGGTCTTACGGATGCCGCAAAGTCGTTCCGAAACTTCATGAAGCCTTCCAAGAGCCCGAGCCGGCATTACCAACCTAGATGTTCGTTCACGTGCCCTTTGGATCCATGTTTTGTCCACCGGCTTGATTCCTTTTAAAATTTCTTCCAATCTCATGTTATCCACTCCTTTTGGTTATCAAAAAAAAATCCCCAAGCGATAATCGCTTGAGGATTTGCCATCTCCACAAAGATAAAACTTAAAGGCAGGTCTTCTGACTCTCGGATCGTTCTACTAGCCGCGCCTTCCCATCCCGAGGCTTGTGCAAAATGTCCCCTTTTGACCAATTTCTGTGTCAGGCTTAGATTTTAATCCTCGAAATACTATTTGTATGTCTACGGTTAAAATCTTCGCTTTCCTTGAACTTGGTAAAAATTGAACACTTTTCACAAGCCTCGCTCAATAAATCGGACAGTGACATATTGCGGCGTTGGTCCCCGATTACAGCGGCGGGTCCGTACCGGAGTTTCACCGGTTTCCCTATTTGCCCAAGGTTTACCGTTGGGCACCAATAAGTTGCATCGTTAATTTTTCCAATTCAAATAGATTAACGTGGATACCTTGTCAATAATTTTCCATGATTAATCTTCAAAATCGACAAGGTTTTGCCGGATAAATAAACAATATCAAAAAATATTTACATCTTAGAAAAAAAATGTCTATGTTCTAATAATGCAATTCTCCACCTGAAAACATACAATGCTTTGTACGTTTTACCTGAAAACTGCATGAAAATTTTTGAAAAGGATAATATAAACAATATTTATTAAGGGACTATATGCACGAAGATCATCACAAACATACGGATTACAGTCATGCTTTTAAAATCGGCGTGGCGCTTAATGTCGGTTTTATCGTTATTGAAGTTGTTTTCGGTCTCATTGCTGATTCCCTGGCATTGTTGGCAGATGCGGGACATAACTTAAGTGATGTTGTTGGATTGGTATTGGCATGGGGAGCCAGTTATTTAACCCAACGTGAAGCAACCGATCGACGGACTTACGGCTGGCGTAAAACTTCCATACTTGCGGCATTATTCAATGCAATTATTCTTTTGGTGGCTATCGGCGGTATCGGATGGGAGGCTATTCGTCGCTTTAACAACCCTTCCCATGTGGCTGGAGCCACTATTATTTGGGTCGCAGCGATTGGTGTGATAGTCAATGGCATTACGGCGCTCTTATTTATGTCCGGTCGGGAGAGGGACCTGAACATTCGAGGCGCGTTCCTGCATATGGCTGCCGATGCCGGTGTGTCTGTCGGTGTCGTTCTGGCGGGAATCGGGATTATCATAACCGGATGGCAATGGCTTGATTCAGCCGTCAGCCTGCTGATTGTCGTGATTGTTTTTATCGGTACTTGGGGATTACTCAGGGATTCATTCAATTTAGCCCTTGATGCAGTGCCCAGGCATATTAATACCGAGGCAGTCAAAAATTATCTGTCAGGTCTTCCGGGAGTATCCCAGGTTCATGATATACACATATGGGGAATGAGCACAACAGAGGTCGCTCTTACCGCCCATCTTGTGAAGAAAAGTACAGAAGATGACGATTCCCTGATTGCTGAAATGAAGAAAGAACTTCACAATCGCTTCGGGATCGAGCATATTACCATTCAATGGGAAAGAGGCGAGGAGTTATTCAACTGTGAAGACTCCTGCGAAACTTGAGATGATCCATTAAATATATTATATTTATTTTGCCCTGAAAAACCTGGTCCTCCCCCGCGAAGCGGGATCTCCGATGGGCCATGCCTGTCCCGCATTGCGGGAGTCAGAGTTCTCTGGCTCTGCCTAAAAAATTGCTGCAAGAGTTTGAAGTGAGCTAAAGTTTGAAGTGAGCTAAAGCCCGCCCTGGTGCGCATTGCTCATATTTTGATATGACTTATGCAACATTACAAACATGCCTTTTGAGTATAGAATATTGGTGACCGGTCTGGGCCAGGGTTAAGGAATTCTACCAATTATATAAAATCGGCGGAGCGAAGCGACTCCATAACTTTAGGCACTTTAGATCACTTTTAACTTGTCTGGCTTTCAGGGAAACAGCCCCTTCCAGGGGTAACCCAAAGCCCGACACTTATCCGTGTCGGGCTTTGGTCATGATGGACTAACAAATGGATTGGATGATTTTTTGATACTCACCATATCGTGAAAGCCGATCCGGTTTATCTGTTTTCCGGAATCTTAGTGGATAGCGCGCCCACCATATTTTTCATGTCTGTCGGATCTCCGTTAGGATGAAGCACAATCATAAGCACGGCCCACTTGCCGAAGGGCAATTCGGAAAGGTGGGTTTCATATTTGCCGTTTCCATTGGAATCCGTTTTAAACATATATGGCGGATTGCCTGCTCCTGCCTCATGTTTTTTGGGTTTCATATTTACAAACCAGACCGTATAAACTTTGCCGGGTTGAAGGCCTTTGGCCTGAATGCTCAAGTCGTTTTCGCTAAAAGTGGCTGTTCCGTTTGCGTTTGGGTGAGCCTTGGTCGCCATTAACGGCAGACTCACTGTTGCCCAGGAAAGGGTGCCGAAGGTCAGCAGACTAAAGACCAGTGCCAATATCATTATGTTTTTTGTTTTCATTATTTTTCTCCTTCTTTTTACAAATTTATCAAGAATTGATATTTACAAACCGATAAAGACCTGGAAGCAACGGGTAATGTATCATCGAGGTTCGACTCGATATCGGTGTATTATAGTCGTATCAAATATGAAGACCTTACATAAAACACCGGACAAATTTCATGTCTCCGTCAAAAATATCTCACAATCAATTTTGTCTTGAAAAATTGAAACTCAATCTTTCTGGCTTTCTAATAAAAAATATAAAAGATTGTCCGTAAAAGCAGGATGCTTTGTAAGGTCCAGGTGATTGGAAAACAGAAAGAGAACCTGGCTCCATTGAATTGGGGATATTAACCGGCTAGACTGGTTGTCGACCAATCGTTCATCGCCCAGTGCGCTGCTGCGTAATACGGTGCCGTCACCGGGTCCGGTTTCAATGACGGACAACCCACCTTTTGAATCGTATTGAACTGTTTTATTGGTTTTTTCAGAATCACCTGCTACAAGCAGCATCCGAAGGGAAACAGGTGGTTTCGCCGGTATATCCATTACGGTTGTGAATTGTCTTGCACGGTTCAAAACTTTGCGTAGATAAACAATAGCTATCTCCCTCCGTTTTTCAGTGCTGTCAACATCGGGAAGGAGGGATTTCAAGACACGGTCCTGTTCCGGATTGGCCAATCCCCAACTTCTTTGTATCCAAAGTTCAGGGTCGAGAATATCCTTTATCGGAAGTTTATTTCTATCCAGAACAGGATTATGACGGCTCCGGGGTAATAACTCATATAAAGACGGCATGGTACCCATAACTGCCGGAGGGTAATGGGGCAAAAAAATGGCCGGACTGAAGCCCTCAACAAGACTCACAAGCATATCAACCGAACCGGCATTGGGTGTTCCGATCATGACCAAATTTTCTACATGTCTACTACCGGCCCATGTTACTTCCGGCATTAGGCCGTTAGAAGGAATATCTTCACTCCCATATCTAAGGTAATAACGGGCGATAAGACCTCCCATAGAATGAGCAACAATATCAAATTTGACGTCATAATTCTTAATACCGAAACGTTTTTCAATCTCAAGCTGAACGTATTTTTTTTTCTCTTTAATAAAAGTATCCAGGTTCTTAGCGCTTTCCACAATATCCCGGCGCCAGTCATAATCGAACTGGAAGCATGTAAAATGGCGGTCACCGTAATTGATGACACCGGCTTCGGCAAGGTTTTGGTCCCGATATCCGCCAATACCAAGAACGCTCAGAATATTTGCATAGGTATTTAGTTCCAGCGGATAACCTAAAATATTAACCCTCACTCTGTCCAGGGTCCCGGCAGGTACGACATTATCGCGCATTTGGTCAAGTGTTTCCTTGTCTATCATTGGAATGGCGATAATCCGGGCACCTTCAGCGGTTTGCGGGCTCATAGTGTTTAAGCCAAAGGCACCCCATACCAAGGTGCCGGTACTCTTATTCACCAGTTTAGAACCGAGCAGGCCTGGAATTAGGATTACCGGATTTCGGTATGGACTTTCATTCTGAACCAAGCTGTTATAGAGGCCTCCCAGATCCGGCGTTTTGTAGGCCGGTGAGCAGGTTATCAACGACAGGATGAAAACAGCACTGATGGATTGAAACGACAGCCTTATAACAACTTTAAACCGGTTGTTTTTTTGTTGTTTAACGTCTTCCATGCTATATCCTTTAACCAAATTATAAATATTCACCAATAACTTTGTCATGGTGCAGATCTCCCGACAATAAAGAGGCTGCTTTGCGATCCAACAGCCATGTTACTTGACCCTTCAGGGGTCGGATTCTCTGTGCAGGCAATTGTATTTTTCTATCCTCCAAAACCGTTTGAACCGTCCGTGCTTTCTCTTTTCCTGTAATCAGAAAGACAATGTGACGCGCTTGATTCAGCAATGGGAGGGTCATGGTGATTCGGTTCACATTCGGATCGCCCCCTTTGACGGCCACCACCAGCTTATCCTTCTCATATAATGTCTTGTGTCCAGGGAACAGGGAAGCAATGTGTCCGTCTGCTCCCATACCCAAATATATCAAATCAAAACGCGGAATACGCATATTTTCAAAAGAGAAAAAATCACTCAGAATTTTCTGATATTCTTTTGCAGACACTCCGGGAGGGACGGCTCGCACGTGATAAAATGAACTTGTGTTTTGGAAATCGGCACATCATTAATGAAATCCCTTTTTGCCCTACCATAATTGCTTTTGTGGCTATCTTGGGGAACACACCGTTCATCCACCCAGAAGATGTGGATTTTTCCCCATGGAATATTTAGGAGATAGGGTTCTCTTGCCAGCATTTGGTGCATCCGTCTGGGTGTGGAGCCACCGGATATGGCCACTGCAAAATGCCCTCTTTTGCCTATGGAACGCCTGGCCCGGGCAACAAAGATTTCTGCTGCTTGTTTTGCCAAAAGATTCAGATCATCTTTGATGATTATTTTTTGTTTAAAAGACATACCCGTTGCATATCCTCAGTTTGTTTGTACGTGTTTAACTTCATCCATATCTTTATTCATCGCCCTTTATCTTTTTTATGATCTTGGGAATGAAAAACGAGAAAATAAAAAGCCCTATGGAGAAGAAAACCTTAAAGGATATCAGCTCTTCCCAGTTGCCGGAGGCCCATACATCTTTTATCGTCCCGATGAAAAAGGTGAAGATAAACGTACCCACGATAATGCCCAGGCCGGTTCCCGTAACATAGTCCCGGAATCGGACTTTGGTGAGTCCCATGCCAAAGTTCATGGGCGTAAATGGAAAGTAAAGCAACCGAAGATATAGGACGGTTGCAAATCCGTTACGTTCAATGGCATCGTCATATTTTTTTAATTTATCGCCAATTAGTGAAGCGGCAAATTCTCTGGCCAGGGTTCGTCCAATAAAGAAGGCGGCGCTGGCTCCAATCATTGCGCCAATCCATACATATAAAAATCCCCAATAGGCCCCGAATATGGCGGCTCCCAGACCGGTCAGCAGGGTTCCGGGAAGAAAAAGGCAAACGCCCACAACATAGATCATTATATATACCGCCGGTGCCCATAAACCGGCGGTTTCGAGAAAACGCCCCAAAGCTTCGGCCGTAAGATAATTCTTGACCGGTGTAAAACGGATCAAAAAAATGGCTCCGATAATAAAGACTGCGAAGATAATTGCCTTGACCATTGCTTTTGATGATTTTTTTATCGGTAGTTGTAAGGATTTTTCCATTTTCTTGCTCCTTTCCCCCATTAGATACGACGTGTCCTCCGAGGTCCCCAGCTTCCGGATTCATAGAATTGGAGCATTTCCGACTGGTTGTTACAGGTTTCACATTCATTCAATATGGGTGTTAAAAAGGACCAGCAACGTTCAATGCCGTCCTGTCGCCAGAAAAGCATCTGATCCCCCAACATGCAGTCGATGAGTACTTTTTCATAGGCATCGAGAATAGGTCCGGTATAATTTTGATGATAAGAAAAATCCAGGGTTGCTGATCGCAGGCACACCCGTGCACCGGGATTCTTTGTTTGAAAAGTGAGGGTGACTTTTTCATCCGGGTAAATACCGAGTGTTAATTGATTGGCATCAATAGACTCTCCCAGGGTTTGCCGAAACATGGAATGGGGAATTTCTTTAAATTGAATGACAATTTTTGTTGTCTTTTTGGCCAAACGTTTTCCGGACGTAAGAAAAAAAGGAACGCCCTGCCAGCGCCAGTTGTCAATGAAGACTTTCATTTTAGCAAAAGTCGGCGTCAGCGACCCAGGCCCTATATTGGGTTCTTCACGATAGCCGGGTGCCGGTTTTCCATTGATTTTGCCAGGGCCATACTGTCCGAGTACAATGTGTTCGTGGAGTTTCTCAACGGGAAACGGTCTTAGAGAGCGAAAAACCTTTACTTTTTCATCTCTGACACTTCCGGTTTCAAATTGGGACGGTGCTTCCATGGCCGTAAGGGCGAGGAGTTGCATCATATGGTTTTGAAACATGTCCCGAATGACCCCTGCCTCTTCATAATAACCCGCACGATGTTCGATGCCTAAAGTTTCTGATGCAAGGATGTTGACATGATCAATATATCTTCGATTCCAGATGGGTTCAAAAATGGCATTGGCAAAACGAAACATCAGTACATTCTGGACCGTTTCTTTTGCCAGATAATGGTCTATCCTGAATATTTGGTGTTCTTTAAAATATCTTTGAATGCTCTGATTCAGTTCTACAGCAGTATTAAGATCGCGGCCAAAGGGCTTTTCAATAACAAGCCGTGACCACCCGTTACCGTTTTTTCTTTCCTCGCTAAGCCCCGCCTGACCTAACTTTTGTGCAACCGGTTTATAAAGAGACGGAGGAAGGGCAAGGTAAAAAAATTTGTTTCCCCGGGTGTGATGTTTCTGATCCAATTCCTTAAGGAAATTAGCAAGGTTAGTAAAAGAACCCAAGATCTTTATAATCAACGGACTGATAATGAAGAACATTGGAAAAGGCCTGCCATTTTGAATCATTCATAATGCCTTTTGCCATCAGGGCCTTTACCATTTTTTCCTTAAATTGCCGATCGTTCAGCTTTGTTCGACCGCACCCAACAATACGAAAAGGATCCGGCAATCCGTTATTTAAATATAAATTGAAAAGAGCCGGAAGCAGTTTTCTGGCGGTTAAATCGCCCGTGGCCCCCACAATGACAATGGTGCTGGGATCCATATGCTCAACCACCGGACAATCTTCTAAACTACTGTCCGAATCAGGGACGCCGGCCCCTATGATCCCATCGGTCTCTCTTAACCGATCTTTTCCAATATCACTCATTCTGTCCTCCCTTCAGGTTAGATCAGTCAATTGGTCGAAAGTTCCAAGGATTGTTAAGATTCAATTAACTATTTGTCAGTTGGAAGAACCGCGTGTCCGCCAAACTCCCTGCGAAGGGCTGCAAGGACTCTATCCGTAAAAGGATCTTTCTGGCGGGAACGAAAACGCCCCAGCAGAGAAAGGGTGATGACTTGGGCCGGCACGCCGGTTTCCAAGGCCTGCTGGATGGTCCATCTTCCTTCTCCTGAATCTTCAACATATCCTTTAATATCCGAAAGTTTTTCGTCTTTTCTGAAGGCGTTTTCAGCCAGTTCCAACAGCCATGAACGAACCACGCTCCCCTGATTCCAGAGATGGGCAATATCGGCATAGTTGAAAGAATCCGAATAATCGGATGCCTCCAGAATTTCAAACCCTTCACCATAAGCCTGCATCATCCCATATTCAATGCCGTTATGGACCATTTTAACAAAATGACCCGCTCCCGACGGTCCGCAATGGAGGTATCCCTCCTCCGGAGCCAGAGTTTTAAACACAGGTTCCATGTAATGAAATGTTTCTTTTTCTCCACCGATCATCATGCAGTAACCGATCTTAAGCCCCCATATCCCTCCACTGACACCGACATCCAAAAACCAGATATTTTTTTCAACAAGGAGTTCGGCTCTGGCAATATCATCTTTATAATATGTATTGCCGCCATCGATAATGATGTCACCCGGTGAAAGGAGGTCTTTGATCTCATGGATATGATCATCCACCGCCTGTCCGGCTGGAAGCATTATCCATACAATTCGAGGTTGAGAGAGTTTTTCAACCACCTCGGATAGCGAATACGCACCAATGGCCCCTTCTTCTTTGACCATCGCATCCGTTTTTTCCGGCGAGCGGTTGTAGGCAACGACCTCGTGGCCTCCGCGAAGCAACCGTTTTGCCATATTCATACCCATCCGTCCCAAGCCGATCATTGCAATCTTCATAGTCTTTTATCCTTCTTTTTCTTTTTTATTACCTGAATCTTACAAGATTCAGGTTCTATTCTACAAGGGTTTTCAAATTTCAGCGCCATTTTCCCTGCCGGATACCAACGATTCAGTCGAAAAATATTTCTGAAAACAACTCTATTTGTCGTTAAGGGACCAATCATAATCAAGGTATTTTACTTGGATGTCACCTTTACTTTCTTCCATCTGTTTTTTTAGATCCCCTTGTGCGTATTTGAGAAAAAACCCGACCACATCATCATGAAAATCTTCTGAAAACCATTTGAATATGCTGCTTACATAAAGGGTTTTCTCTTCAAGACGGTTGCGTTGGGAATCATTGATAAATGCCCGGGTCATTTCATCCAGTTGCTGCTCCAGGATGTCGGCTCTATAGGGTTCAGGTCGTAGGGGAGGACACCCTTTAGAGGCACAATTTACAGCAAAATGAACCCGTGGATCTTTGAAACCGGGGCGAAGAATATCATGTTCGATCTGATCTAACGTAATGATATCCCCGTCAATTCGGGCGATCTGTTTTTTCCACGGGGTTTTAAAAATACTGCCCAGATTCTTTATGGACTTAATTCCGGGATAACCGGTGAGGATCAATTTGATGGTCCACCCATTGTAAGCGTTGATGTAAAAGGCAAACTGCTCATCCCGGGAAAGCTTTTTTGTGTCGGTTTCCTCGAGAATCTTGAGATATCGATCAAGCTTGGCCTCTTCATTTTTAAAGCCCCGGTAGTCGATCGTATGGTTTTGAACGTATTTTTCGAGTAGCTCAGCATAGAGGCCATGATCTTCCTTGGCGTTGGACCATTCCGGCACAATAAAATCCGTAGCGCCACATAAAAAAAAGACCCAAAAGACCACACGTATTATTAGTTTTTTTGTTTTCATAATTGGCTCCATTGATTTATGTTTCTGTCCTGAACCCTAAAAGGTGCTGCAAATCCGAGGCGTAAAGGGTGAAACCATACCGACTTTAAACAAACACACTTTGAAAAAGATAAGTCTATTTCGCTGGAGTCAACCGGCGATTAGAATTAACCCCACAGGTTTTATTTGTTGTCGTTTAATTCCTTCATTCCTTACAATAAATAAGCTTTATGGAACTTTTGTACGCATTCACAGGGTATACTCCCTCGCTTCACTCTGGTGTCTACGTGTCTGGTCATTTCAATAACTTAGCAACGGTGGCATTCCTGCCCCCTCCGCGTTCTCCCGGGAAAAGCATGCGGGAACCGCGGTCTCCCCCACTGCTAAGTTATTGAAATGACGAAGCCACTCCGTCAATATCGTTACACGAGGAAGCACACCCTGTGAATGCGTACGAATTACTTAGTGTCCGTAGATTTGAATTGTCGGAATCCGATTTCAATCAATCAAACAGATAAAATCCCAATATTGAATCCTCCGGGTGTAAGTTTTTATAAACTCAAACGACTTATTCTATAAGTCAAATTATTTTAGGATCATCTCCCGATTAGTTGTAGTTCATTAGGGTAAAATAAGTGGGTCATCTCTAATTGAGCAAATGTGATCTCATAGGGTTCAAGGATTCCAGGATTCAAGGGTTCGAGTGAAATACTAAAAAATTACAGGGAGTTGAAGGTCTGGCAAAAGTCATACGAACTCTGTTTAAAGATATTTGGATTACGTTAGGATGCTTTACATAAAATAAAGACATCGCAGAAATCGCAAGAATGTTAAAGGCGCTGATAAAGTCTTTAGAAAACAAACCCTTGAATCCTTGAACCCTCTTCTACAACTAGATTGGAGAAGAACCTTGTTTATTGTTTCATAAATTTATCGACTATGGGAGAAATGCCATGGGACGAATTGTATTAAAAAGAGCTCTAATAATTATAATTTTTTCATTATTCTTACAATCCGGAACAGCCTATCCTTATGTAACACGAGGGGGGGATAAAACATTTATCGTTGATAAAACCGGAGAAAAATGGGATGTGACCCAAGCAGAAACTATTGGATTCGACCCCCAAGGGTTTCAATATGGTATTGGGAGAAATGCATTTACAACACTCAACGATTCCCACCTAAAGGAAAAGGCTTCTTCCTTAAGAGATTACCGTGTGATCGGTGTAGCGGATTTGTCTGAGTCACAAGCCTATTCTGTCTCCAAATTAAGACGCCATGAGGTCGCAAACACAACTTTAGGTTCAAGGCCGATTGCAGTAGGGTACTGACCTCTTGTTGATTTAGCGGCTGTGTACAGCCGCAGGATCGACGATGTCACCTTGCATCTTTCACCTTCGGGTTGGACCTATAAAAATACTTTTGTTCTGTATGATCTCGAAACTGGAACATTGTGGTATCCTTACAAAAAAGGTCTTATGGGTATTCAGGGAAACTATTTCAAGCGATGGCTTCCGAGAATTCCATCTTATGATATGAGATGGAATAAATGGAAAGAAAATCATCCCAATTCAAAAATATTAGAATGATGAGAAACATTAATTGTTTTAAATAAAAAAGAAAACCCACAAAGTCTGATAAAGGGCAGCGGTGAATCCGTAAAAACAATATATTGTGTGCTGACCTTTCGGTCAATAGTTCACAACTGCTGCCTCCAGGGATGTTGAATCCTTGAGCCCTCTGGGATCACACCTAATCTAAGACCCCTCGTTTACATTCCCAAATAAATTATTATTTTAAGCCAATGAAAACTATGAGGTAAAATAATGGGCAGGAATAACTTTAAAGACCATTTCTCCGTTAACTCTGATAGATACAGTAAATATCGTCCCAGTTATCCGGCAGTGCTATTTAAATTCTTATCAACAATAACACCCGGTCATAATCTTGCATGGGACTGTGCAACAGGATCAGGCCAAGCCGCTCATGGGTTGGTAAAATATTTCAAAAAAGTAATTGCTACTGACGCCAGTAAGGGGCAGATTGAAAATGCAATCTGTCATGAAAAAATTTCATATAAAGTAGCGCCTGCACATAAAACAACAATTCAGACGGAATCGATCGATCTGATAGCTGTAGCACAGGCATTACACTGGTTTGAGTTTGACCGGTTCTACACGGAAGCTGAGCGGGTCTTGAAGAAAAATGGTATTATTGCGGTTTGGACATATAATTTGTTAACGATATCTCCGGAAATAGACTTAATTATAAAATATTTTTATTTTAATATAGTTAACGAATTTTGGCCGCCTGAAAGGAAACTCGTCGAAAATGGATATAAAAATATTCCTTTTCCTTTCTATAAATTACAGAGTCCGTCTTTTCCCATGACAGAAAAATGGACAATCAGGCAACTTATTGGTTACATTGGAACCTGGTCTGCTGTGAAACGCTATAGGGATAATAAAGGTACTGATCCGCTTGAATCGATTGAAAAAGAATTAACCAAGTTATGGAATAACAGTTCGGGTGTTATGGAGGTTTATTGGCCGTTAACCATCATGATCGGCAAAAAGACAGTCACATGATGATAGAATCTCTGGAGGTTTTTGTTCCAGACTTTTCTTTCTAACCGATCGGCAAGGAGAATTATAATGAGTAAAACCGAAACAACGGCACTTGTAAATTTTTACAACATGCTGCTCGAAGCGGAACGCGCTGGTGTAACGGTCTTGAGTGAGTTGAATATGCAAGTTGAGGATCAACGAATAAAGCCTCTTTTGGAAAAATTTTTACGGGATGAGGGGGCCAACTGCCGAATTTTGGTAAACCTTATTAACGATCTCAATGCCAAGCCCGGCAACAAAATAGGGGCGTTCGTTGACAAAATACGCGCACTTGAAACTCTGGATGAAAAAATACAGCTTCTGATCCGCGGTCAAGCATGGGTAGCGCGTAAAATCGAGGAATTTCGCTTTAATCTTCCGGCCGGATCAGCATACTTGTTCATGAAAGCGATTAAAATACAGCATGAAGAAAATGTGGACACACTGAAAAATTATTTCGACAAATAGAAATTCCCGGGTTTCAGGTTATACCCTATGTTGCAGCGTTAGGTATCTTAACTATTACTAAAAAAACCTTCTGAATTTATGGGGTAGTACATGGCGCGAGTACTTATCTTGGGGAGCGGATTTGCCGGTTTAAATGCAGCAAAAGTATTTGCTGGCGTAAAAGAAGTAGAGGTGATTATCGTCGATCGGAAGAATTATCACCTTTTCCAGCCTTTATTATATCAGGTTGCGACTGCAGCGCTGAGTCCTGCCGAAATAGCGGTTCCTATTCGCAATATTTTTTCAAGGTTTCATAATGTCAAAGTGTTTCAGGGAAAAGTCCATAAAATTAATGGGGATACTAAATCCGTTTTAACGAATGTGGGAGAATTCGGATATGATTATTTAATTTTGGCTTGTGGTGCCCGTCATTTCTATTTTGGGAATGAAGAATGGGAGGAAAACGCACCTGGACTTAAAACCATCGAGCAAGCCATCGAAATTAGACGAAGAGTTCTCACTGCATTCGAAAATGCCGAAACAGAAAATGACATCGATAAAAAAGTAAAGTTGCTAACGTTTGTTATTGTCGGGGGCGGAAGCACAGGGGTTGAATTGGCAGGCGCTCTATCTGAATTAACCCGCTTTACTTTTGCAAAAGATTTTAGAAATATTGATCCAAAGCGAACCCGTATTATCCTCATCGAAGCTGGTCCTCGAATTTTACCTAATTTTTCAGAGAAGCTTTCTTTACACGCAAATCGTCATTTGGAAAAATTAGGGTGTCCAAGTTCTGCCCCTTAGAAAAGTGACAAAAATCGACCCGGATGGTGTCAATATGAGGGATGAAAGAATCGAAGCAGCCACAGTTCTCTGGGCAGCAGGTATTCAGGCTTCAAGTCTTAATAGGCAGCTTAACGGTGAATTGGATTCAATGGGTCGAATAGTTGTTGAACCCGACCTGAGCCTAAAAAATTATCCGGAAATTTTTGTTGCAGGGGATCAGGCCCATTTCTCCCATCAAACCGGTAAACCACTTCATGGGATTGCACCTGTTGCACTTCAACAAGGACGCTTTATAGCCAAAAATATTCTTAAAGAGTTAGGGGGCAAACCCAGAGAAAAATTTCATTATATCGATAAAGGGCATTTGGCAACAATAGGCAGAAACAATGCCGTGCTTGAAATCGGCAAACTAAAATTAGGTGGTTTTTTGGCGTGGATTATCTGGTTGTTTGTTCATATTTATTACCTGATTGGATTTAAAAATAAGTTTGTAGTTCTTTTGCAGTGGGCATCTTCTTACCTGACCTATCAAAAAGGTGCGCGTCTTATCGTAAATCATGATTGGCGCTTTTATCGGAGTGATGGATTGCAAAAGAAACAAACACCTTAACTAATGAGTATCTCGGGTAGTTTTATCGGTTTGTGTTGCATGAACATAAAAGATGGTTAAATTTAGTGCGGATAATGTTTTAATTGCCTTAATCCATTCGAAAGGAGGGCTGCACAATGAAACAAAGAAAATTATATGGACAGGAACAACTTTGCATTAGCAAATGCATTCATAAATTCTGGAGTCATCCGGATGTAAATACAGAAGACGATAGTCAAAACCAAAAATATGAACAATGTCTGACATCCTGCAATATTTGTGGATAACGGTTCGGAGTTAATCCGATTATATTATGGATTTAGACCGGATAAATTGGGGCCGGTCCTAAAAAACACGCATGAGACCGCGGGTTTTTTTTAGACCGGCCCTTTTTATGATTGGTGCCGTTGCGCATTATAACACACACTCGTCGAGACAGTTTCGCTCCCGGGTTTTGCAGATGGAAGCCCCGTCTTCTTTCTCAATGCATTCGACATATTCATATACACAGCGGCTATCGCATCCGTAGTCCGGTTTGGGTATTTTCTTGTTTTTTTTCATGATAACCTCCTTGCCTCCGGGGCGGATTTCCGATGCCGCCGGACTAAATATAGGAAGGATTACGTCAGTGACAATTTTCCAACTCTTTATCATATAAACAAACTTAATCACTGTATTGGCCGGTGGCAACCTGATATTTGTATCGGCATTATTTTGGACGATAATCGGCAATTTATCTTTTTTTACGATGCCATCCCCAGTTTTCATAATATTCCCAGCTGGCAATCTTATTCAAACTTTTAATTTCACGATCTTGTTCTATCAGGCTGGCTCTGAGGACATCGCCAATAGAAAGAAGGCCGATATAGACACCATTTTTTTCGATGAGGATATGTCGTATAAATAATCCCAAAAACATTTCTTTGATTTTAAGAATAGATGTATTATGTGCCGTCGTATGAAGCCCGGTTGTCATATAGTCGCCAATCAAATCCGTATCAGGATTAAATTCCGGCAGTTTCATGTTGTACAACAAGTCGCGCTCTGTCCATATTCCAACAATTTGGTCTTCTTTCTTAACGAGTATCGCCCCGATATTCTGATCGTTCATTAATTTTAAGGCTTCACGGATCGTCCTTTCGGAAGAAATACAAACCATCTCCCTATCTTTCTCTTTTAAAATTTCCTCTGCGGTTATCATTTTGGCCTCCTAAAATGAATGAATTATAATATTTTTTGTCGGCAAACACTAATAAACAACCTTTATGTGCATGAAAAATGTCTCTGATTTTATGAAAAATTCAGACATTTAAAGAGAATAAGCACCGTTAGGGCTTAAAACAACGTCATCCATCCCTTTTCTATTCCTTAATATTTTTGAATTTATTATAACGTTGAAAACAGCAAGAAAACGATATAAAATAAAAAGAATATACAAAAGCTGGCTGACCATGACCAAAAACACACCAACCGAGGTTTAGTATTGAAAAAATTAAACTCAAAATATTTGCGGTTTACAATTAAAATGTGTTATTAATCCATTTGGATTTTGATGCAAACTTTATGCTAAAAAGGAGGTGTTTCATGGTGCAAAAGGCCAAAGAACAAAGGAGAAAAAAGGTTGTTGAAGTCTTGAACAAAGCCCGCAGCATGGAACTGAAGGCCATTACCCAGTATATGAACCAGCACTACAATTTGGACGATATGGATTATGGCGAAATGGCCGCGCAAGTCAAGCTTATCGCCATTGATGAGATGCGCCATGCTGAGATGTTTGCAGAGCGAATCAAGGAGTTGGGCGGAGAACCTACCACAGAGCCTGACGGCAAAACGGCAAAAGGCCAGAAAGTTAAGACCATTTTCTCATTTGACGCAAAACTCGAGGACGATACCATCGACGCGTATAACCAATTCCTGTTGGTGTGCAGGGAAAACGGCGACAGCACCAGCGTGAAAATTTTTGAAGGGATCATCGATGAAGAACAGGTGCATTTCAATTATTTTGATAATGTCGACAGTCACATTGAGAAACTCGGGGAAACGTATCTTTCTCAAATCGCCGGGACTTCGTCTGCCACCGGTTTGCAGACCCGGGGCTTTGTCGCAAGACAAGGCTCTGTAACGCCTCAGAGCGGTGTATAACGGTTAAATCATACGGATAATGGTTAAACAGAATATCCTCGATCCTGTAACGCTTTTTGTCCCTCTAAAGCGTGGTGTGCTTTCCACTTCGTTCAGAAAGGCATCTTATCTACGGGTCGTCGTTCCGGAACATATTCATGAGGGATTTTGCCGTCATTCCATTCTTTTGAAACATAAAGATTGCAGTAGCAACTGCCGTATTCTTCGATATCCGGTACACTGTAAATGCATGGACAGATGATATCCCGGTCGGATTTCCTGTCCCCTGACAACAACCGGCAGGGACATCCCATGTACCCGTAACGTTCTTTATTAGTAATGAGGGCCTCTAAAAGTTCAAAGGTTCTTTCTTTCTCTTTATTAAAAAAATGGCCTTTGGGTTCCTGAATCTTTTTCATCATTTCATACAGTTTTTCAGTATCCATTACGTTTCCGGCATCTCCTTATTTTTTAATTCCAAATCACATATGCAATTGTTTTTTTCGCACAACGTTGATCAGGCTTCCTTCCAGAACCATTTCAATCTGGCGATCGCTCAAGGCGTGTTCCGTTTCATAAGTTTCATTTTTGGTTTTGCTGGTAATTAGGATGCGCTTTCCCCGGGACAGGACCTGGTGAATATCAACAGTTTCAAGCTCATCTCCCTGTTCAATGTGATCGTAGTCTGCTGGATCAACAAAGGTAACCGGCAATATCCCAAAATTAATTAAATTTTGCCAGTGGATACGCGCAAAACTTTTGACAATGACGATTTTAAGACCCAGATAACGGGGGGCCAGGGCAGCGTGTTCACGGCTGGATCCTTGCCCGTAATTGTTTCCTCCCACCACTACAAAACCCTTTTGTTGATGCTTTACAGCTCGATTGTAAAAGCTTTCATCTATCCGGCTAAAGACGTATTTGCTAATTTCCGGAATATTGCTGCGGTACGGTAGAATTTGAGCGCCTGCAGGCATGATCTCATCGGTGGAAATATTATCTCCGACTTTCAGCAGAACCCTGGCGGAAATAATGTCGGGTAGAGGATCGAACATCGGTAGGGGTTTGATGTTTGGGCCTTTTTCAAGCTTGATGTCTTCTCCCGAACCCGGAGGAGTTATCAACATCTGGGTATTGATTTGAATCATCTGGGGCTCTGAATAGTGAGGGTAGGGCATGTCCAGTGTGCGAGGGTCGGTGATGACACCGGTTAATGCCGAAGCCGTCGCTGTCTCCGGACTGCACAGATAAACGTGATCCTCTTTGGTACCGGAACGACCGGGAAAATTGCGAGGTACCGTTCGCAGGCTGATTTTTCCGGTAGCCGGTGCCTGTCCCATACCGATGCAGCCATTACATCCTGCCTGATGAATACGCCCTCCGGAACGGATTAATTTTTCGAGAAACCCCTTTGCCGCCAAATTTTCCAGTATTTGTCGGGATGTTGGGTTGATGTCAAAAGAAACACGATGATGAACTTGCCTGCCGTCTATCATCAGTGCAGGTATGGCAAAATCCCGAAACCCCGGATTGGCGGATGAGCCGATATAGGACTGGTAAATCTTGCGGCCGGCGACCTCTTTTACCGGGACCACGTTCCCGGGACTGCTCGGAAGCGCAATCAACGGCTCTAAACCGGACAAATCGATTTCATCGGTTTCGTCATAGACGGCATCTTCATCGGGCAGAATGGAGGTCCAAACGTCTTCTCGACCCTGGGTTTTTAAAAATTGTCGCACGGTCTCATCTGATGGAAAAACGGTGGTCGTTGCACCCAGCTCGGTTCCCATATTGGCAATTACGTGTCGGTCCATTGTCGACAGGCAGTTTAATCCCGGACCATAGTATTCAATGATTTTGCCGAAGCCGCCATTGACGCCGTGTCTCCTCAACATTTCCAGAATCACGTCTTTGGCACTGACCCAATCCGGGAGACCGCCGGTCAACCGAACCCCCATGATTTTGGGCATTTTAATATAGATCGGTTCCCCTGCCATGGCCATGGCCACTTCCAGCCCTCCTGCCCCCATGGCCAGCATGCCCAGTGACCCGGCTGCCGTGGTATGACTGTCCGAACCCAACAAAGTTTTCCCAGGGACCCCGAACCGTTCCATGTGAACCGGATGGCTGACCCCGTTTCCCGGACGACTGTACCAGACACCGAACTTTTGAGAGGCACTCCATAAAAACAAGTGATCGTCGGCATTTTTAAAATCGGTTTGCAGCAAATTGTGATCGACGTATTGTGCTGAAATCTCTGTCTTTACTCGCGGAATCTGCATCGCTTCAAATTCCAGCATGACCATGGTTCCGGTGGCATCCTGGGTCAGGGTTTGATCGATTTTAAGGCTGATCTCTGTTCCCTGTTGCATGCTCCCATGAACCAAGTGGGCTTCTATCAGTTTTTGGGCAACATTTTTTCCCATGGATATTCCTCCTTTGCGTTGA
>PVMK01129239.1_pt1 | contig 51322 bp, 46 predicted proteins | sample 1853481 | NCBI WGS metagenome assembly PVMK01 (sample SAMN08533507, study PRJNA380276) | Marine sediment metagenome, whole genome shotgun sequencing project.
GAATTCTTGCGTAGTTATTTAGTGTCCGCTTCAGGTCGGAAGCGGAGATAAGCGGGTCATCCAGGCCGAGTTCTGCTTCTGGGCGGATAGCGGAAGTAATCCAGGCAATAATTTCCGAGCGTGGGAGTTCTCCTAACGCCAATAGCAGACCAAATTTTTACTCTGACCCCGAGAGGTTCTGCAATCCGTCTATCTGCTGGCTGAAGGCCTGACAGGAATAGCCGTTCATTAATTGGGGTTTCTGGCAATATAGCGTTGGAATTACCTATACTCGAAACCAGGACGGTGGAATACATTTGGATGGGCGCTGCCGGAGTCGGGCTCATTTGCATCATCCTGGCCATGACATTGCCGCGGCAGCTGGTGCCTTATTCAGGGTTTGCTTTTGCTTTGCCTTTGAAAGTTAAAGAAGGCCGTCACGGTCTGAAGTAGCAACCATGGACCTTGACTCCCAGGAACTAAATTACCCAACGCCCGGTGCTGCCTCTGATCCGGCAAGCCCGTTTCAATTCGGCCGCGGCAGATTAATCAAGGAAACCAGCAGCATTTGCCCCGATTGCCTGGAGCAGTTGCCAGCCCGGGTTTATCAGCGTGATCAGGAAGTGTGGATGGACAAGCAGTGCGGGCGGCATGGCCGGTTTTCGGCATTGCTGTCTTCCTCGATCAGTCATTATTACAGGGCAGCGCCCCGTTCGGGCCAGGACCAGGGCTGTTGCGGCAACAGTTGTGGCCTACCGTCTGTTTCGCCCTCAGGTGCCCAGGACACAGCACCCCGGACCAATCACAGCTGCACCATCCTGATCGAAATTACAGAACGTTGTAACCTCAGTTGCCCCATTTGTTTTGCCGGTTCGACCCCCGCTCACTCGAACATGATGAGCATGGAAGAGTTCACCCGCCAGGTGGACCAGTTGGTTGACGGCGGTAAGCGGGGTTCCGACATGATCCAGCTGTCAGGCGGCGAACCCACCATCCACCCGGATTTTCTGGCGATGGTCGGGTTGTTGTTTGAACGGGGTTTCGGGCGGGTCTGCGTTAATTCAAACGGCATCAAGCTGGCCAAGCCCGCATTTGTCGAACGCCTGGCCAATTGCATGGGTGGCCAGGCCGGCAACCAGCTATTTGTATACCTGCAGTTCGATGGTTTCGAGGATGAAACCTATGCTTCATTGCGCGGGCGAGCTGACCTGCTTTCCTCAAAGCGAAAAGCGCTTGAGAATTGCCAGGCTCACGGCATCAGCGTGCATCCCGTTATGACCCTCACTCGCGGGGTGAACGAGCATGAAGTCGGGCAGTTCGTGCAGCTTGCGATAGAGCGCCCGGAGTTGAAAAATGTCGTGATCCAACCGGCCATGTACTCGGGGCGTTACGATAATCCCCGGCGCCAGGACCGCATCACGCTGGCAGACACCGTCCGTTTGATTTGCGACCAGTTCGGCGTGTTTTCGCCCGAGGACTTCATGCCGATCCCCTGCTCCGACCCCAACTGCTTCGGGATGGCCGTGGCGCTTCGCACCGGTAAGGGGCTGCTTCCCGTCTCCCGGTTTTTTCCCAGCTATGAGACCTGGGACAGCGAGCAGGCGAAAGACCTGATTGCGAAGTTTACCGATACCATCAATGGCCCTGCGGCGGTCAGCGAAGCGGTCAGGTGGGCGACGGCTGATGACCGTTTCGACGAAATCCTGAAGAACCTGGAAGAAGATGAAATCGAAAGCCTGCTCGATGCCGTGATCGATTCGGATTCCAGCGGCGGAGATTTATGGGACCGCCTACTCACCATCAGCATTAAGCCGTTCATGGATGCCTGGACGTATGATCAGGACCGTATCGATCAATGTTGTGTGCACATACTCGACAAGCAGGGCAACCCGGTTTCCTTTTGTGAATTCAATGCCATTAACAGGCCCCGCATGGCGCGGAAATCCGAAGCCGCCGGTCAGGGCAATGCCGCGCTCGTCACGGTGATCAATGCATGAGTTCGATCAAAACACTTCTCACCATTGGATTGCTCTTGATTCTACCCGGTATCGCGAGCACCCTGGCCCCGGCCGCCGCTGGGGAGTCGCCGGTGTACTCTGACGCTTCTTTTCTGGACCTGGTCCGCAAATATGCCTCCGATGATGGCGAAAAAGTGGATTATGCCGCCTGGAAAAGCAGCCTGCAGGACATGGAAGCTCTGGACCGGCATATTGAGCTGATTGCCCGTGTCAGCCCTGAAAACCAACCGGGGTCGTTCCCGGACAAGGCTGCCAGAAAAGGCTACTGGATCAATGCCTACAACGCCCTGGTAATTGATGGGGTACTGGAACATTGGCCGCTGGAAAGCGTGCGTGATGTCAAAATCTCTTTAACTTCAAGGCTGGTGCCCGGCAAGGGGTTCTTTTATGACCGGGACGTAACGGTAGGCGGCAGACAGATCAACCTCTACGGCCTGGAAAAAGAGGTGCTGGCGAGTCAGAAAGATCCGCGACTGCATTTCGCCCTGAATTGCGGCAGTGAATCCTGCCCCGTTCTGAGGCCATGGGAATGGACCGATGCCCAGTTGGACGAGGCGGCACGGGAGTTCGTAAACCGGCCGGAGAATGTGTCCGTGGAAGATGAAAAACTGTGGGTATCGCGCATTTTCAAATGGTATAAAAAGGACTTTCCTGAAGATTTGAACGCTTACCTTCAACAGTACGCCAGACCAGAACTGGTGCAGCGGCTGCAACTGGCCAAAGACAACGCTTATCCCGTCAAGTTTCGGAAATATGACTGGACATTGAACACGCAACCATCCGGGGAGACCAGAGATGGCGACAGCCCCTGAACCCGTTTCTGCAGTGAGGCCGCAGCGCCATGGTTCTGCAGCCAGCTGCTGCTCCACTTTCTACGAGCTGGATTGGGTCCGGAGCCTGGCCGAGGATATCTTTCATCCGGGCGGCGAAGCACTGACCCGGAAAACCGTTTCTGCGATGAACCTGCCCGCCGGAGCTTCGGTCGCTGATCTGGGCTGCGGAACGGGAACCAGCGCGATGCTCCTGGCCGAAGAGTTTGACCTGCAGGTCAGCGCGGTAGACATCAGCGCGGCAAATATAGAGCGCGCAAAAAAACGGGCTGAATCGTTCGGTGATCGAATCCGGTTTCTGCAGGCCGACGCACAGAGCCTGCCGTTTGCGCCGCGGCAATTTGATGCAGTACTGGCAGAATGCACCTTCAGCCTGTTCCCGGACCAGCCCCGGGCGCTTCGTGAAATTCACCGCGTTCTGAAACCCGATGGTCAGCTGGCCGTCACCGACATGGCCACGGGCGGGCGCCTGCCGGATGATATCGCCGCTGTACTGGCGCCCTGGACCTGTCTGGCAGACGCGGTGAGCCAGGACACTTATGTAGAGCGTTTCGAGAAAGAAGGCTTTTCCGTCGTAGAAATATCCGATGAGAGCGCCGCTCTCGATCACCTGGTCCTGATGCTCAAATGCAAACTCATGCTGCTGGGAATGGGCGGTATGATGGCAAACCAGGCTGTCCCGGACTTCGAACCCGCAGTCATCAGGCACTGGCTAAACCGATTCGGGGAAGAGGTGGCCACGGGCACGATCCGCTACCAACGATTCCAGCTGAATCGCAAGAACGGATTAATCCGCGAGAACGAATAAAATGAAATACCTCCTGAAAAACATCCCGGGCGCCCTCCCCCGGGAACTCTTCGAGACCCTGATCCAAACCGACGACATTCACATCGAGCGCATTGTCTCCAAAGGCGACAACTCGCCCAACAACCGGTGATGACTTAATTCGAGTTCTGCTTCGGGTCGGAAGCAGCCATAACCACCCTGGGCGGGCGTAGCTCCGCTTCCAGTGACAGACGATACGTTACTAGCTGCTTCTGCTGAATACTGCCGGTGAATTACCCGGCGACTGTCTCGAATGGCCTTCTCGGCGCTGACTTTTTGCTTTGTCATCACCGATCCCCTGCAAAGTTACGATGAGCCAACGGTCTCTTTTATTCAAATCTCTTGGTTTGCCCGACTATCACTGACGGGCATAATGTTTGCTAAACTTTAGGCGAAGAAAGACTTTGCGACAGAGGAGTAACCAGGAATGAATTATAAATTGATAACTGCTGCAATAGTATTTGCTGGCCTCATGTTGGCCTGTAGTTCAAGCCCTGATGTAACCTATGACCAGGGGCTGGATTTCTCACCACCCAAAAGCTTTACTTGGCTGGACGACCAGCCTCTGAAGTATTCAGCAACGGATAACAACGTAAATCCTTTCCTCGAGGATTACCTGATGGAGGCAACCAAAACTCAATTGGAGGCCAAAGGCTATCGATTTGTTGAGAAGTCAGGAAATCCGGACTTCTCGGTCGCCTTCACTTTTGGGGCAAGGGAGAAAATTCAGATGAGCAGCTATCCGGGTGGGGTCAGGTATGGCGGTGGCTCACCCGGCCGACGGGATTACTGGGGGCCTGGTCCAACGCAAACTCGATCCTACACGGAAGGTCAGCTTTCAATTGATGTTTTCAGCGAGTCGTCTAAAGAGCCTGCCTGGCATGGCACCGATACGGGGACGGTTATATCAAAATCAGGAGATGAGTTGAGAGAAGCAGTGGATGAGCAGATAGCCAGGATGCTAAAGGAGTTTCCGCCTGGAAAGTAAGCTGTTAGCCCCTTACTTAACACGCATTCCAGGGTGAATTTATCGCTGCATCGGCAGTCAGGCTGCAAGGTTAGCGCATTGTCAGGGCTCACCTGGCATCGATCTAAACTGATTGTTTGGCCCAGGTAAGCATTATTCAGTTGAATTATATAGCGGCGCGTTTGATGCCAGTAACAGAATCAGGCATTAACGTCCTATACTAATAGCTTATGAAACTGACATTTCGCAATCTGCTAATCATGATCCTAAGCCTCTTGCTGGTTGGCGTGTTCTCTGGCTGTTCGTTATGGGATAAAAGAAAGTCCAGCAAAAAGCGGCGGAATCATTATGAGCCGATAATCCTCACTTCTAGTGGGGATATGATTCGAATCAAGTACCTCGACGTGAATTCGAATGCCCAGCCCGATCAAGCCCTGCAGCTGGTCTTTGACCACTGCGATGGCTCTTACATTGAAACCAATCGGGTGAGCGAAACGGGCTATACCACCGTAGAAGCTGAATGCACTTAAGACACTGATTTCCAACAGGGCTGATTTCCCACCTGCCAGAATCGCGCAGGAGGAATACAACTGCGTTCTGGTAAGTCCGACTCACCTCAAAGGGTAAAAAAAATGATTTGGAACGTGCTTTACTGGCTGCGATCCCAAACCTAATCGTCAGCAGAATCAGTACAACTGATCTTCAGGGAAATGTAGTCGAGTCCAAAATAATGGTAATGCTGCAGGTCTTCCACCAGTTCACCAAGAATCTGGAACGGTAGCTTGCTCATCGATAAGGGCTTGACGGATTGGGAGGCGTCAATCAGGTCCTTGATATCGTCATGTAGCGGTGCGACACCGATATTGAGTTCGACGCCGTCGCCTCCGGTTACGATTTCCATATGGAGCTTGTCGTTCGGTGAATCCACAGTTTGTTGACGCATTTCGATCAGAGCCAACAGCACTTCCTCGGCGGCCAATTGCAACTTAGTCACTGCCGGTTTCGGCCATTCCGGGTGTTTGGCTGAGGCTCGCCCGATCAAATCTGCCACTTCTGGCAAAGCAGCTTCAGTCAGATGTGTTTCTACCGTTTTGCGATGGCTGCGCCGCAGACCCAGCAAGGTCACCAGGATCACGGTAACCAGCGTCCCGGAGGTCATGCCATTGCTCAGGATGGGCGCCAGCCAATCCGGGATCACATCACTGAAAATGGCCTTTTGCTGAAAGCCTGTACCCAGCCAGAAACCCATGCCGACTATGAAACCCTTTTCATAAGTCAGCCCGTCCCTCGCGACCATTCGGATGCCATGCATGAACAACAGGAGGATCAATACCAGCAGGTAGCTGCCCACCACCGGTGTGGGAATGGAAAGAATCGCCGCGGAGGCCTTAGGAAAAAACGCCAGGAGCAGAATCAAAACGCCGCAATACATACCGACCTTCCGGGCAGCCACACCGGTCAGGTCGACCACCGAAATGCTGGTGGAGTAAGTCGTATTGGGTAATGTACCGAGCAAGCCTGATAAAAGGTTGCCAAGGCCATCTGCATTGAGTGCACCCTGTACAGTACGAAAATCCACCGGTTGCTCTTCCCGGTTGGACATGTGCTGAATGGCTATGGCATCGCCAAAAGTTTCAATGGCGCCAACCACCGTCACGATAACAAACGCGGGCAACAGTACCCAGAAGTTCACACCAAACGACAGATCGAAGCCAGGCCAGCTAAAGTTGGGGATTCCAATCCAATCAGCTTCTTTAACGCGGGTGATGTCAAGATCACCGAAGAACGCGCTGAGCACGGTACCGGCGATGATGCCGATTACCGGTGCCCACAGGCGCAGCCGCGATGAACCAAAGAAGGAAAAACCCAGGATTGTCGCCAGGCTTACAAATGCAACCAACGGGGCCTGATATGCACTCTCGCCCTGGGCTATTGGCGGAAACTGCATGAAAGCGTACGGCATGACCGTCACCGCCAGCAGCATGATGGTGGTGCCGCCAACCAGCGGCGTAATGATTCGGCGTAACAACACCAGGTGGTGCGCCAGGAGAAACTCGATCATTGACGAGATGATGATCAGCGTCATCAGCAGCTTCATGCCGCCCAACTGCAAAGCAGTGATAGCCACAGCAATAAATGCGCCGGAAGTTCCCATCAATAAAATGTAGCCGGCGCCGAAGTGCCATACTTTGCGTGCCTGAATCATGGTGGTGATTCCGCAAACCAACAAGGCAAAGAAAATAACTCCGTCTTCGAGGCTGGCCGGCAAGCCGGCAGCTCGCAGCACAATTGCCGGCGTCAGGACAATGCCGGCAATGATCAGCGTGACGGTCTGGGCAGCCAGCAGCCACGAAAGTCCATTCGGTGGATTTTCGTTTACGCCATACTTCAGTGTGCTGTCTGTGGGGGGTGAGTGAGGCCTGTACACTTATTTTTCTGCTTCCGGCAAGCTGCAATTGTTATGGTGACGAAGTATAGACCAGATAATCTCAGAATTGATCGAATTGCAGTTGCACACGCTCAGGCGGCAGGCAAACTTCATCGTCACAGGCCTGCAGTTGTAATTCCAGCCGCAACAGAGCATCCGGTGGCGACGCGGCGCCTGGGCTCAGACTGGCAGTCAGGCTGATGTTGCCTTCGTACAAGGCCAGTTCTTCGCTTTGGAAACCCAGCTTTTTGCGCTTCGGTGGCGGGTAGGACACCGCGGATACATTCACGGCTGCGCCAGCTTCGGCCGCTTGCAGCACCGTGGGAATCAGCTCGTCGGATAAAGGCTGGTGGGCGTTGATGTGCCAGCCGGGTTGGATTGCAATGTTAACGCTCAAGTGCGCGTTCTGCACCCGGCCGCTGATGGCGACGTTTCCGCGCGCGGCAGATTGCAGGGATCCGGACTGACCATCGGCCAGCACCGCTGCGGCCAGCAAGAAATAAGGGTAGGCCGAAGGGCTGTTGTTGATGGCCGTTGCGAAAGTAGTCAACAGGGCATTGGCGTGCTCGTCTGCCTGCAGAAAGTCTCTCTTCTCTCCCGGCCGTCGTTGCAGCCGGGCAAGTGCGTGCAGGGCGACGGCATTTCCGGAAGGCACCGCATTGTCATCAATGTCCTTGGGCCGTCCCATGAGCGCTGCGGCCTCATCCCCGATGGCACTCATGAAATAACCCCCATTCGCCTTGTCCCAGAACAGCTCTAGCATGCGCTCGAGCAGGCTGTGGGCGCGACCCAGCCAGATCGTATCGTTACTCAGGTCATACAGGCTGATGAAAGCGTCGGCCAGCCAGGCATAATCCTCCTGCACGGCCGGCACCGACGTGCGGCCGTTGAGCCTGGTACGCCACAATTGCCCGTTGTCGGCGGTCGATTGTGAACGGGAGTTGTTCCACAGATCATTTCCGCATCGCAGCGCGGCCGCGGCATACTTACTACCCTCAGGCAGAGCCGCTGCCTCCGCCAGCGCCATAATCATCATTCCATTCCAGGCCGGGATGAGAAAATCATCACCGCCTGGAAGTCATCGCGGGATTGCCCCTGCGGGGTGTGCTCAACCAGTGGCGAGTCCAGGTGCAGAATGTTCGAGTCGTCAAAATTTCCAGCTGCGCTGATATTGAACAGGTCAATGGCCAGTCCGGCGTCCGGCCTGGATAAGGCCGCGCTGATCTGTTCCTGCGTCCACAGGAAAAACGACCCTTCCCGGCCCGCGCTGTCCGCATCCGTGGCGGAATAGAATCCACCGCCGGGCGCCTGCATGTCGCGCAGCACGTAATCCAGGGTCTGGCGGGCCACGCGCGCATATTCCGCTTCACCGGTCAGGCCGGCGGCCTGCAGGTATACCCGTGCCATCTGCGCCTGGTTGTAGAGCATTTTCTCGAAGTGCGGCACCAGCCACTCGTTGTCGGTCGAGTAGCGGTGGAAACCTCCGCCTACCTGGTCGTAAATGCCACCCTGCGCCATGGCGCCAAGGTCATTGCGGATCAACCGGGTTAATGCCTCATCTGGATGACGCCTGGCGTAATCGATCAGGAACAGGTAACTGGGTTCATTGGGAAACTTTGGCGCCGGGCTGAAACCACCCCCGCCGGGGCCGTGTTGAACCGCATCATGACGCTCGCCTAGCTGGGTGACTGCGGCGCCTGGCGCCACCCGGGCCAGTTTACCCGCAGTTCCGGCACGGCCCAGGTAACGCTGAACCTGCCCGGAAATCTTGTTGGCCTGGGCAACCAGGCCGGCTTTATCCTGCGCCCAGGCCGCGGTCACCCGCTGCAGCAGGTCCATGAATTTGTCACGCGGGTAATAGGTGCCGCCGAAAAATGTTTTGCCGTCGCTGGTCAGGAAAGACGACATGGGCCAGCCCCCGCGGCCGCTGATGAGTTGCACCGCAGTCATGTAGATGGTGTCGACATCCGGGCGTCGTTCGCGGTCCACCTTGATGGCGATGAAGTGGGTATTGAGGTATTCCGCCACGGACGCGTCTTCGAAACTCTCGTGCTCCATCACGTGGCACCAGTGACAGGTGGAGTAACCGATGGACAGAAAAATGGGCTTGTTTTCACGCCTGGCCACAGCAAACGCCTCCGCTCCCCAGGGGTACCAGTTCACCGGGTTGTGGGCGTGTTGCTGTAAATAGGGAGAGTCTTCCAGGATCAAGCGGTTGGTATACCACGGTTGGCCGTCCGCTCGCAGATGCCGGGTGCGGGGCTGGTAGCTGCTGCCTTGTGCTTTCAACCCGGCTTTGAGTTGCTGACGCAATTGCGGCGTATAGCTGGTGCCGGGCGGGTCAGCCATTAGTAAACCGCCTGGCAGTGACAGAACCAGGCAAATGAGCGAAACAAACTTGTCGGGGAGTGCGGTAGATAACTTTGTGATGGCCTGTCTGAACCACATAAACGAGCCTTTCATTTTCAGATATCAATAGAGTGAAGCTTCGATTTATTTCGCATCAGCAAGTTCCGCGAGCAATTCGGTGAATTCCGGTTCGTCCCGCATCGAATCGTAATACGGCAGGAAGGGCTCCATGAATGGGGCGACGTAACTCGGCTGTGCAAGCCCCGTGCGAATGCATTCCACCGCCGCTGCCGTGGCTTTTGCTATTCCAAGTATCCGGCAGGTTTCGTGTAGAAATGCCGCAAATTCCGTAAAATAATCTGCGGCAACAACACGGCGCCAGCGCCGGATCAGTTGTTCGGTTTCTGCCGTGTTTCCCTCGACGGCGGCTACAAGGGCCAGGTTGACACCGAGGGTGGCTTGAACATACTCGTTACCTGAACCCCGGTTTTTTTCAATAGATGATCGGGCGTCGGCCAGGAGTTCTTCCAGGCGATTGTTTCTTTGCATAAACCAGTAAGTGATGATCAGATTCCTGTTCTTTTTTGATATGACGCCCAAATCATTGGTATTGTCGACTTGCTCTTTCATGGCGCTCGCCACTTGTTCGGCGGCTGCATAATCTCTGTTCGCGATGTGAGCATCCCACATGCCGTTGAAGTCATCGAGATTGATAAACTCTTTTTGAAGCGCCGCCAGAGTTTCCGCCCAGAGCCCGAAATCCCGGTGTTCTCTCAATTGAAGAATACTGTGCATAAACAAGATGTTGTAATCTTGAAATGAGGAATTCTCAATTTCTTGCCAGGCTTCTTCGTAGCGGTGAGTCATCACAAGACCATTGGTCACCATGCTGGTCCAGGTCGGGTTTCGCGGGTCCAGTGTGCGAGCCAACCGGGTGGACTCGATAAAATCTCCGAATTTCCCCTGGCGGCGCTCTATCCACGACTTCAATTGCACCACGCGCGCGTCGCTTGGCCGCATGGTCTGGGCTTGTGTGGCTAATCGGTGAGCACGATCATAATTCTTTAAAATGTAATAGGTGTAGAACGCCTGCGCGATCAGAAAATCAGCTGATTCGGGCGCCAGTGCCTGAATTTGTTCCAGCACCTGCTCGGCGCGGCGCGCTGACTCGGGGTTTTGATTGGAAATGTTCTCATAGCTTAATATACCGGCCAGTTCGGCCAATGCCCGGGTGAACGTCGGGTCCAGCGCCACGGCCTCTTCCAGCGCCTGGCGAAAAGCCTCGCTATATAATTTACGAGAATCCCGAATCTCCATGGCCCGGTGGTAGGCCCGGTATGCCGCCATGTTCTTTGTGGGAAGCACCGTTAGTTGGGTGTCATCCTGCACCGTCAGGGTCGTTTGTAGCGCAGTTGTAATCGCGCGCGCTATCTCCGTCTGCACGTCGAAGATATTTTCAACCGACAACACGCGGTCGTAGGTATGGGCCCACAGATGCTCGTCGGTCTGCGCATCGATAAGCTGCACATTGATGCGAATTTTATCACCGGCGCTCTGAACTCCGCCCTCTAAAATGGCGCTGGCACCCAGTGCCTTGCCGATTTCACGAATGTTTCTCACGGTATCCCGATACTCCAGAACGGAGGTGCGTGAGATAACCCGTATCGATTGCAGCTGGGCCAGTTGTGTCAGCAGGTCATCGTGCACTCCTGTGGCAAAAAACTCGCTGTCTCCCCCCAGACTTGTAGACATAAACGGTAGTACAGCCAGCATGGGTGGGCCTTCACGCGCAGTGATATTCTCCTCCGCTACACTCAGATCAGCGGCATCCTGCCCGGCCCCAACCTGCTCCAGGTCCTGCATCCGGTCGGCATCCCTTTGCGGATCGAGAACAAACTTGTCGTAGGCGAAATAAGCCAGAGCAACAACCAACACAACGACGATTGCGCGATCCAGCTTACGGCCCGTCATGTGCGTTATCGATTGATTTCGGTCAATTTCGGATTCGCGCTTGATGCCTTCGGGGGTAACTTCATAGGCCCAGGAAAAAAACACCGCCACCGGGAACCCCAGGGCCAGCACCAGCATGATGGTCTGCATGACCCAATCCGGTGCGCCGATATTTTCCAGCACCAGGTCCGCCACCTGTGCCAGCAACCAACTGGACACGATGTAGCCAAGGGTCACCCGAAAAACATTTCGACGCTGGAGTTCTTTAAATAACTGCAAGGGATGGCTGCTTTTTCGCCTCTATTGATATTAAGGGTAGCTGCTTGTCATGTTTATGCCAATCAATCCCGAATATATCTGCGGCAGCGCTTGCCACAGGAATACCAGGCCTGGAGTCTTATGTAATAAGATGGTTCGATTGACGGTCTGTTGGAGATACCTCTTTGGGTTTTCTGAATATCGCTATGACCGGAGGAAGTAGCCTGGAATGTTAAAAAAAGTAATTCTTTCTGCGGCCATCTGCATTTTCGCCGTGTTTCCACCCTGGTTAAAAGCGGAAACACACAATGTGTCCGTGCAAAACAGCTTCTTCAATCCCAACGACCTGGTGATTAAGGCAGGCGATACCGTGGTGTGGCGAAAGACGCAAACAAGAGGTGATTGCACCTATGGTTGCGCACCCGCGGTTTTGCACAACGTAGTGGCCGATGACGGCTCATTTACATCCGGGCCTCCGGACGAAGTCTGGACTTATAGCAAAACCTTTGATCAGCCTGGCGAGGTTCTGTACCACTGCGGGGAACACAGTGGCCCGGGACGCAACATCAATAATTTCATGAATGGCCGCATCACCGTTCAGGCAGAGGAAGAGGAAGAGGAAGAGGTTGAGGAAGAGGTTGAGGCGGTTTTCGTCATAAACAGGGGATTGAGCGACGCCTGGTACTTTCCTGTCACCGATGGGCAGGGATTCCTCATCATGGTTTTTCCGGGTATCAAACAGGTGTTTGTGGCCTGGTTTACTTTTGATACCGAACGCCCGCCTGAGGACGTTACCGCAATTCTGGGTGAGCCCGGCCACCGCTGGCTGACAGCGCAGGGGCCCTATGACGGGGATACTGCAACCCTGACTATTTTCATGACACAAGGCGGTGTGTTCGACTCGCCAGTGCCGCCCGCTTCTACGGACCAGGCCGGCGATGGCACCCTTACGATCGAGTTTGCCGATTGCCTCTCTGGCCTGGTGACTTATGAGATCACTTCGCTCGGCATCTCGGGCGAAATCCCGATCCAGCGCATCGTGCTGGAGAATGTGGCGCTGTGTGAAACCCTCTCGGAGCCTGATTAGCGGCAATACCCAGCACCGGCTGCTCATCGAAAGCCGTCCCCGCGCGTTCACCCTGCATTCACCAGGGTAGGCATATAGTGTCGTTGTAACGTGGACAAGGATGGGCTATGAACAGATCACTACCAGGCGTGTTTTTGCTGTTGCTGATGTTGCTCAGCCTTCCTTCCATTGCGGCACAGGAAAGCGGCTGGCCCCGCACCCTGCCGCTGGAACAGGGGATGGTAACGATATACTCCTTGCAAGTGGATGAGATGAACGATGACATCATTCACTTTCGCGCGGCACTTGCCTACCGGGCGACGGCCGGCTCTGAACCCGTATTTGGTGCGGGCTGGTTTAAATCCAGGGTCGAGATTGACCACTCCAACCGTATCGTTCACCCCACGGATCTGGTGGTGACGGACACCCGCTTTCCCGCCGGCACAGATGATGTGCAATCGGAGCTGTCGGCCGTGTTGGCACAACAGTCACCCGCCTGGAACCTCGATTTCTCCCTGGATGAACTGCAGGCCGCTCTGAAGACGGCAGAAGCGGAATCAATCGCTGCGCAAAACCTGAACACGGCACCACCACACATCATTTACCGGGATCATCCGGCGCTGCTGATTTCCATCGACGGCGAGCCCGTCTTGCGTGAAATCGAAAACAGTCCTCTCGAGGCGGTGATCAACACCCCATACCCGATGATTTTCGATGGCAGGCACTACTACCTCAATGCGGCCAAAGATGTCTGGTATCGCGCCGGCAAAGCGACCGGGCCTTACCTGTTTGAAGCCAATCCCCCAAAGGATATTGCAGACATGGTCAATGCCAGTGAGCCAGCAGCGATAGCCGAGCAGCCGGCCAGGCCCATCACGGCAGCGAATGCCCCGGAAATCGTGGTTTCCACTGAGCCGGCAGAACTCATCGTGACCGAGGGTCCTGCTGCTTTCGTACCGCTGGTAGATGACCTGCTGGTGTTGCAAAACTCGGATGATGACGTGTTCATGCATGTCAGCTCACAGGATTTTTACATCGTGCTTGCGGGCCGCTGGTACCGTTCGAGTTCCTTGAATGGGCCCTGGACGTACCATCCGGCGGATGAGTTGCCCACGGCATTTGCCAACATCCCGCAAGATTCTAACCAGGCTGACTCGCGCGTTTATGTCGCCGGCACGCAGGAAGCGCAGGACGCGGTGATGGACGCCTATGTTCCGCAGACCGCCGCCGTCGCCAGGGGCGAGGTGGATATCGATGTTGAGTATGACGGTGAGCCTGTTTACCAGCCGGTTGATGGTACCGACCTGGTCTATATTCAGAATACAGGTTCAACCGTGCTTCAAGCCGATGGTTTGTACTACCTGGTCGAGGACGGTGTCTGGTATGTGTCTTCCTCGCCCGATGGGCCATGGCAGGTGTCGGGCCACCGACCGGCGCAAGTGGACACGATTTTACCTACCTCGCCGGTTTACAACGCCAGGTATGTCCAGATCTATGACAGTACGCCGAGCGTAGTTTATGTTGGCTACACCCCGGGTTATTACGGCAGTTATGTTTACCGCGACACCATTTTTTATGGCTCCGGCTGGCATTACCGGCCCTGGGTTTCACCCTATTATTATTACCCCCGCCACAGTACCTGGGGATGGAATGTCAGCTACAACTCCTGGAGCGGATGGGACTTCGGTTTGAGCTGGGGTTGGGGACCCTTCAGCGTGGGCTATTACTCCGGTGGTTACTGGCATAACAATCACTATTGGCACCATCGCCACTATGGCCATTGGGGGCCGCGCGGTTACCGGCCGCGGTACTATAGCCATAATAGGTATGGGCGTCGTGATTATGGCCGCGGAGGGTATGGGACACGGTGGCGCTGGCCATAGGTCAAATTACCCACAGCGCAATGACAATCTCTACCGTGACGGTGGTCAGCGGGCCCGGATAGCCGATACGCGCGATAATCAGCCACGAGCGCCACGCGCAGGACGTGAGCCCAATGATGCCAGGCCAGGCAGGGCCGGCCGCAGCATCGCTGGCGGCAACCGGGCGACCGGCAGCAGGACAGTCGGCAACAGGACAGGACGGGTCAGCCCCAACGACTTGCGCACCAAAGCCGCGGTGCGTGATGCGAATTTTGAGGCGAGCCGGAGCAGGCTGATTGCTGACAACAGTGGAAACGTATACCGCAAGGCGGACCGTGGACCGGCTCGACGCACGGCAGAATCCAGGGCCATTGCTTCATCGCGGAAATCACTGGGGCGGGCTACAGAAAAGCAGGACAGGCAGCGATCGTCCGCTCCTGTGGGACGGTCACAGCCCGGGATAAGTAGTACTAACGGCAGAAAAGTCAGCGCCAAAAGCGCAAAAGCCAGCGCCAAAAGCGCAAAAGCCAGCATCAAAGGCAGAAAAGTCAGCACCAACAGCAGAAAAGTAAGCACCAACAGCAGAAAAGTCAGCACCAACGGTAGAAAAGTCAGCACTAACGGTAGAAAAGTCAGCACTAACGGTAGAAAAGTAAGAACCAACAGTAGAAAAGTCAGCACCAACGGTATAAAAGTAAGCACCAACAGCAGAAAAATCAGCACCAACAGTAGAATAGTCAGCACCAACAGAGGACAACGGTCGGGCGAGGTTGTATCGGCTCCTGCGAGGAGACAAAGCAGCTCGCAGGTACAGAGTCCACGCATAAACAGCAGCAATAACGCAGCGCCGACGCAACGGGCTGCGCAAAGAAGCGCGCAGAAAACCAACAGCTATCGAAGCGGCTCAAATAGAAGTTCCGGTGAGCGAAAAAGCGGCAGTCAGCCCAGCAGCGGTAACACCCGAAGGGACTAGTCCTGCCCGGAATCGGCGCTTCAGCTGGACTGTCTGGTTTGAAGGCCGTTATGTGAAACAGTAGCCAGGGCAATAGGCTCTTCGCCTATTGCACCGATGGATCAGGCAAAATATTCGCGTTCAGTCGTAATAAATTGGTCGGATCGTACTGATTCTTCACCGCGACAAGTCGCGGATAATTGGCGCCATAGTTCGCCATGGTCTTTTTTTCGTTGTCATCATTCAGGTTCACGTAAAAGCCATGCGTGTAGGGCTCCAATCGCGACCAGTCGCGGCGCACTCGCGCGATTCGTTGCTGCCGTTGCTCAGGCGTTTCCACTTCGAACCATTCATTCCAGACCATCATGTTGCAATGGGCCCCGCGATGCGGAAAAGCCGTGCCGTCGGGCGCCACGCGTCCCACCGCGCCACCTGCCTGCATAAAAAAGAATACCGTAAGCGGGTCAGGTTGGTAGGCATCAATGATTTCGTCAGTGAGCGCCGGGGTAAATTCGTTGACAAAGCCCGATTTCATGTAGTTGCGCAATCCGTGCCGGTTGCTGTTGTCGTGGCGTTGCTGAAATTTTGCGTACTTAACAGGAGCGATTGTGTCTGCTTGCGGCTTGCCAACGGCTCTCAAGGCGGCTAATGCGGCATCCCCCCTGGCCAGGTCGCCGCTCCACACGGCTTCGACAATGACGATGGGAGCACCCTCGGCCGAGGTTCTGATCATCACGTTGAGGTTAAGTTCATCCGGCAGGTCGTTGCCGTTTTCAGCATAAAAGTTGAGTACATCCCGGGCGCTTTCCCAGGGATAAATCAGGTCGCCGGCCAACACCGTCGGATCCATGGTATGCAGGCGATATTGTAAGGAGGTGACCACGCCAAAATTGCCGCCACCGCCCTTCAGGGCCCACAACAATTCGGGATTTTCAGATTCACTTGCTGTTAGCAGGTGACCGTTTGGCGTCACGATATCAGCCGATAACAGATTGTCGCAGGCCATTCCGAAATGGCGGCACAAGCGCCCGAAACCGCCACCCAGGGTAAGGCCGCCGGCGCCGGTATGCGAGACGATTCCGCCTGTTGTAGCCAGCCCGAAAAAGGCGGATTCACGGTCGATGTGCCCTTCCAGGCAACCCCCGTCCGCGCGGGCCGTTCGCTGATCCGGGTCGACACGCACGCTGTTCATATTCGACATATCTATCATCAGGCCGCCCTCGCAAACGGACTTCCCGGAAATACTGTGGCCGCCGCCGCGAATCGCCGTCAGCAGATTCCTTTCCCTGGCAAAGGTGATGGCCCTGGACACATCTGCCGGACCTTCGCACCGTGCGATCAGTGCCGGGTGTTTATCGATCATCGCATTCCACACGGCACGGGCGTTGTCATAGCCTGCGTTACCCGGCATCAACAAAGCGCCACGGAGACTGGCTTTGAGTTCTGTCAGTTCAGAACTACCCAGAACGACTTCGGCGCCCGAGGTAGTGACGGCGGGAATATCAGTAATGACCGTGGTCAGTGTTTTCTGCAGGGCAGCAAGCACCTGCGTACCGGGAAATGCCGTAACGGCACCAGCAGCCAGTGTCGCAGTGCAAAAGTCACGTCGTTTCATGCGCTTCTCCAAGCAGTCTGTTTTTATCGGTACTCCAATTAAGAATAGACGCTTTGGCGAAAGTCACAGGAAAATGATTTCGCTTATCGTTTGCTATTGATCATTGTTGTCAGTCGTTCGATTCGTTCTGCCATCCGGTTGAGTACTTCTGCGGCGATCTCAATCTGCGGGTCTACCCGTGCATATTCGCGTTGTTCAATGGCCTCACGCACTCCAGGTATGGTCTTTACGCCGTAGCCGGTATAGAAGCCGGGTGCGTAGAGAAAGTGCTTGTACCATGGCCTGCCCTGGAGGCCGGCGTCGCGCGTCAGCAACCTTTCACTGGTATACAGCAACTGGTTAATCTCTTCGGAAGCAACCGTGTTGTTGGCCGTTGCTGCATCATATTGCTCTGCAGCGACTTCCAAACGGTCAGTGGCATTTCTCAACGGTGCAAAATTGAAGTAAGGGACAGCCGGTTCCTCGGCTGGCGGGCCAAGCGTCCTGTCCGGGTCGAGCGCTGCTGCGTAGGTTCCGTCCTCGATCAATTGCCGGGTCTTTTCTGTCTCATCCCGCATGGTGGCGGAAAGTTCTTCGAGTTCATCAACGTAGAAGGTGACGTTGTCGGCTAAACCCTTGAATTCGAAAGGCAGGCGCGGTGCATTGGCAAGCCGCAGTGCGGCCCGGCCAGTGACCCTGGCCAGCGTCGCGCCATATTTCAGGCCCGGATCAAGCCATTTCGTGAAATGCTCGTAGGTGTCGTAAAGTGTGTGGTAGCTGCCATCATCGGCTTCACCCCAAAAACTGAGGTTGGCCGAGGCGATTCCCAGGTGCTGCAGGAAGGGTGTGTAATCCGAACCGGAACCCATGGGGTAAATTCTCAGGTCATCCCGGTTCCTGGCCTCGGCCTTCAGTTTGTCTGTTTCGGCGTAGATCAGGTCATAGGCGCGGCGCCTCTCTTTCAGGGACAGGCCGGACCGCGGGTCATCAACTTCCTCGATGATTTGATTAAAAAAGCGCTCCAGCACATGGCTGCCGCCAATGTCAATGAAACCACGGCTGTTGCCATCGGTGTTGAGATAAGCAACGGCGTGCTTTTTGAGTTCGTCAGCGTGGTGCTCGGCCCATTCCGTGGAACCAATCAAGCCCGGTTCCTCGGCATCCCAGGCCGCATAGATAATGGTTCGCAGTGGGCGCTGTCCCGATTTAGCCAATACGGCAACGGCTTTGGCTTCTGCCAGCATGACAACCTGGCCGGAAAGGGGATCGGCAGCACCGTGATTCCATCCATCGTGATGATTGCCTCGAATGACCCACTCCCCAGGGTATTGGCTGCCCTCGAGACGGGCGATCACGTTGTAAGCAGTTACCATGTTCCAGTCGAATTCCGCCTTCAGGCGAACCCGGGCCGGCCCCGGACCAAAGTGGTAAGTGATGGGCAACCCTCCGCGCCATTCTTCCGGCACCACTTCGCCACCCAGGGCGGAAAGAAGGGGCAGGGCGTCGCGGTATGAAATCGGCAGCACCGGAATTTTTGTGATCGTTGGTGCGTCCTTGAGTTTCAGCCGTTTTGCTTTTTTCGTGGCGCCCCTGCCCGGTGTCAATACGTCGCCCGGGTAGGTGGGCATATCCATCACCGACCCGCGTTGTACGCCGCTTTCGTTTTTGAAGGGTCCTTGCGGATACACATCGCCGGCGCCGTAACCATCGTCTGCAGGGTCGGAGTAAATAATGGTGCCAATGGCACCGTTTTCACCCGCCAGTTTGGGCTTGATTCCTCGCCAGGACTTGCCGTACCTGGCGATGGCAATTTTGCCGCTGATATCGATACCGTTGCGTTCAAGTATCTCGTAATCTTCCGGAATGCCGTAGTTGACGTACACCAGTTCGGCTTCAACCTCGCCATCGATCGAAAAAGCGTTGTAGGGCGGTAGCAGATGCTCGCGCCGGGATGTGCTGGGGTCTTCCGCCAGCGAGTCTTCGCGCAGGGATGCGGTGAATGTGCCCGGCGCCACCAGTTCAACTTCCCTGACCCTGGGTGTCGGCAGCAGAATCTCATACTCGGCGATCTCCACCTGGTAGCCCCATGATTCGAGCAAGCCTGCAATAAATTCAGCATTGGCTTTGCTGGCCGCTGATCCCGCATGGTGGGGTGTTGCCGACATCACTTTCAACCATTCGCTCATTTCCTGGGCGTCGATGGTCATATCCAGGCGATGTTCCAGCGCGCGTTGGGCCGCGCTGCCTGCTGCGTCATAACCCAGAATATCGGTCTCGCCGGCCAGGGAGGTAGTGATCGCGGCGCAATTGAGCAACAACAGAAGTGAAGGAAGCAGTTTTCTCATTATTATCTCCAGGTTTAGCGGCGATGCGGGCGCATACATTCTTACCCAGGGCACCATTACGGTCCAGCATTAATAAAGAGTCTTGCTTCCCTGCTCCCGCCTGCGGCGGAAGGCGGCTGCGCTCGACGGCATGTCATGAAGAGCACGACCCTTCTGGTACCGCTCGCTCCGCTCGACTTACCCAACCAGGGTCGGCGGGTCGCCTGCGGCTCCAGAGCATTGTATTTTGACAGGGAACATTGCGCGGCTCGGATTGTCAATAAGAATAGACGGGTCTCCTGGAAGAGGGAGGTTGTCGTGCACGCGGGCGGCGGTGATGTATTGATGAAGAAGGCTGGCTTGTATCTGCTGGTAGTCATCATCATGGTTCTGTGGGCGCGAAACGCCCATGGACAGGAGCAGCTGGAGCCTTCCAACAGCCCGGCGCAGCGCCAGGTTATCGTTCTTGATGTGCAGGGTCCGATTGGGCCGGCCACACGGGATTTCATTTCACGATCGCTTGAAACTGCGCAAGAACGCGATGCAGCCCTGGTGGTGATCCGCCTGGATACGCCGGGAGGTTTGGATGCTTCAACCCGCGATATCATCAAGTCCATCCTCAGTTCCACTGTTCCTGTTGCTACTTTTGTAGCCCCCCAGGGCGCGCGCGCGGCAAGTGCGGGCGCCTACATTCTCCTCGCCAGCCACGTAGCTGCAATGAGCCCGGCAACCAATGTTGGCGCCGCTACACCAGTAGCCATCATCGGCGAGACGTCAAAACCCGAGCCAATGCCCAAAAGCGAGGATCTCCAGGACGAGGATACCGAAGCCGAAGAGGGCGCCGGTGATGAGCACGCAGCGGGGCCGGTTGATGCAATGGGGCAGAAAGTCGTTAATGATGCGGTGGCATATATCCGCGGCCTGGCCGAAAAGCGTGGCCGTAATGCAGATTGGGCCGAGCGCGCTGTGCGCGACGCCGACAGCATCACCAGCGAAAAAGCACTGGAACTTGGAGTAATCGATCTGATTGCCGACAGCTTGGACGATTTGCTGGACAAAATTGACGGAATGGCGGTGGAAGTCAATGGCCGCGACCTGGTGCTGGAGACCAGTGGACTGGAGATCGAATGGCTGGAACCCGATTGGCGGAGTGAATTTCTCGGGGTCATTACCAGCCCCACCATCGCCTACCTGTTGTTGCTGATCGGTTTATATGGACTGATCCTGGAGGGGTACCACCCGGGCGCCATAGTCCCAGGTGTGGTCGGTGCGATCTGTCTGTTGACGGCGCTTTATGCTTTCCAGATGCTGCCGGTGAACTATGCCGGGCTGGCATTGATCGTGCTCGGCATCATCCTGATGATCGCCGAGGTGATGGCGCCCAGTTTCGGCGCGCTGGGATTTGGCGGTATCATTGCCATGGTGATCGGATCAATTATCCTGATTGATACCGACGTGCCCGGCTTCGAGGTATCCCGCGCGTTGATCGGTTCGATCGCTACCGTCGGCTCAATCGGCCTGATGTCCATTGTCTGGTTCGCGGTCAAAGCCCGCCAGCGGCCGGTCGTGTCGGGCCGGGAGCAACTGATCGGGGCAGGCGGCACGGCACTGGAAGGCTTCGATCGCGAAGGGGAAGTCTTCGTGCACAGTGAACGCTGGAAAGCGATCACCCAGTCGCCGCTAAGTGAAGACCAGGCCATTGTGGTCACCGGGCTCGATGGGCTGACACTTACAGTCCGTCCGGCTCATATTCGAATACAGGAGCAAGAAGATGATTGATTACGTATTGGGTATTTTGGCCTTCGCAGTGATTGGCATCATCATCAACTCGATCAAGATCCTGCGCGAATATGAGCGCGGGGTGATATTCCAGCTCGGGCGTTTCTGGAAGGTCAAGGGCCCGGGACTGATCATCGTGATCCCGGTTGTCCAGCAAATTGAGCGTGTCGACTTACGCGTTATCGTCATGGATGTACCCACGCAGGACGTTATTTCGAAAGACAACGTTTCGGTGAAGGTCAATGCAGTGGTTTATTTCCGTGTTATCGATCCGGAAAAGGCGATCATCCAGGTTGAACGTTATCTCGAAGCCGTCAGCCAGTTGGCGCAAACCACCCTGCGTTCGGTGTTGGGTCAACACGAACTGGATGACATGCTGTCCGAACGCGATACACTGAACCACGACATCCAGGCTATCCTCGACCGCCAGACCGATGCCTGGGGTGTCAAGGTGGCCAACGTGGAAATCAAGCACGTGGACCTGGATGAGAGCATGATCCGCGCGATCGCCGCACAGGCCGAGGCCGAACGGCAACGTCGCGCCAAGGTTATTCATGCAACCGGTGAAAGGCAGGCCGCGGCCGAGCTGGTGGAAGCCGCCAAAACGCTGGCTGAGGAGCCCAATGCGATCCAGCTACGTTACCTGCAGACCCTGACCGAGATCGCCGGCGACAAGAGTTCGACTATCGTCTTCCCGCTGGACCTGGTTGAGAAGATCAAAAAAGCCACCATTGGGTAAGCCGTTAAACGTGGGGCATCATAATTGATTCGTTTATACTTCTCTTACTCCGGGGAGTGAGCGAACTATGTCGAAAGAAGCAAATAGAAGCTTGGGGCATCTTTGGAAGGAGCTGAACAGACGCCGCGTGATCCGCGTCATCGTGCTCTACGCCATCGCAGGGTGGATTGTTATAGAGGTCTCCTCGACCGTGCTACCCAATCTGAACCTGCCGGAATGGAGCGTCACGCTGATCACCGTGCTGGTTGTTCTTGGCTTTGTGCTGGCGGTTGTACTCGCCTGGGCCTTCGATATCGGCCCGGGGGGTGTGGAAAGGACGCCTTCTGGAAAAATTGAATCCTCCGACCCATCCGATCAAGCCGAGCCCTCCGTCTCGAAAGAGCTCCAGCAGCCCGACAAACGCCGGTCTATTGCGGTGCTTCCCTTCGTGAACATGTCGGGCGACGAAGAAAATGAATACTTTTCGGATGGTGTGGCAGAGGAAATTCTTAACCTGTTGACGCGCTTAACCCAATTGAGGGTCTCGTCCCGCAGTTCATCCTTTGCTTACAAGGGTAAGCAAATCAATGTCAAAAAGGTCAGCGAGGACCTCGGGGTCAGTACTTTGCTCGAGGGCAGCGTCCGGCGGGCCGGAGACCGGGTCCGCATCACAGCGCAGCTGATCGACACGGCAACCGATTCGCACTTGTGGTCTGAAACCTACGACCGCGAGATGAAAGATGTCTTTGCAATCCAGGACGATATATCCCAAAGCATCGTGGATGCGCTCAAGGTCACTCTGACGCCGCGGGACCGGCGGGCGCTTCAATTCGTCGCCACCTCGGATGCCCAGGCTTATGATTATTATCTGCGTGGCCGCAGATTCTTCTACGCGATGACCAAGCGTGCTTTCCATCACGCAGTCAAGATGTACCGCCAGGCCATCGCTGAAGACCCCAGTTATGCATTGGCCTATGCCGGAATCGCCGATGCGCATTCTTTTTTGTTCATGTATGGAGATGCCACGCCGGCCAACGCCGGAAAAGCGCAGGAAGCGAGCAAACGCGCCGTGGAATTGGACCCTGATTCTGCGGAGGCACATGCTTCGCGCGGAATTGCACTGAGTGTCAGCAAACGCTACGACGAGGCCAAGACAGAGTTTGAAAATGCCATACAATTGAACCCGAAATTGTTTGAAGCACACTATTTCTATGCCCGCGACTGCTTCGCACAGGGTAAATTCGAGCAGGCTGCGGAACTCTTTGCCGCAGCATCCACCGTGAATCCTTCGGACTACCAGGCGCCGTCATTTCAGAGCATGGCTCTGAAGGAACTCAAGCGCGGCGAAGAGGCCACAGCGGCTTCAGTTCGCGCCTACCTGGCTGCCGAGCGACATCTTGAAATGCACCCGGATGACGCGCGGGCCATGTATCTGGGAGCGGGCTGCCTGGTCGAAATCGGCGAGTTAGAAAAAGCAAAAAGCTGGGCTGACCGGGCATTGGACACAGACCGGGAAGAGCCGGCCGTGCTCTACAACGTTGCATGTGTCTACAGCTTGATGAACCTGAAAGACGAGGCCCTCAACCTGCTCGGGAAAGCGATTGACAACGGGTTCGGGTATCGTGCCTGGCTGGAGAACGATAATATGCTGGACGGTCTCCGCGACGATCCACGCTTCACTAGCCTGATGCAACGGCTGGACTGAAAATACTTATTTTTGTAAAAAGGCATTAACCAGAGCACCCACTTCCGCGCCTTCGCAGCTGCTGCCCATGTGGCCGCAATTACTTTCAATGCCAGCGTACTGGGCGCCTATCGATTCACTCAGGACTTTACCGGGGGTCGGGTTAACCATGTGGTCTTGCACAACGCCGACTACAAGAACAGAAGCTTTAATTTTTTGAATGTATGACTGCTCATCATTGGCATGATCGGCGTAAACGTCGTGCGCCATCATCGCCCGCAGTTGTGACAGATAATCACTGGCATCCAATTGCTCATAATCCTTCACAGCACTGGCCAGGTATTCCGGAAATGCTTCGGGCGTAATATTTTCAACAAAATAGTCGGGTGTCCACAGCGTTACCAGGTTCGCCGAGGCGAGAAACTCGGCGATTTTGGCGTTGCTGATACCCGCCTCCTGCATCATTTCGATGGCGGTCTCGTGGGTTTGCCACTGCACCAGGTCGTAAGAGGTCATTTTGGGTGAGCCGTCAATGGGCACTGCTTTATCCATGAATTCGGGGTATTGCCCGATCCACTGGAAAGTCTGCATGCCACCCATGGAGATGCCGATCACGGCCAGCACGTGGTCAATGCCCAGGTGTTCGGTCAGCAGAATGTATTGCGATTTCACCATGTCATCGATGGTAATGAGCGGAAACCGGCTGCCGGCCTGGGTGGCGCTATTGGACGGGGAGGTGGAAACACCGTTGCCCAGTGCGTCCACGGCGATCACGAAATACCGGTCCGTGTCGATCAGTTTTCCGGGGCCAATCACTGCGTACTTCAGCAGGCCTTCACTCGCGCCGGTAAACCAGGTGGGAACAAGGAGCACATTTGACTTATCCGCATTGAGCGTGCCGGCGGTTAGATAGCCCACCTTGCAGTCCTGCAGGGTTTCACCCGAGTCGAGAAGCAAGTCGCCGATGGAAACCATTTGCTGTGGAGAATCGGCCAGGGCGCAGCTGCTGACAAGGCTCAGAATGATGATCCGGATTCGGGCGGACATGAGGTGCTCCTGCTCTTTAAAAGTTTGCCCACTATACTGCGGATCGAACGTGACTGATCAAAAGGGGCGTCGAACTAAAATATCAAACGAAAAGAAGCGCCTCCCGGTTCATTCTTTTCATAAATGGCCTTACCTCCGTGACTCAGCATGATGTAGCGCACCAGGGCCAGGCCTTCCGGGACACCCGGCCCGTTGTCTTGCGCTTCCAGTACGGTCCATGCTTTGCGCTGTGAATGACTGTGCAATGAACCGGGAATTGCGTTGGATTAGTCGGCTTCTGCCTCTTCGTCTACCTCCGGCAACTCCAGTAATGGCACCGCGGGAACCGCATTTCCCGCGATTCCTTTGACCGAGCTGTACATGTCGCTGGTGTTGATCAGCACTTTCTCTATCTGTTTCTCGCGTTTTTTCCAGATGCTGGCCATGGCCCGTTTCTCGAAATCCAGGTCGGTTTTCATCTGCGTGAACCCTTCTACGATAGCCTCCACCTGCAGGCGGAATTCATCGCTGGTGAGGAAGTCATAGACCATCGACATTTTATCGCCACGATTTTCCTGTTGGGAGACCACGCGGTGCATGCTGATGATGGATTCACGCAAAACGTTGGACAGCCCTTTGAACTCTGAAAAACTGCAAATCCAGATGCCCTCCCGGTAGCCCATGCGGCCCATGTCCGCCGGCATGGTTTCGGTGACCAGCACACCGATGTTGGCGCCCTTTTCGCGGATATCTGCCTTGAATTTCTCAATCCACGCGGGTTGGAATGCCTTGGTGCGCTTGCTCTCGTAATAGATTTTTCCACAATGGGTGGCCGAGCGTGTATTGATGGTCTGGATGCAATCGGCTCCGCGGACACCTTTCTTGATTTCCTCAATGGTGTCGAGTGGAAAGGCCGCGCTCAGCCACTCCTCGATGATCAGCTCCTGGACCTCGCCCTGGAGTTGCATCGAGCCCTGCTCTGCCTTTCTTTTCATGATTTTCATCTGATCATTGAGCTGGCGAATGATCTCGTCTCTTTCGGTCACCATTTTTGCTGACCTTTCCTGCTCGCTTTCCTTGATCTTCTGACGCTCCGCGGACAATTGCTGGCCCAGTTTCCGCTCCATTTCTGCTTCGGCTTTGCTTTGTACTTCATCTTTCTCGCGTTTGAGCCTCTCGATATCGGCTTTCGCTTTATTCAGGCCCTTAACCTGTTCAGACTTATTTTGCAGTTCTTCCTGCAGTGCCTTCATCCGTTCGGATTGTTCATCACGCACATCGGCTGAAATTTTCTCCTTCAAGACCTTTTTCTCAAGCTGCAGTCTTTCCCTGATGGTCTTGTTGATGTTTTCTTCCTGCTCAGCCTTTGCTTTCTCAAACTGTTCTCTTTGTCGCCGAAGATTCTCGGATTCGTTGCGGAACTTGTCCCGCTCGATTTTCAGCCTGGCATCGAATTCCTTTTTAAGCTCATGCTCCACCTGGTCGTAGAGCACATCGCTGATGTCAAATTCGTGGCCGCAATCGGGGCATTTGATGGTGGTCTGTGATTTATTCATGATTTAGTGTGCTGGGTCGCGTGGTAATCAGTCAACAGCTGAACTCAGTCGATGGGGCTTTGTTTGTATACTGTCTTCCAATGATATTTGATCTGCATTCGCACACCACGCTTTCTGACGGTTTGCTCACTCCGGGGGAACTCATTGCGCGTGCCGTTGAAAAACAGGTGGATGTTCTCGCCATCACCGACCACGACACGATTGATGCGTACCATGAATTGCCTGAATGCCTCGATCAGATCAAATTGATTCCGGGCATCGAATTTTCTACCCAATGGGAAAGCAAGGGTATCCACATTCTCGGCTTGAATATTGAGCTTGGCTGCGATGCGATCAAAACCGGTGTGCGTTTTCAAACTGATGCCCGCCGCAAGCGTGCCGTGCAAATTGGTGAAAGGCTCAAGACAAAAGGCATTGAGGATGCGTTTGCCGGGGCGTCGAAGTTATCGACCGGCGGTTACATTGGCCGTCCGCATTTTGCCCGGCACCTGGTCAATATCGGTAAAGCGAAATCCATGCAGTCTGCATTCAAGAACTTTATGGGTGACGGCAAGGTCGGTGACGTGAGGCAGCACTGGGCGGAATTATCACAAATCGTGCAGTGGATACGGGATGCAAGCGGCATTGCCGTGCTCGCCCATCCTTTGAAATACAAACTTACAAGAGCAAAATTGAAACGTCTGCTCGCCAGCTTTATGCGAGTCGGCGGCCAGGGCATTGAAGTGGTTTCGGGTCAACAACAGCTACAAGAGACGAACGGCCTGGCGGATTTATGTGTACAAATGAATTTGCTGGCTTCCTGCGGTTCCGATTTTCACGGGCCGGATAAACGCTGGGCTGAACTCGGCGCATTTGTATCGTTGCCAGCTAATGTCACACCGGTGTGGGATCGTTTTTAGCCGGTCAACCCGGGAAAAGCCATGGCAAAGGAACAACTACCACTGGATTTGAAATACCGATTAACTGCGCAAAGTGATTCTCCGGATTTCAGGGATTTCACTTACCAGCCCGCGCTCGTCAAATTAAAAACCAGTCTCCCGGTACCCGGGAACCTCAACATACGCAAGCAGGGCAAAGAAGGGTGTTGCACCGGTTTTGGGCTTGCAGCTGTGATTGACCGGCTGATCAGGGAAAGCAGGCGAAAGATAAAACGAAAGGACATTACTGTCAGCGCGCGCATGTTGTATGAAATGGCGCAGCGCCATGACGAATGGTCCGGTGAGGATTACGAAGGCTCCAGTTGTCGTGGTGCAATCAAGGGCTGGCACAACATGGGCGTGTGCCAGGAGGCGCTTTATCCGTATGGGGGCGAGGCGAATTCGGGTTTCACCGTCGAGGCTGCCAAAGATGCCCGCAACAACACGATCGGCGCCTACTATCGGCTGGGCGGGCGTATCTCGGACTATCACGCCGCTCTTACCGAAGCCGGCGCCATCTTTTGTTCTGCCAATGTGCACGATGGCTGGGACAATGTAGATCCCGATAGCGGCGAAATCCCCTTCAGCAGGGACGCCCTGGGCAAACACGCGTTTGCCCTGGTGGGTTACGACGCGAAAGGCTTTTGGGTACAGAATTCATGGGGTAAGGATTGGGGGAAGGGTGGAACTGCGTTGTGGACTTACGAAGACTGGCTGTTCAACATCCAGGATGCCTGGGTGTTCCGGATGGCGCTGCCTACACCGCAAATCTGGCATCTGCCAGCGAAAAGCAACAGCACTGCCGGTGCGGCAAAGAAAGCTCCCACCCCCTGCCGGGCAGAAATTGCAGGTCACTTCGCCCATATTGACGATGGCCTGTTTCACAACAGCGGGCGCTACTGGAGCGACCTGAATGACGTCAAACTGACGGCGGAACTGCTGGCCGATTCGTCACACTACGACCACCTGTTGTTTTATGCGCACGGTGGCCTGAACAGTCCCAAAGCATCGGCCCGCCGCATAGCGGCCATGAAAGAAACCTTCAAGGCCAACCGTATCTACCCTTTCCACCTGATGTACGACACCAGCCTGCTGGAGGAGTTGAAAGACATTGTCATTGGCCGGCGCCGGCAAGCCGATGCACGGGCAGGCGGGTTCAAAGACTGGCTCGATAAGCTGGTTGAAAAAGCTGCCCGCATCCCCGGCCGGGCCATGTGGCGCGAAATGAAAGCCGGCGCCGAGCTGCCGTTCGGGGAAAACAATGCCGGTTCACAAATGTTGTCTTCATTCATTGATGCTTTTGCCCGATCCGGAAAACCCAAAAAGCTGCACCTGGCGGGACACAGCACGGGCATGATCCTTCTGTCCCACCTGCTGCAACGGTTGTCCGTGCTCGCGCCCGGCACCCCGGTCGCCTCGGCAAGCCTGATGGCGCCCGCCGGTACGCTCGACCTGTTTACCAATCAGGTACAGCCCTTCCTGAAAACCATGCCCCCGGCATTCCGGGTTTCGCAAATGGGTATCTATAACCTGACGGACGAGTTGGAGCGGGATGACGAAGTGACCAGGGCTTACAACAAATCCTTGCTTTACCTGGTATCCAGGTCCTTTGAAGAAAACGTCCCGGAGAAAATCCTGGGAATGGAAAATGTCAGTAAACTGATTGAGCGACGGCACATCCCCCGGCTGTCGGTTCACTATTCGAAAGGGCAAGTGGCGGGTGCGCGGGTAACGGCCAGCGAAACGCATGGCGGCTTTGATAATGATCCCCTGACGATGAACCATATCCTGCGAAGAATTCTGCGCAGTTCAGGGCATTCGCCGGTTCTGGAGTTTACCAAAGACAGCCTGGATTATTAGCTTGAGGTTTCCGCAAATGAAGAAGGGGTCCGGGCCCCTGTGTTTAGCGGGAAGCCGGGACCCCTCAGGTTGATGGGCCGGGTTGTGGTTGCTTAGAGCCTGCCGCGTCACCCGTCACCAGGTACGGACCTTCCAGCCACCGACACTGTGGTTACCGGAGCGTTCCAACCTGCGTTGGCGGCGATGGCGCCTTGCCTGCATTTCACTCGTTCCGAATTTGCCTGCGTTTGCCGCAGCCCGGTGGCTGGGCAGAGTAACTACGGGATCGCCTGGCACGAGATCGCCAGTGATTTCCCGGTCTGCATCTCTTATGCTTTCGATTAACATTTACTTATCTCCTTGGCGGTCTTTTCTTCTCCGCCTTTGTGTCGTACAGGTAATAATATACCAATTGAAAGATAGGGCTTTAATATCCAACTACCATACCTTTCAGTTGACAATGTTAGTGATACAGCTGAATAATAGCCAACGGTTTTTAATAGATAAAGGTTAAGTTTTTCTTAAGTATCATGCCTACCATTCCACTCAATGCTTTACGCACTTTTGAAGCCGTGGCGAGCCGTTTGAGCTTTGCCAGGGGGGCGGATGCCCTGAACGTGACCCCGGCCGCAGTAAGTTCGCAGATCCGGGCGCTGGAGGCGCGGCTTGACCAGCCCTTGTTTCATCGCCAGGGGCGCCAGGTTTCCCTGACCGAGGCAGGCCAAAAGCTGCTGCCCGGTGTGCAGCGTGGCCTCGCGGAGTTGCGCCAGGCAGTACAAGAGATTGGCCAGGACCGTTCAGAAGGCGTTTTGAATGTCAGCATGATGCCGTCGATATTGCAGAAATGGTTGATGCCGCGCCTGTCGGGCTTTTACCTCTCAGAACCAAACATAGATTTGCGTATTAATGTAGATAATGCGCTGGTGAACTTCGACCTCAGCGACATGCACGCGGCGGTCCGTCTCGGTTCCGGTAAATGGCCCGGACTCAAATCGGTAAAGCTGATGGATGACTGGATTCTTCCGGTCTGTAGCCGCCACTTACTGCGCAAAATTGGCCCGATCGAATCGGTGGAGGCATTACAACAACACGACCTGCTGTTTGCACCCGGCGACGTGTGGGATGCCTGGTTCCGCGAATTCGGTGAAACCAGCCGGGACCACCGCTGGACCTTGCTGAATGATTCGCTCAGTATCCTGATGGCGGCCGAACAGGGGGAGGGTATCGCGCTCAGTCGCTGGTCGCTGGTTTCGCGCGATATCGATGCGGGGCGGCTGATGCGACCCATCGCGACAATGGTTAAAGCAGATTGGTCACACTACTTCGTTGCACCGCCACATTATTTTGATCTGCCCAAGGTGGCCGCTTTCCGCGACTGGCTGATGGACCACTGTCGCCAGTTTGAACCACCCGTTGCCTGAGTATTCCATCCCTGCTTCAGCAAGATGCTATGTTAGCTTTACAGACCCGACATTAAGGACAGCACAATGTATCGACTGCACGGATTTTTTACCCAAAATACACTCAAGACCCTCTATGTTCTGCAGGAACTGGGCGTTGATTACGAGTTTTGTTTCGTTAACCTGTTGACAGGCGACAACAGAACCGATGCCTTTCGGAATATGACTCCGGCCGGCAAGGTTCCCGTTCTGGAACACGATGGAGAATTCCTGTTCGAATCAGGAACCATCTGCCGTTACGTTGCCGGCGTGGAAAAATCACCTTTGTACCCCGCCGACAAATTGCAACGCGCCAGGGTAGATCAATGGATGACTTTCTTTACCTGCCATCCCGGGCGTTGGCTAACCAAACTTTACTTCGAGAAGATTATCAAGCAAGCAGCCAACATGGGTGAGCCGGACGCGGCGGGTTGCGAGGAAGCAGTGAAGTTCGCCGGCCAGCAACTCAAAATAGTGGATCGCTGGTTGGAAAACACGGAGTGGTTGGCCAATGGAGCGTTTTCAATCGCGGAGCCGTTTGCCCTGGCCTACGTCGAGCAGGCCCGCGCCGTTGACTTTCCGCTGGATGACCTGCCGCGGGTTAGCTCCTGGTTTGAAAGACTGGAAGCGCGCGAGAGCACGGCGAGCGCACGTGCGCAGGTGCTCCCATATTCGCAGGCGATGATGTCTTAGCACGGGTAGATGTCCCGTTTGAAACCCAGCACCCTGCGGATTGGTTATCGATATCGCCCCAATCGCCTGGCGCCTGAATACGATGCCATCGTCATCGGGTCGGGTATGGGCGGTCTGACTACTGCGGCGTTGTTGAGTGAGCTGGGTTGGAAAGTTTGTGTGCTCGAGCAGCATTACACGGCCGGGGGCTATACCCACTCTTATGACCGGGCGGGATACGAGTGGGACGTGGGGGTGCATTACATTGGCGAGGTGGGTGTGAAAACCCGCACACGGCGCCTGTTCGACTTCCTCTCCGGCGGTAAGCTCGAGTGGGCGCCGATGGCCGAGGAATACGATCGCTTCTACATCGGCGACAAGGTGTTCTGTGCCCGCGCCGGCAAGAAGGAATTTCGTGACAACCTGGTGGCGCAGTTTCCGGATGAAGAGCAGGCCATAGACCAGTACATGCGACTCCTCGCCGGGGTCGGCGGCGCGCTTTCTATACTGGGCATGGACCGGGTACTCAAGCCCTGGCAGCGGGCGATATTAGCGCCGTACCGGAAATGGAAGACGCCGGGCCACATCTATGAAACTACTTACGATGTTCTGAGCCGGTTGACAGATGACCAGGACTTGATCGCCACCCTGTGCGGTCAGTGGGGCGACATGGGCCTGCCGCCGAAACAATCGGCCTTCCTGATGCACGCCATGATTGCGCGGCACTACCTGTACGGGGGGTTCTACCCGGTTGGTGGCTCGTGGCGTATCGCCGATACCATCATCCCGAAAATCCAGCAAGCTGGCGGTGAAGTGTTTACCTACGCGAGGGTGAAACAGATCCTGGTCGCGGGCGGCGCCGTTACCGGCGTTGAAATGGAAGATGGCCACCGCATTGAGTGCCCTTGCGTGGTGTCCTCCGCGGGCGTGGACAACACTTTCAATCATCTCCTGCCCGGCGATGTTGTTGCCGCTGCTGGTTACGACAAATCCATGGCCCGGGTGCGCCCGAGCATTGGGCACCTTGGTGTCTATATCGGCCTGCAGAGCACGGCGCAAGAGCTTGGCTTGCCGGCCACCAATTTCTGGATATACCCATCCAATGATTACGATGGGGCGCTGCAGGCGTTCCTCAGTGATTCGGACGCGCCGTTTCCAGTGGTCTACATTTCATTCCCCTCGGCCAAGGACCCGGACTACCTCAAGCGGCACCCGGGCACGGCCACGATCGAAATCGTGGCGCCCGCACCGTACGAGTGGTTCAAACAATGGCAAGGCACGACCTGGGGCCAACGGGGTGAGGATTACGACAATTTCAAAGCGGAACTCGGGGAGCGGCTGATGCGGCATCTTTATGACAAGTTGCCGCAGCTGGAAGGCAAAGTGGACTACTGCGAGGTGTCGACACCGGTCTCCACCGAGTGGTTCAGCGCTTACCGCAAAGGTGAACTTTATGGCCTCGATCACACGCCGGAGCGGCTGCAACAGGACTGGCTGGGTCCCCGGGCCCGAATTCCCGGGCTCTGGCTCACCGGTCAGGACACCCTGACCTGCGGTGTAACGGGCGCGATGATGGCCGGTATGCTGACCACGACGGCAATGGTCGGCATGCGCAAGGTATCGCCGTTGATGAAGAAAATTTTCGGCTAGCGGGCGTATTCTTCAACCATGGACTGGAAGGTCTACATCATACGTTGCGACGACAGCACGCTTTACACCGGGGTAACCACCGACCTGGAGCGGCGTTTTCGGGAACATCGGGACCATCCCCGCGGGGCGAAATATTTCAACGGCCGCAAGCCGCTGGAAGTGGTGTACAGCGAAGTGGGCCATACCCGCAGCAGCGCCTGCCAGCGTGAAGCGGCCATCAAGAAACTCAGCCGCGACGAAAAGCTGGACCTGATCGGTCGTGCTACAGGCAGGAATGTGGATTCAGCCCCTTAAAGCAGTTACCCTCCTAAAACTTTTATCGTTGAGCGCAATTATATGATGAAGCACTTTGCCATGGCCCTGTTGAGCAGTGTTGTCCTGCTGGCCTGTTCCGAAGAAAAACCGGCAGAAAAGCCAGTGGAAACAAATCCCCAGGCAGCGCAGGCTCCTGCCCCCGATTTTGACAGCCGGATGCAGCAGATTTCGCAGGATTATTTTCGCCTGCGGCCGGAAACCGCGACCTATTTCGGCGTCCCCGATGAAAAAGCCGGAGCAGGTACCATGAGCCGCCTGGGCAGTTACTCCCCCGAGGGTGAAATGCGCCGGCGTGCCGGTTTGAAAGCGATCCTGGACGAACTTGCGGCAATCGACAAATCGACACTCACGGATTCCCAGAAAATCAGCTTGCAACTGGTTGAAACCGAGGCCGGCATTGCTTATGCCCCTTCGCAAGTGGTCGATTATGGCTCCGTGCTCGCTGAATATGGAACCTGGTTTGTACCCTACCTGGTCACGCACCTGACCGGACCTCAGGTTGAAATTCCAGCGATGCTCGAAGACAAGATGGCGGTGAGCAACAAGGAGGAAGCTGTGGCCTATCTCAGCCGCCTGAACCTTTACGCAACCGTGCTCGACGACGCCCGTGAGAAAGTACTGCACGACCAGGGATTGGGCGTGGTGCCGCCCGACTTCAGCATGGACCGTGCCATTGCTAACCTGGAGGCCAGCGCCAACATCCCCGCAGCCGAAAACATCCTGGTCACCAGCTTCAGCCAAAAACTGGCGGATGCCGGTATTGAGCGTGCAGAAGAATTTGTTGAGCAGGCTGCGATACGGGTGGAGGAAGAAATTTATCCGGCCACCCTGAGATTGTTGGGAGCTCTGAACGAGATCAGGCCATTGGCTTCCCATGATGCGGGTATTGGCCAACTGCCCAATGGCGCGGCTTTATACCAGGCCTTGATTACCCAAATGACCGACACCACCCTACCCCCCGATGAGATTCATGCGATCGGGCTGGTTGAAGTCGACCGTATTCATGCAGAAATGGACCCGTTGCTGAAAAGCATTGGCTACACCGAAGGTACGGTAGGTGCGCGCATGGGCGAAATGCTGAAGGACCCTGAATACATTTATCCCAATACGCCCGAAGGCAAGGCGCAACTGATGGCGGACATGAAGGCCGACCTGGCGCTTGCTGACGCCAAGCTGCCGCAATGGTTCGGTAAGCTACCCGACCAGGATGTCGTGATCAGAGCGGTACCGGCCCACCGGGAGCAATCCGTCAGCGGTGCTTTCTACGATGGGCCCTCGATGGATGGCAGCCGCCCGGGAACCTACTGGATCAGCCTGGCTGATACGCAGACCCTGCCCTCGTATTCTCTGCAAACGCTGACTTACCATGAAGCCAACCCGGGACATCATTTGCAAACCATCCTGGGACTGGATGACTCACTGCCCATTCTCAATACCATCTTCTATTCCAATGCAGCCGGTGAAGGCTGGGGGCTTTATGCTGAATATCTCGCCAGTGAAATGGGTCTCTATGAAAATGACCCGGTTGATGATCTCGGCCGTTTGCAGGCAGAACTGCACCGCGCGGTCCGGCTGGTGGTCGACACCGGCATGCATGCAATGGGCTGGAGCCGCGAGAGGGCCATAGAATATTCTGTGGCGATCGAGGGTATCCACATCAGCGAGGCAACCGAAGAGATTGAACGTTACGCAGTCTGGCCCGGGCAGGCTCTGGGTTACAAGCTGGGAATGTTGAAAATACTGGAGTTACGCAAGCGCGCGCAGGAACAGCTCGGCGAGTGGTTTGATATCCGTACTTTTCACGATGCCATCCTCGAGCAGGGCGCGCTGCCGCTTAACGTGATGGAAGAAAAAATCGATAAATGGATAGCGGACCAAATTGATTATTGATTCCCGAATCTGAGCTCAATCGCGGAAATTCAACCCCCGGTTTTTTTGCATAAGCTCTATTTCGACGATGCCCTGGCAATACAAATTATCCAACTGTTCGCGATAAGGCGCGAGGGAATTACCGGTCATGGCGGGTGGACCACTGGGCCATGGAGAGGTATGTGTGCCGTCCTTCAGCGCCGAAATTTCGGCTTGTAATGTAGTGACCAGAGCCCGGGTGGAGGCGCCTGAACCCGTGGCTTCCAGGGCGGTCTGCTGGTTACCCAGAATCTGGACATACTCATCACGTGCACGCGAGCTGATATAGGCCTCTTCCTGGTCGGCGTAGCGTGAATCTCCTTCCCCGGCCAGTTGCGGCCCATATGCCGCCAGGTAAATGTAAATGTACTCGCCAAGGCCCATTTCTTCGATCAGAAGAGAGTTGTTGCGCGCGTCCATGAACTCCAGAAAGTTTGGTGCGGCGCTGAACATGGACTGGAGGCTTTCGATGCCCTCAGAGGCTTTCTCTGCTGCGGACATATCCTGGTTCGACTCCATCTCTTCGAGCTTCATCACGCTGTCCAGAATGCTTTGAAAAATAGCGCAGTTGGATTGTACCGCTTCGCGGACCCGAATGAATTTTTCTGCTCTTTCTGGCGTAATGAGTCCATTGGCTGGCGGGATGTACTCATTGGCCCAGTCGAATCTTTCGATCAGCTTCTGTTCCAGCTGTTTGGACTGCTGGATGGGAACGAGCACGAAGTAAATTCCCGCCGCGATGAAGAAGACAACCGTCGCCAACACAAGAAGACGCCAACGGCGAGAACTCTTACTGCGCCGACCCGGCATTTCAGATTCAGCAATCATTTTTTAATGCAATGGGATCGTTCAGACAATCGAAAACCTGCATTTTCGTTTTTATCGCCGGCGACGACTGATAGTCTGCTGCGAACAGGCTCCAAACCATCAGGTCGCATGTGTTTCCTTCTGTATCTGTTGCACGCTTTGGCAGCGTCGCATCATGCGAAAATCCCAGTTTCGCCGGGATTGCAGCACTGGCTTCATTTTCAGGGGCGCACATAATCTCTACGCGGTCGGCTTCCTCGATTTCAAAAGCCACGCGGATCAATGCGCTGGTTGCTTCGCGGGCTATGCCTTGCCCGATTGCGTCCATCTCTGTCCAGTAGCCGATTTCAAATGCTCCCGGCCCGGCCCGGGTCAGTAACATGTTTTCACCGAGCAGCCTCTGCCCGTCCGGATCGAATACGCCATAGCGGAAGTTCTGCCGCAGATCGAAAGCCGCCCGAATCCCGCGCAACCACTCGGTCGTTTGTTGCAGACTTCTCGGCTCGTCTTTCATGAAAGGGATCCACGGCCGAAGGTGCTGGTTGTTTCTATCCAGGCACTCGCGCAATGCCCGGGAGTCCGCCGGTGACCAGCAACGCAGTACCAGGCGGCTGGTTTCCACTCGATAGGCAGTCGCTGTTGATGGTGTTTTTTGCATGGTTGTATTTTATGAGGTGGGGGAAAGCCCGTAAACCTCAATCGGGCGCCAGCAGGGTTATTTTGTCTTTTGCGACGCTGATCCGGCGCTTTTTGTACAGTACGCCCAGGGCCTTTTTGTAATTGCCTTTGCTGACACCATACTGCTTGTATATCGCATCGGGTGGACTGTAGTCGGTCAGGGTGGAAACGCCGTCATTTTCCTTAAGGAAAAGCAGGATACGGTCTGCCAACGCCTGCTGCGCGTTTTTTTGGTGGAGTTGCAGGCAAAGGTTGATTTTCCGGTCTTCGCGGATGGACTTGATGTAGCCGCTTGTTTTGTCGCCGGGTTGAAAATCCTGGAACACTTCACTTTTGAACAGCAGGCCCAGGTGTGTGCCGTTGACCACCGCTTTGTAGCCGAGGTCAGTTTCGCTTACGATCAATAAACTGACCTGTTCCCGGGGCTTCAGAGGGGTCGCATCCTCGGCGAAATATCGATGCAGCTTGGTGCTGCCGATCACGCGCTCCTGCGGGTCCAGCAGCAAGTACACCACGTAGGATTTACCGCGTTGCATGGGCGAGAGCTGTTGGCTGATCGGTATCAGCAAATCCTGACCCTCGCGCCATTCCATGAAAGTGCCGGCACGGGTGCTGTTAATCACTTTCAGAAGTGCACATTCGCCCACCTGCGCGTCCGGCGCTTCGGGTTTGCTGCCGTTGGATTCGGATCCTGGTTTTCCTGGCCACATCAGCCTGGTCTAAGCGCAAATTGCAGCGGCGGCCTCACAAATCACAAACTCATTTCATCAATCAATAGGCGTTGCTCGGCTACCCTGTCCGCGATGGTCTGCATGGCGGCCTGGAAGCGGGGTTCGGAGCGCATGTTGTCCCACCAGGGCCACTGATACGCGACCCACCACCATGCGATGTGACCGTGTTCAACCTGTGTTTCCAGCAGGTCCAGGGCCATCTCATACTCTCCTTGAGCAACCCAGCAATCGATCGGTGCCAGGGTATCGGAATGATCAACTTGAGACTTCACCGTTTCGTAGTACTCGACTACCTGGTTCATGAGTTTTTCGGCCCCGGGACCGTCGCCGCTTCCATTCAGGACTCCGGCAACCAAGCAGGCAGGAAAAGAATTTGCCTGGATCAGCTGCGCCCACTCGGATGGATCGTCCCAACCGGGAAACGCCTGCAGGATCAATTCACGTGCCCGGGTGAAATCACCGTTCAGCATGTAGGTAAAGCCCACCCATTGCTGCCAAAAAGGGTCGTTGTTTATTTTCGGCAGGAACCAGCGGCCGGCTTCGATTGCGCCGGAGTAATTATGCCGTGACACATTGACCTGCCAGTCGTTGCCGCCCAGGGACCAATGTTGCGAGTCGATGTCGAGCATTTGTTGATGCAGAGATTCAAGAGAAGCGTAATCCTGAACATGCAGGTAAAAAATGGCTTCCCTGAATATCAGGTTGATGTTTCCAGGATCTTTTTGGCGCGCCAGCTTTGACCACTTCAAGGCTTCTGCGAAACGACCCTGCGTATTGGAATAGAATTCGGCCAGGCTGGTGTAGTTGATGGCAAAGTCCGGATCCAGTTCAATGGTCCGCAGGTACTGTGCCTCCGCTTCATCGTAGCGACCCAAAGACGTCAGGCGAAGGGCAAGGTTCGTTTGGATAATCGAAGACATCGGGTCCAACTCAGCGGCCTTTCTTATCATCGCCAGCGCTTCATCCAGGCGGTCAGGCATAACTGACAGTAATCCGGAATACCACTGGTAGGAGGGTGCGTAATTGGGACTAAGCTCGATCGCCCGCCGGTAGGCTGCCTCGGCCTCCTCATACTGCGCGCGATCGCCGTGCCGGAGTGCCAGCGAAGCATAGGCTTCGCCCAGTTCGTTGTTGATGGCCAGGGCCTTCATGATGGCCTGATCAGCCATGTCCTGGGCATCGGTTATTTCGAGGGTACCGTAACCGCTCAGCAAATTGCTGGTCTCGGCTACACCAACCCAGGCGAGAGCATAACCAGGGTCCAGCGTGGTCGCACGGGTAAACTCAGCGAAGGCCCGCTGCAGGTCGGTAGAAGATCGGGTTGCCTGCAACTGGCGGCCGCGCAAATAAGCGTTGTAAGCGGCCATATTGGTGGTTGGCACTTCCTTCAAGCGGGACTCTTCCTCTGGAGAAAGGGTTGCTTCCAGCGCCGCGGCAATCTTGGTGGATATCTCGCTTTGGATGGCAAACAGGTTTTCGGTAGTAAGCCGGCGGTCGAATATCTCCGCCCACAGGTGCTCGTCGGTTACAGCGTCAATCAACTGCACATTGATCCGTACCTGTTCGCCGGAGCGCTGAATGCCGCCTTCAAGCACCGTGGTTACTTTCAACTCGGCGGCAATCTCCGGAATCGATTTTTTAGTGTCCTTGTAGCGCATCACCGAGGTGCGTGATATCACCTTCATCGAGCCGATTTTGGCCAGGTGGGTCAACAGGTCGTCGTGTATACCCTCGGTAAAGAACTCGTCTTCCTGGCGATTGCTGCGGTTGGCAAAAGGCAGCACCGCGATGGATTTGGCTGGAATCGGTTCGGCGATTGGCTCCATGGACTCAGCGGCCGCCTGGGTCACTTCGTCTAACGATGCTGCATCACCAACGTCCCTCAGCATAAACTTGTCCCAGGCGAAGTACCCCAGGGCGACTACCAGTACGCCAATAATCATGAAATCCAGCTTGCGGCCGGTTTGCGGTGTGATGGATTGGGAACGATCGACGTCTTTTTCCTTTTTTATGCCTTCGGGCGTCATTTCAAATGCCCAGGCAAAAATCAGTGCAATCGGCAATCCAATACCCACAAGCAACAGGATGGTGGGCATCAACCAGTCCGGCGCGGCAACATTTTCCAGCACCAGGTCAGCGACCTGGGCAATCAGCCAGGCGACCACCACGTAGGCTATGCCTACTCTGAATACGTTTCTTCGCTTGAGTTCTTCAACAAAACTCACGTGACTCTCCTGTGGGGGTGTTCGTCTGCGGAGCTTAGCCCGAACTTGATCCTGTGCACATCATACGGCAAATCAAGCCGGATTCAGTCATCCGGCGCTGAGTATTAAGTCAGGGACCGGGCGCGGGTAATGGACAGCAGTGTTGCGACACCACCCTCCAGTTGCTTCCATTGCGGGAGGATCTCCAGGTGGGCCACGGCAGCAGTCGGTAGCAGCTTGCCATCAGCGGGGGAGGGAACAGGATGCTTACATAGATGCTGCAGCAGGGTTTCAAGGCCGGGGTTGTGTCCGGCAATGAGCACGCGCCGTGCATTTTCCGGGCTTTCCATCAGCACGTTGAAAAGGGTTTGGGTCCAGCCCCCGTAAATGCGGTCATCCCAGGCAATTTGGCCTGGATTGAAATCAAGTTGTTCGCAGACGCTGATAACCGTCTGTTTCGCCCTTTCTGCCGGAGAGCTGACCACGTAATCCGGAACCAGGCCCTGCTCGAGCAGAAACCGGCCCACGCGCGGAGCCGCTTTGAGGCCCCTTTTGGCAAGCGGCCGGTCAAAATCGGTTGCGGCATCGCTGTCCCATGATGACTTGGCGTGGCGCAGAATGAGAAGTTCGCGTGTCATGGGAGGTGATGATATACCGAACAGCGGTTTGCTATGCAGGTAAAATGTCGTCGATTCGATTTTTTCCATTCGATCCTCTTCAAAGAGAACCGGAATTCAATGCGCTATTTATATCGAGTTACCCTTGCCTTGAGCCTGCTTGGCTGCCTTTCCCTGCAGGCAAAAAACCCTGCTGTAGAAACAGCCGCTGAGCAGTTGCTGGCCGCCGGTGCGGCTGGTTTTTCCATGGCCTTGATTGACGATAACGGAATCTATTGGTCGGCAGCACATGGTTACGCCGACCTGGAGCAGCAGCGGCCGATGTCGATCGACACCCTGATGAACATCGCTTCCATCAGCAAAACCCTGACCGGAACATCGCTGATGATGCTGGTGGAGGAGGGCAAACTGGACCTGGACCGCGATGTGAATGAATACCTGCCGTTCAAAGTAACCCATCCGGGCCACCCTGAATTACCGATCACGACACGGCAGTTACTGACCCACAGTTCTGCGATCGTCGACCGCGATGCCATCTATTTTTCCGAGACCGTATATTTTCCGGGTGCGGATAACCCAATCGGTCTCGGTGATTTTGTACAGGCCTACCTGTCACCGGCCGGCCGCTTCTATGATTCCGAAAATTTCGCAAGCTACCCACCTGGATCGGAACGTCAATACAGCAATGTCGCTTACGGGCTGGCCGGATATCTCGTCGAAGTACTGTCAGGCAAGCCCTTGAATCGATTTTCCGCTGAAAAAATCTTCAAGCCTCTGGGTATGAATTCCACCGGCTGGATGTTGGCCGACATCGATACGGATCAGCATGCAAAACTCTACGAATGGAGTGGTGAAGAAAAAACCCCGGTTGAGTGGTACGGCCTGGCGACATGGCCCGATGGTGGCGTGCGGACCAGTGTGCGGGATTTGAGCAGGTTCTTTGCCGCCATGATCGGTGGAGGTGAGCTGGACGGCACAAGAATCATGCAGAAGGCAACGGTGAAGGCCATGTTCCAGCCACAGTTTGCAACCGGCCAGGTGCTGGAGGTAGTTGAAGACGGCGAGAACGAACAGCAGGCCATTACCTGGGCCTATCGAACCAGCCAGAGCGGCAAAACCGTCGTCGGCCACAGCGGCGGTGATCCCGGCGTGGCCACTCATGCCTATTTTTATCCGGATTCGGGCACTGGCGCCATATTGCTGGTAAACACGTCTTCTGATTCCGAGGCCTTTGGCCTGGCTATCCGTGATTTGATAAGGTCGCTGCTGGATGCATCCATTGAGGTCTAAGAGAAGTGGTTGAAGCGCCTCAGTGGGGATGCGCCTCAAGGTGTTGTCGCAGCAAATCCTTGCCGTAGTCGTTTCCATTGGGGGTGCGGATGACCACGTGAATGTGATCGCGGGTGGGTTTGCGCTCTTTGTTCAGCCGCCGTGTTCCTACCGGAAACTGGTGGTCAAACTCGATCAGGATGACCGGGCTGTGAATCCGGTAGTAAAAAACCGCGTCGCCGGATACTTCACCTACCCATGCAAACCGCGTATTGTCGAGATGTGCTGCGACTTCATCCATTCGAATGCCGGCGTGGCCTGCACGCAAATTCCCTACGAACAGTCCGACCAAATCAAGCAATTGGGACTTTTGGTCTTTCGAGAAACCGGCGACCGGGACGCCTTCGTACTCCAGAACGAGATTATCCTTGTTGGCCTCACCCTCGTTGTTGTTATGTTCCTTGGTTGACGCCAGTGTGGCGGACGCCTGCTGCTCATCGTCCAGCGCCTGCATCATTGCCAGCCCGCTATCCTGTTCCTCCTGCAAAACGTGATTGCCGGCATATTTGCCGGATTTCGCCAATACCGGCTCGGCACCCAGAAAAGCCGGCGTCATGACCACCTGGTCGCCCAGTACAAAATAGTTGATGACCAGGTGGTGCCCGTCAATCTGCCAACCCCAGGGCTCAGTGGATGAGGGCAGGCCCATCAAAGTGAAGAAATACAGTTCTTCGTCATAGCTCAACACATCCTCATTGATTTCGCGCAGGGTCTGGTCAGTCTTCATGATGTCCAGGCTCAGTTGCAGTCCTTTTGCGCTGAGCGATTCGCGCATCAGGCTCATTGCGGCTTCGCGCTGTTGTTCGGTCATTTCCTTGAGGCTGACACCTTGTCGCAGGAAAATTCCATTATCGACATTGGACCAGCGCCGCCACTCCGAATCCTGCACGGAGAACACGGTGCGCACTTTCTGATCCGGTCTCAGGCTTTTGAGGAAACGGTCCGCAGCCCGGACAACCGGGGTGGTTGAAACCCCGGAGGCACGAATGGAAAACAGGCCGGGGTCAACTGTTCCGTCCCGGGTTACGCCGACAAAGGGTTCATTGAGCGCCTCCAGGGCACGCTGGGCGAACATCTGCTTCACTTCCAGGGTCCGGGTATCGTAGTCGGACTGGGCCAATACGGTTGCACAAAACAGAAACAGGGATAGAAATTCAATTCGCAGTCTCATCGCTCCGCCGTCTCACTTTATAATCGGGACAGATACTATAGCCTCTGTGCTCACTACATTTCGCTGTCGTTCAAAACGATGTTCCAGTAGGCCCAGGGCCGCAGCGCCACCATCAGGCCGTAACCGCGCTTGCCAGTGGGCTCGAGGTTGACATCCAACTCTGCCAGCTCATCAAATTCCCGGGTAACCCGGGTCAGGCGGCGTAGAATCAAGCGGGCAGATTCCGGCGCCAGTTCCGCAGACTCGAAGCCGAAATGGGCGGTGCTTTCAGAGAACTTATCATGCAGAAATGCCTGTTTTACTTCCCGTTCATAGAGGCGGCGTACCGGGCCGTCCCGGCGCCACTGAATTCGTCGGGCTGTGAGCAGTCGAACCCGGTTTCCCGGTTGTAGTTCAATCAGGCCCAGGCGGTCGAGCCTGGCCAGCAGGCGGATCTGCCGTGGCTCTTCCAATGCAAATCGTTGCGCAAGCCGATCAACACTCCAACCTTTCAGCAGCAGGTAGAAGTAGCTCAGCAGGATGGCGTCGTCTGCCAGTGCGGCTTCCTGCTTTGCGCTCAGGGTGGTTTGCCGCTCCTCGTACTTGAGATCGTTGAGTCGCGCGAGATCAGAAAAACTCATATCCATCAGGCGGCAAATCCGCTCCAGTCTTTGCATGGAAAATGATCGCTCGGAAAACAGCCGTTTGACGCTCGCCTCACTCAGGTTCAGAGCAATTGCAACGTCCTTGTAGGTGAATCCCCGAGCTTTGAGGCAGCGCTTCACCGTATCGATCCACTGATTGGTCTGGTTCATTTCATACTCCCTAAAGTATCAATAAATAATACCTTTCAGAAAGGTATTGATCAACTGGACATTTCGGAGCAGATTGGTAGCTGTGATGGGTGCATCACACAGCAGAAATCAGGAGGTATCCAAATGAACAAGTTGAGCATCATTATTTCGAGCATTTTCCTTGCAGCCTGCGCAGCCAAGCCAGCCAGCCCGGGTGCAGAAAAGCTCTATGTGAGTAACCAGAGGCCCCCCAAGGGTTGCGTTTTCGTTGGCGAGGTGCAGGGTAGCCAGGGTAATTTCTGGACCGCGGAGTTTACCTCGGACCGCAATATTCTGAGCGGCGCCAGGAATGAAATGCGCAACCAGGCGCTTTCCCTGGGAGCCAATTACGTGATGGTTGAGATCCAGTCCAACAGCCACAACACGGCGCGTCCCTCGCTGGGCGGTACCTATGCTTCAGTGATCATAGGCAATGCCTTTGCCTGCCCTGGGAATTTGCTGGGAAATATCTGATTTAGGGCGGTCCGTCGTATTCGCAGTAGGTGCTGGTGTTGGCGTTGAAGCGATTCGCTCCGTATTGCTGAACCGCCACATAGAACTCCATTGCAACGGCGTTGCAGGTGGTGAAATTACTACTGGCCTGCAGCAAGAGATCAACGATGTCGTCCGGTTGGCACTGCGCCTGCATGTCCTGCAGGAACTGATAATCGCAGTCATCTTTGCCCATGCCGTAGGTGGCAGTGCCATGACGATAGCAATAGTCGTGCTGCTCACAGGATGGATAAAAGTATTTCGTGTAGATAGCCTGTGAGTCATGAATCAGTGTGGCCCATTGTGGCGTAGAACAGCCCAGCGGCACCTGGGGGCTGCACGGATTAGCCGGCGGATTTTCTGAACGCTTTTCCAGTTGTTCAATGTCACTGAGAAGGATAGTTTGATTTTCGCCGACAATCCGGTCGTCTTTTACTTCAACAACCAGCATCTTGATGCGTTCGCCGTCCCTGGTCTTGATGCGTATTTGATCGCCGGGCTGTACTTCCACAGCAACGAAGTCGGAGTAGGGGCGAACTTCCCACCAATGGGTGCAAGCAGACAACAGAATCAATGGCAGCAGCAGGTAAAGGCAGCGCTTTAGAATTCTCAACATGGTTAAATAGTACCCTGATGGAATCATCAACCGCATATTACATGGCTGCGGATGCGGTTCTGCTGCTGCATGCACTGTTTGTAGTCTTCATAGTGCTTGGCCTGGGTTTGATTCTTGCCGGTCATGTTTTCAGATGGGCCTGGGTCAGAAACCCCTGGTTTCGTTTAATACACCTGCTTGCGATTGCCGTTGTTGTTTTTCAATCGTGGCTGAGTGTTATTTGTCCATTGACCGCCCTTGAAATGTCGCTTCGCAACCGGGCGGGCGACGTAACATACGCCGGTTCCTTCGTTGCGCATTGGCTCGGGACTGTTTTGTACTACCGGGCGCCGCCCTGGGTTTTCGTAGTATGCTATTCGGCTTTCGGGGTCCTGGTCGTGGCAAGCTGGTTTTGGGTACGCCCGCGCCGCTGGCGACCCTAACATTTTCCAAATTTGGGATACGTGACACTGTGCTCAATACGGGTAGGGCCATGATCGAGTTGCTTGACCATTTGTCGGAAGGCGTGGCAGTTCAGATTTACAACATTTTTCAGCTTTCATACAAGGTGGAAGCCAGGCTGGTCGGTGTTGAGCATTTTCCTCCATTGCGAAGAACTGCGTCGGATATCCAATCATCGAATAGCCAATTCCTGGGCCTGTGGATCGGGGTCGAACTGGCCGCGGTTGTCGAATTTACCCAAAGAGCAAAAGACTTGAGTATCGATAGTCTGGTAGTTCACCCAGAATACTTCAGGCGTGGATTAGCCAGCCAACTCTTGCATTCGCTTCTCGCTAAAGTTCACTGGCGAATTGCCAAAGTTGAAACAGCATCGGCGAACAATCCGGCCCTGTTGCTTTACCGGGAATTCGGGTTTTCTGAATCGAAACGGTGGAAGACAGCGGACGGCATTGAGAAAGTCCAGTTGATGTGCAGGCATACAATCTAGCCTGGCCCGCTTCAGCCCCAACCTAATTGCTGCATGCTGATAGAGTCATTCCATATTTTTGTCACGTGCCTTATGCGCTCGCCGTCAAAAACCATGTGGTAAACATAGTCTGCGGCAATCTTATTCTGCGTTGGTGGTACTGGCCCGCCTGGCCCCGTTTGCGTGCCATGAAAGACTGCAAATGCCGCCACGGATTTGTCTGTTTCATCGGCTGCGAAAAATTTCAACTCATAGTACGCATCTGGAATTGGCGTAAAAAGGTTCTTCATCCATTCGCAGTAAGCTTCCAGAGTGGATATCTCAGACAAGACATTTGTTTGTGAGGAAAAGGTGGCGTCGGGATCACAGAATGCTTTGCAAGCATCCCATCCGTGTCCGCTTTCGCACGCTTCAAAGAACTGTTTTGCTGGTCCGAGAATTTTGCTCATTTGTGGCTCTCCTGTTGCTTGAAAATTCGAATATCAGCCTGGCATGATTTCCTGTTTCCTAGATCCATTCTAGTTCAACGGCAACAATTGGGTGGAAAACGAACATTAATCACCAGATGCGGTTGCTACGATTTCGCGTTTTACTCCTTTTCATACTCACTTTCGTCAGTGCACATTTGAGGAAGATTGTCATCAATTACCAGCCAACTGATTCTTCCTTCAACACCGTAGTGACCGGAAGGTGCTGCAACTTCCGGGTCATCGAGCGTGCCGGATTGAATCGAAAGCCAGTCTTCCTTGATGGGACGAAATATTAGCGGCGATCCACAATCAGAACAAAAGCCCCTTTCCACATGAGGCGATGACTGATAGTACTTCGGCTCACCCTTTGTGATTCGAAGGTTTTGCTTTGGGATGACCGCACTTGTGGCAACCACACTACCCGCCCAGCGCTGACACATTCGGCAATGGCAATACCAGTTTTCGGTTTTCGCCGGAGTAGCTTCATATCGAATCGCACCGCAAAGACAGCCACCTGTCCAGTTTTTCATCGTTGCCTCTCCTCTAATGTAGCGGCTGTGAAAATCCAGGCAAAATGACTGCTATGGCTTCAGGCTGTCATTCACCCATCACCAAATTTGGTGGTGCTGTGGTGAATGATGCTGTAAATGCACTGCGGGCTTCTTGATCAACGCCCATTTCGGTCAGGAGGGCGTCCATGGAACCGTACTTTTCGTCCACAGTCTCGTAGAAAGCCTCCAGCATCTCCGGTTGCACGCCTACGATCGGAAACCAAGCCTTGGCTGACGGACCTCTGACTATCTTTCCAGAGCCGGATTTTCTACTCTCTTTGGCAAGAATGGCAGCCTTTTCTTCTGATCGGCCAACTTCGTTTGTCAGCAGATAATCTTCCATGATGATTTCCCGGTCCACGTCCAGAATTTCCAGGAGTAGCGCAACCGCAACAGCTGCACGGTCTTTGCCTGCGGTGCAGTGGATCAGAACAGGCCAGTTGGATTGATCGAGCACCAGGTCCAACATTTTTTGGTAGCTGGGTGGCCCCACCTCCGCGATCATGCGATAGCCTTCGACCATGTGCTTGCGGGCCTGCTTTTCCGTGAACCTGTTCCTTTGCATCATTTTGCGCTGTGCATTGAAAAAATCACTATTAGATCTACCTATCGGAAAATGATGAAACTGGGGTGGATTATCACCCAGCCAAACCGTAGGGTCCTTCCTGCGTTCACGCTCAGTGCGCAAGTCGATGACCGTTTTAATGCCAATCTCTTCGAGTTTCTGAAAATCATTGGCTGTGAGTTTTGACAGTTTTTCGGAGCGGATGATCTGTCGCCAGCGGAGCGTGCGTTGGTCGCGGGTCTGGTAGCCGCCAATATCACGAGTGTTAGTGGTGCCTTTCAAATGAATCACCCGATCATATGTGAGCTCCTCCGGAAACGCCGGATTGACCAGAACCCAGGCACCCATTGCGATAACGGCCACGCATAACTTTTTTTTCAACCGCGCAGACGACCTCCGCATGGATACTTCTCCTCAGGTGCTGGTGTAAATTTAGATTGAATCATAAAGGAATGGGATCAAGCTTGCTCGTCTTTGATGGCTAATGGTTTGATATACCCGGAATATAAAAGCCCCGGTAAGGGGAACCAGGGTCACGATGTAAGGGGAGCATCGTTGCATCCACGGTTTCTGCTAACGGCCAGGAGCGGACTTTAATCTTTAACCCTTTCCTGCCTACAATTTTCGCTCAAAATAAAATTGGCGGCTACGGAGCGCTCAGCCGTGCGTCAATTTGCTTTTGGCCGGTAGCAAAAGTTTAATATCTGCATATTTCAATATTTCCGCATCGTCTGCCAACCACTAGGGAAGTGTCCTGCGAAACAAGGCCCTTTTGAATGAACTTCTGAGCGGTTCAACTATTTGAGAGCCTCCCCGTCTTCGTCAAACGCGATATCAGCCCATACCCTTCTTCAAAATTTATCCGAGGATGAATTACCTGGAAATCATACCCAGTAAGGGCCCCCAGACCCAAGCGGATGGAAATCAACCAATGACCCACCAGAGTGTACTGGAAATGAGCAATCTGGAACTGAATTCCGGCGGGATTAACGACCTGGAGATAGATCAGGTTCTTATACCCTCCCAGAGTGCGGTATTTTATGATCCAGGGCGGAACGGTGAAGGGATTTTTGTCGAATTGCTGGAGAACGGCAAAGCATTGGTCTATCTTTTTTCCTATACACCGGATGGAACGGGCCAGGCCTTACTCACGAATGTCAATCTCATCGCTGGACAAAACAATCGTGGCGTATTTCCCTGGTTTCACCAGCGCGTTTTGTACTTCGAATTCCAGGGAGACCTTCTCTACGCGGGTGCCTGTTTTTACCCCGATTTGGGTAATCTGGTGCTGGGGGATGGCGATCGTGTCGGTGGTACCGAAGAAGCTGTAGCCGCTCATATTTTTCAACTGAAAGTCGCTGTCGGAATGATTTTCCACCTCCAGCACCAGCACATCAAGCTTGCCTGCATAGTAGCTACTACTGACAGTCAAAGAAGCTTGCAGTAGTTCTGCCATATGTGGCTCATAGCCAAACAGCGTGTTTTTAAACCAGACGACCGTTCTACCTTCGAACAAGGCCTCGCGGATGGATTCCCCGGATCTTTCTGCGGCCAGTACCAGCGTGACCGGGCGATGTCCGCCCTCGGCGACATCATAGTCCCAATCGATAAGCTCGTGAACGTCGGAGGAACCCATCAAGGTGAGTTGTAAGTCCAGGGCGATTTGAAAGGCCTCCTTTGAATAGCTATTGGTGTTCACGATCTCAATGCCATGTAGTAGATTGTGTTTGGCATTGGTAATCTGAAATTCCCCCGCCTGGGGAATGAAGCTGGGAATCTCGTCGTCCCACCAGGAATGATTCCAGAATAAAAAAGCGCCCTGGGCATTGGCGGCATCGACGGCGTTTTGCGCCGGCCACTCACCGGCAGTGTCGTAATAGCCATCAATATCCTTGGGATCCTCAGGCGTAAAGTTAGCGAATATTTTGTTGGCGTCGGAGATGAACAGGGCATTGATATGGCCATGGGGCACCTCGCGTGTCACCTCCACTCCGGCTATCACGATAAGTTCTGATTCTTCACTGGCACCGACTGCCACTTCGTAGGATCGGTTTCTGTCGGGGTGAGGGATGTCGGCCAGGTGCGGTTGCCATTCCAGGTGTTCGGTGATGGCCAGTGCATCGAGCCCATCGCGCAGGGCTTCTTCAACCCTAATACAGGGCCAAACATAGCCATCGGAGAAAACCGAGTGGGTATGTGGGTCTAAGACGATAGTTTTGTAATTGCTGGTGTCTGGAAACTGGATCAACCTACCCTGGTCCAGGATAGTAGGTATGCTCTCACAATCCTGGCCGTAGAGGATAGCCGGAGTGGCGAGAAAAAGCACAAGAATCGATACACTCGGTAACTTGCTCATCCGAGTTCCCTATCGTGGCAGTGGAACTCCATAGTATGGTGCAGGAAGCGTTTAGATTCTATAGCCTAACCACGGATGGGATGTCTGGTAGAACACGGACTTTAAGGGGGGTAGACAGCTTGAAAAATTCCGATAGTAAACTGGGTATGGGCGGGGATTGCAGCAGAGTTATGAATCTCCTGGAAGCAACTTCTTGGCCTGGCCAACATTTGGCATTAAGTCTAATAGCTGCTTTTCGCTCCAGAGCGGAACTCAAACGAACCTAAATTTCAGCGTCTGCGATCTCTGCTTTCGGCCACAAGCGGCCATCAGGTGAACAAGAGTGGTCAGTTAAATATCTGGATACTGCACTAATTTCCTTAGGACCAGGGTGGCTACCTCGGCTGGAAGATTTTCACGTGAACCTTCAAACAAATGCCTGATGCGGATTGGGTCGACTTGCCCATCTGGAATCAAAATCGGGGCTTCCTTATAGTCAAGCACCGGCTTTTGTTCGCCGTCATCGACAGCCAAGTGAGCGAAGCCACTCTTAGCCCCCCAAATGAATACGTGTTCCCGGATGTTCTTGTCATAGTAAAGCTCAAATCCGGCAATCGAATCATCTTCGTCGTACCACACAATCAAGTCCATATCGGTCGAACTAAACCATCGACGTCGACGTTCATCGGCGATCTGTTGGACACCCTTCAACTCAATCAGCGCGTTCAATGCTTTGTTCTCTTGCCAAGGATCAGCGCATAGTAATCTGATGCACCCGTATATGATAAACCCAAAACAGACATAGCCAAATGAGTCACGTCATCATAATGGAGTAAGTTCGCCTTCGGGTCGTAAGGGAATGAAGGCGGCTAACGACAGTAACGATGCTGTTATTATTGTTAATAAACAAAGGTTGTACTGTGCAATCAGCGGCATGATTGTCGCCGGGTTTTCTTGAGTCTGGATAAGCGTTGGAGATGTTTCAGCTATGGAATGGAAAATACTTGCAACCGTATTCATCAGCGTATTCGTGGCTGAAATGGCTGATAAAACGCAATTGGTAACGATGCTATTTGCAACTGATAAAGATGTGAGCAAATGGGTCGTTTTTTTCGGTGCGGCATCTGCTCTGGTATTGACCAGTGCGATAGGGGTAGTTGCAGGAACACTCCTCTCACACGTGGTAAGCGTCAAGATGATGTCTATCATCGCTGGTACGGGCTTTGTTTTGATTGGTACCTGGACGCTTTATCACGGAATTTTTCAGGCGTCATAATTCGGCTTAGGGTCGGAAGCAGAGATGCTCGACTCAGATTGCGATGTTCCGCTTTCCGCTCGAAAGCAGAAGTAAAACCGGCACCGATTTCAGTGTCAGCTTGTTCGCCTAACGGCCAGAAGTGGATGTTCGAGCACACGCGTTAATCGAAAAAAATCACTCTAAAACCAAGCCTTAATGCGGGTAGCCATTATAATCGAGATAGGAGTTATGTCTGCGCAAACAGATGTCATTATTATCGGTGCTGGTTCTGCTGGCTTATCAGCCGCCAAAGAACTTACCAAACAGGGAATTTCATTCTTCGTGGTAGAAGCCTCTCATCGAATTGGAGGTCGTGCTTACAGTGAAGAAATAGCCCCTGATGTTTGGTTTGATTTGGGTTGTGCTTACCTGGACATTGGACCTGATCCTAAAAACCATATTGACGAAAGCAACCCCTTTATCGATTTTGCAAAAAATCAGGGTGCTGTTATCGAGGAATATCTTTACGACGCACACTACAATTTTAACGGTAGGCCGCTAGATGCTAACGAGATGAAAGCACGGGAGCAGTTCTACAAAGAATGTGAAGAAGCTATACGTCGCTGCCCCATTTTGCGACCAAATTTCCATAGCCGCGCAGGGTAATGAAATCTCTATACTCTTCAACCTTATACAAAAAATCAGCTGCCGATGCCTCATCCAGATCTTTAGGTGCGGTTACAGCCATCATATCAATGTACGGTGTTGCGTAGGGATTTTCGAGATCAATGATTTCACTGATAGCGCAGTCATCACCACCATCAACCGAGCTCCGTATAGCTTCTTCACATTCTTTGTAGAACTGCTCCAGTGCTTTTATCTCGTTAGCATCTA
>PVMK01123376.1_pt1 | contig 51297 bp, 42 predicted proteins | sample 1853481 | NCBI WGS metagenome assembly PVMK01 (sample SAMN08533507, study PRJNA380276) | Marine sediment metagenome, whole genome shotgun sequencing project.
AAGTGGGCTTCTATCAGTTTTTGGGCAACATTTTTTCCCATGGATATTCCTCCTTTGCGTTGATATGAACCCAAAGTTGATAATCTCGTAAAAAGTCATGAATTCGACTATAGATGGCTAAGTAAAATGGTTTTTCTCCAAAAACAGTTTTTCCATTTTGTTTGCGATCAAATAGGGTCAAAGGCTTGTTAGATCAATGCCGATTTCACGGCGCACCTTGCTCAGCAATGGCTCTGCAATCGTCCGAGCTGTCTCTGCCCCTTGTTTTAGAATTCGTTCTATGGCGGGCTTGTCACGCATCAGAGCGTCATATTTCCTGCGGCCTTCTCCGAATTTTTCAAGGAGCAGTTCAATGAGTTCTTTTTTGATGTCGCTGTACCTCGCTCCCCCTTTAAGATAGATCCTTCGTGTTTCCTTTACCGCTCCGGGAGAAGCAAAATACCGGTATAATGAAAAGAGATTGCACGCATCTGGATTTTTCGGGATTTCAGGTGGTTTCGAGTCAGTGATGATACCCATTACCTGTCTGCGAATAATCTTGTCATCGGCAAAGATGGGTATGGTGTTCCGGTAGGTCTTGCTCATTTTGCGCCCATCCGTGCCAGGCACGTTCATTACGTCTTTTCGAATCAAAACTTCCGGAATCGTAAAAACCTTTCCGTAATGAGAATTGAAACTGGATGCAATGTCTCGAACGATTTCGACGTGCTGTTTCTGATCCTGACCTACCGGGACCACATGGGTTCCGAACAACAGAATATCAGCAGCCATCAAAACCGGATAGCTAAATAGCCCGGCGTTGATATTATCATCCGCACTTCTTCCCTGGCGGATATTTTCTTCTACGGAAGCTTTGTATGCATGGGCCCGGTTCAGAAGGCCTTTGGAGGTAAGACAGGCCAGAATCCAGGTCAATACGAAAACTTCCGGAATATCCGATTGACGGAAAAACACAACCTTCTCCGGATCGAGCCCCAAGGCCAACCACGTGGCAGCGACCTCGTAAACCTGGCGATTCAGTTCTTCCGGATCTCGTTCGGTTGTCAGAGCATGATAATCGGCAATAAAATACAATGCCCGGTGGCTTTGAACCAGTTCGAGGGCCGGTTTGATCATTCCCAAATAGTTGCCGATATGGGGAGTGCCGGTCGGTTTGATGCCTGTCAGCACTATCTTTGCCATTCAACCACGCCCTTTCATTCGGATTCTTATTATAATGTTAACAAATTTGTATATGTACTTACAATCAAAAAAATAAAGGATTTGGAACTCGAGTTATTCAGCAATAATGCATTTTTTGGAACGACGACCGCTTTTCCTTGCGGCAACACGGTAACACCGGTGTCGTTCAGACGGATTTTCAGACTGACTGTCGCAGGTGGAAAGATTCTCCATCAGTCGATTATGCTCCTGTGAACAACAACGCTTTGCCTTTTTAAAAAATTGATTTTCCATAATTATACCTCCTTGATGGTAAGCTGGAAATAAGAACCACCGGCATAACCCCTTTTTTAACAACAGTCGGTAACCGGCCGGTAACAGGGGTCAACATATCTGCCGTAAGAATCGATAATATAGCAGCAACACAGGTTGGGATCCCCTTGAGAATTTTTTTCCTGGATTATGCATGCATCCTTTTTTTCTTTTTTTTCTTTTTCTCCAAGCATGGGGCCACCTTTCAGAATAGATGATTGTGATAGATAATTATGGCCGATATGCTGTCCAAATCAGCCGAAGATAGAATAATTTCATACCTGGGCAGAATTATAATGACCCGAACCGATCTAATACATCCTTAGATTAATAATTTTAACGATTGCCTCGTTTGTCAAGGGTCCCGGCTATAGTTTGCCGTCGGCGACTGTCAGAGTACTCTTGAATCCCGTTTGTTAATGCTTAATTTATTGGAAAGATTTCACAATCTGAGTTGAGGATTTATTGACTTTGCCGAAGTTGCAGGGCATGAGATGTGCAGTCCTAGTATGGAACTGCAAATGACTCCAAAATAGAATCATCGAACCCTCTTTTCCAACTAAATCGGAACAATATCCGGGGGAATTAGAAGCAACGGGGAACACACCCTGTGAACACATACTGAAATTGAATAATTGAATTTAGACGGAGAATGTTTATATTCCCATTGGCAGCGAGAAAAACTCGCTTTAAAGGAGGTGACTGAAATGATGAGGATGTTAAATGTAATGCCGAGATCTGACGTCGCTTTCAGACCCCAGGCCCGGCTGCTGGACTCTTTTTTTAGCAATCGGGTGATTCCGGCCGCCAATCTTGACGAATTTGATTGGATGCCGGCTTCCGATATAGCGGAGACGGAAACGGAATATCATGTTACTATGGAATTGCCGGGTATCGACATGAAGGAACTGGATATCTGCTTTTCCGAAGGGCTTCTTACGATTAACGGTGTAAAAACAAAGCCGGTCTCAATCGGTGAATCTTGCTACTGTTCAGAGAGATATTACGGGCCCTTTCATAGAGATTTCCGAATTCCGGGAAAGGTGGATGCGGAAAAAATTGAAGCAAACTATAAGGAGGGCATCCTGATAGTGCGTCTCACTAAGTCCGGAGAAAGCGTCGTTAAAAAAATTAAGATTCATTAATAATAATGTCCATTCAGTGGACCCTAATGTTGCGAAAGTCGAAGGTGCCGCAGATCCAAGCCGCCGAAGGTGAAGTCCTATTAATTTACTGGAAGCCTTTGGCAACACTGAAGATGCGGCATCCTCGGCAAGCAACCGGGGAACTCAAATCTAAAGGAGGTGATTCATATAATCAGGGCTTAATAAGAATCTTAATCCTCTATTTCTCCATTGGATACACTTTCAGCCGCAGGCCGGATATAATCAGGATAATCAACCGGCTCATCACTGCTGGTGCCGTAATCCACCACAGTATACGCCTTGGATTTCAAATGACCCTTGGTCCTTTCCTTTAGTTTGTATCCGGCGTGGTCACTTCCTATCGCAATCCTTTTCATTTCATTTCCAATTCGGCAAACAGCCTGTTTGGGGTTCAGGTGGCTTCAAAAATATTCGTCTGTAATCTTTTAATTACGGTTAAAGGAGATATGTCAATTTCAGATACGTCTCTTGGGAAAAAATGTTGAGCGAACCAAGGCTCCGATCATGTTGAAAACAATACGAACGGCGGTCAGAGCCGTCAACCCGTTGATATCTATCCCGGGCGCAAACTCAACTAAATTAAATCCGCATACGTTGATTTTTTTGGTAAGACCGTGGAGTAAATCCACAACCTGTCGGTATGATAGTCCTCCCGGCACAGGAGCATTAACTGCCGGCATTATGGATGGATCGAGGCCATCGCAATCTATGGTCAACAAACAGGCAGATCCCTTTGTTACTAAGTTCAAAATCTGATCAATGCCGCTGTCTTGCACATCTTTTGACGTGACGATTTTAGCCCCGTAATTCCTGGCTGCCTCAATTTCTTCAATTCGGGCGCTGCCGACACCTCGCATGCCCACTTGTATCAGTTTGTCGATCCAGGGCATTTCCGAAGCCCTGCGCATTGGACTGCTGGGCCCTTCAGTGACACCATTAACTTCATGGCGCCAGTCGATATGTGCGTCCACTTGAACGACCGTAAACACCCCTTGCCCTTGGAAAGCACGCAAAAAAGGAATCGTTACAGAGTCATCCCCTCCGAGGACGATCGGTACAGCTTCGGCATCAATAATGTTGCGAATCTTTTCTTCTGCACGTCTCTGGTTGCCGATGGGATCGGAAGGGGAACCGGGCACGTCACCGAAATCAAGAACTCGGATATCATTGTTATCAAGAAGCGTTCCGCCAAAATCATAATCATAGTGATCTATCATTTTCGCATATCTTTTGGCTGCCTTCCGAATTGCCATAGGGGCTTTAACAGAATGACTTGGTATGCCTGGGGAATAGGAAACTCCATGGGGAATGCCTATTATTACGATGTCTGCCGACGATCCGGTGAGCTCTCTACATTCCGGCAGACCGGCAAAGGTATATTGACTCATCATGTCAGCATTTCTGGTTAAAATTTTTGTGGTGGTTTTTGATTCCTTTAAAATGAAAATAAATTTGATAATTTTTTTCTTCAAGATTATGTCTTTTTAAGGAATCGTGTCAATATTTATATATGGCCATTTATATGGTTATTAAATCCATGAAACGCGTCACCTGGAACAAAGGAGCAACGGGAATAGACGGCATTCCTCACCCCCTTCATGCTGTCTGCTGTTGGAGTCGCCCTTCCTGCCATTGGCAGGGAGTTTTCAGCCAGTGCGGTTCAGCTTGGACTTGTTGAAACCGTCTATATCTTCGCCTTCGCCCTTTTTTTGCTTCCGGCGGGACGGCTGGGGGATATTTACGGAAGGAAAAGAATCTTTACGATCGGCATTCTTGTGTTCACCGGGGGAACCGTTTTGGTATCACTTTCTCACGGTTTTGAAACTTAAGGGGGAATGGGCTGATGCAAGGGGTGAGCGTTTTGATTTTGTGGGGACTCTTCTTTATATTATCTCTTTATTCTGCCTGATTTGCGGCAGATAAGAATTTAGTTAATTTTTTCGGATCATCTCCTCTCCGAGCTGTAGGCACTACGAGCCGGAAGCCGATTAGTTGTAGTTCATTAGGGTAAAATAAGTGGGTCGTCTCCAATTGAGCAAGTGTAATTTCAGAGGGTTCAAGGATTCCAGGATTTGATGAATCAAGGTGGCAAGGGTTCGAGTGATCCTCCACAGAACAGGCGGATAAAAATGCTAAAGAATTACAAAGATTTGAAAGTCTGGCTATGCCTGAATTTCATCAATGGGTAATATTTGTTTTCCGTGACGGATTGTAAGAATGGAGATCTGTGTTTTTTCAGCCCGGCAAATAATCCGATAGTTGCCATAAATTAGTTCCCGAAAATCCTTGCTATTGATTTCCGGTACAATTCGACCGCTTTCCGGAAATGACTTTAATCAAGAGAATTTCTCGATGCTCTGCATTGGGGTTAATAAGATAAAAATTCATTTTGATACCTCGCAACTCTGCTGTGGGGTAGTTCATTGAAAGGGGAAATACGACTAAAACGCAACCTATTTCTTATGTGCGATTTTTTAGCCGTATAGCACTTTTGGGTTAAAATTTACAACTATATGATATTTTAGACAATATGATGCGGTTAAGGGTGATATTGATCTTGGAATGCGTCTAAATGTGTAAAAAGTGTAGCATTATATATCTTCATATTTTTTAAAATATTAACATGGCAGATACTAAGCAATTAAATTAAGTTTTATTTTTCATATTATCAACTAATTATCAATATTTAATGGTGGTTAATCGCTGATAACCAAGATGGAGTTAAAGATGATACTATTGGATATTGATGAAAGGAATCATGGAATTCAACATTTTTATCCGACATGCTTTTGAAGCGCTTCAAATATAACCTCAAAACAAACTTGCAATTCTCCTTGGAATTAACAGAGCCGGAATAACCCAGGCAAAAAAGATGGGAACTGTTCCGGATAAGTGAATGCTGGGACTTTATTGGAAATTACGGCATCAACCCGGACTGGATTGAGATTGGCAAGGGGAAGATGTTTATCGCGGAAAGGGATGACCTGGACAGCTATCGTTTGATCGGAAAAGTTGTATGGATATCGAGAGATGTGATTTGACCTGATAGATGATCGCAGTTTTCAATCAGGACCCGTATTTTTCTAAAAAATTTAGTGAAGCTTTTAAATAATCGAATGAAAAGACTTCCAACGAAACAACGCCTTCAAACTGTTTTAACATTTTGATAACGGTCTTAGCATCCTCTTTTGTCAACCGATCCAACGGCAGGTGGTCTTGATGATTGTCGACACCGTGAAGATGTAAAATGGGAGTTCTTTTTTTATATTTGTTGAAAACAGTTTCCGGGTCGAACCCGCATAATATCAAATGCCCCACGTCGATACAGACGGATAGATTAAAATCGATCAAGATTTCTTCCACCCAATTCAGCGGGTAGTCGAGGGTTTCAATTGAAAACATTTCTCCGTTGATTCCGCCTGAAACCAGTTTATTTATACTGTTATTAAGACGGTCCCGCCACCGTTTGATCTGGTCATTGTCAGAGCCGGGTTCTTCGTATGGCAGATGGAGGGTGTATGTGCTGGGAGAGAGCGTCGCAGTAAGATCCATGACCTGTTTTATGGTTTCCAAGGCAAAGTGGCGAATTGACGGTTCAGGAGCCCCCAGGGAAATATCGATGGGCAGATGAATGTTATAGGTCAGATCGAATTCCTTGGCCAGGGAGAAAAGCTGTTTTACTTCATGAATGGATGGCAGACTGCCGGGGGCACTTTCAAATAAAATAAGCTCAATTTCATCGAGATACGGTGCGAGCATCTTAACATTTTGCACATAGCCGTCCGGATATATGAATGATGTGGTGCCTATCTTAAAAGAAAACTCGTCTTTATATGATTTTGAAAGGGGAGGGTGCATAGAAAGAAAGTTAAAAGTGAGCTAAAGTGTGAAGTAAATTAAAGTTAAAAAACCTGCTAACCATAGCTGTTTTATTAAATCGATAGAAATTCATTTTGTTATGCATTCATATTTAATATTCAAAATCATCAATTCTTTTGGAGATGATTCTTATCTATATTGAAATAAATAAAAAAAGTATCGACTCGGTCCATTCAGTCATGGCCCCCAGCATGTCGCCGGTGATACATCCCATACGTTTTTTATAATACATAAGGATGATGACGGTGCTCATCACAAAAACAAGGTTTAACCAGAGGCCTTTCCATCCTAAAAAATATGAAAGAACCAGTGGAATCAGTAATCCCCAGAAAGCGGATACCTTCAAAGGTTCGCCGAAAAAGTCACGGCCGGTGCCGCCGCCGGGCCTTCCATAGGGCAAAAAGCGGATGCCGAACAACATACTGCTTCTGGCATAGGCGGGAATAAGAATGAGCAGCAGCGTCCGATGGGCATCAAGATGCATTATCCCTGCCCATTTGACGGCCAATCCACAAACAATGGCCACAAGTCCCATGGCGCCGATGCGGCTGTCCTTCATGATCTCCAGGGCCTTGTCTCTGTTTCTGTGTCCCAGGAGGCCGTCGGCGCTATCCCCCAGACCGTCCAGGTGAAATGCGGCGGTGATCACCACAAGAAAGACGATGTCGAGAACAGCAACCACCGGTTTTGGCCAGAAATACAATGCAGCATGATCAAACATTGATACAAAGGCCCCTATAATCAGACCCACAATCGGGAAAAACGGCACCATACCTTTGGGGTCGTAAATCACCGATCGCCCTAAAGGAAGAAGGGTCAAAAATTGTATTGCAGCGATTAAACGGTTCATTTTATTTCCACGGGAATGCCGGCCACCATCCAAACAACGCTATCCACGCAGGCCGCTATTTTCTGGTTGGCAAATCCGGCGATGTCACGGAAAAGTCTGGCCAGTTTGTTTTCCGGGACGATTCCGGTTCCCACTTCATTGGATACCAGGATGACCGGGCACTCGGTTTTTTCAAGAGATTGGATCAGTTTTTGAACGTGCATGTCGATGTTTTCAGGATCGCTGTTTTCCATGAGAAGATTGTTGATCCAGAGAGTCAGGCAGTCCACAAGAATCACATGCCCCTGAAGACTGTTTTCACAGATCGCTTCAGGCAGAAGAAGAGGGACCTCGAGTGTTTTCCAGTTTGGGTTTCTTTGTTTTTGATGGTGCAAAACCCGTTGTTCCATTTCTTTGTCATGGGGCACGCAGGTTGCGATAAAGATTTTCTGTTTGGCAAGCTTATCCGCCAGATGCAGCGCATGACTGCTTTTGCCGCTTCTGCATCCGCCGATGATCAATACGGTTTTTCTCACAATGTACTCCCGATTAAAAATAATGGTTCTCCTCCCATTTAGTTGGAGAAGATGGTTCAAGGATTTAAGGGGCCAAGTGTTTATTTCCCATGGATTTTATCAGCTCAAAATCATCAACTCTTTTGGAGATGATCCATGTATTTATGGGGTACCGGCGTAATCCGGGGAATTTTTCCCAGAGGACTTTTATCCACCAGCAGTGTGCAGCCGTAAACCGCTTCTAACGTCCGGAGGGTTAGAACCTCGTCCGGATGTCCCAGACACACCATCTCCCCTTGGTTAAGGAGAAGCAATCGATCGCAATACATTGCCGCAAGGTTTACATCATGGGAAACCATTACAACGGTAATTCCTTTCTCCTCTTTGAGCTTTTCCATCAAATCCATAAGCCGGGTCTGATGGGCAAGGTCCAGGGAAGCGGTGGGCTCATCCAGAAGGATAATTTGAGGTTCCTGGCAAATGGCTCTGGCAACGAAGACCCGTTGCTGTTCCCCGCCGCTTAACTGGTCCAGTTTCCGGTGGGCCAAATGTTCGACTCCGGTGAACGTGAGGGCTTGCTCTGCAATTTTTAAATCCCCCTCTTTTTCGACACCCAGAATCCCCAGATACGGCGATCTTCCCATGAGTACTACTTCAATGACGCTAAAAGGAAAATCCACCGGCATTGTCTGGGGGACAAAGGCCATGGTCTGCGCCAAATTTTTGCGTGAATAGTTTTCGATGGTTCGATTCAGTATCTTCAATCGACCTTTTTTCGGTTTAAGAATACCTGCCATCACCTTCATCAGGGTCGTTTTACCGGAACCGTTCGGGCCGATGATAATGAAGAAATCACCTTTGGTGACAGAAAAGCTCAGATCCTTTAGGGCCGGAATATCTCCATAAAAATAGTTCAGGTTTTTAACGTCTATGGCCATATTACCGCCGTGCTCTTTTCAATAAATAGATAAAAAGCGGTGCACCGATCATTGCGGTAATGACACCGGCGGGCATTTCCCCCTGTTCCGGGAGAGCCCTGGCCAGAACATCGCAGAAAACAAGATAGGCGCCTCCGCCAAAAACACATGCCGGAACCAGCACACGGTGGTCCGGCCCAAAAAGAAGTCTTAGAAGATGGGGAACGACCAGTCCCACAAATCCCACAAGACCGCAGTAAGAAACAGTGATACTGACCATAAACGAGGTTACCACCAGCAAGATCACCGTTAGCGCTTTTACATTTATCCCCATGGTCTGGGCCATTTCTTTGCCCATCAGGAGCAGATTCATGGAATTGGAAAACCAGAACAACAGAAAAAAACAGGGTAAAAGCATTGCAGCAAGAATTCCGACCTGGGGCATGTCCACCATGGAAAGGTCACCCATGAGCCAGAAAATAATACTATGGAGCCTTGCGTCCTGGGTCAACGAGACCAGGAACATGATGATGGCCCCGCAGAAAGCATTTACCATTACGCCTGACAGAAGAAGGGCGTCTTTTTTCAGAATTGTTTGTCCGGAGGACATGACGAGAATCAGTAAAAGTGTGGCGATACTTCCGGAAAAGGCCGTAAGGCTTACCCCTGGAAATCGGGCAAACCCCATCAGTATGCCGATGATCGCACCGATGGCCGAACCACCGGAAATCCCCAGAATATAGGGTTCGGCCAGGGGATTTCTCAATAGAGCCTGGAAAACCAAGCCGCCCAGGGAAAGGGTCGCCCCCACCAGAGTTGCCAGCAAGATCCGTGGAAAACGGATCTTCCAGATAATGGTTTCCAGGATGGGGTCATGGGGTCCGATGCCTAAAAAATTTTGAAAAACAGCCTTTATTCCGCTCTGGCTGGATCCTAAAGAAAGCCCCAGAAACATGGCCGTAAGCAGCACCAGCATCAGCGAAAAGGAAACAACTAACAGACGTTTTATCAGTATTGGTTTATCGGTATTCACTCTGCTTCCTTAAAAAGTTCGGGGTGGATCAATCTCACCAGCAGTTCAAGGCCGTCCACAAGCCGGGGAGTGGGGCGGTCGAAAAAGTTGGAATCTTCAAGGAAAATACGCTGGTCTCGCACCGCGGGTAGATGGGGCCATTTGTTCCATTCCGCTTTAACCTGCTCGAATATTGCTGCCCGTGCCATGGAAGTGATAATAATTATCTCCGGCGACAGGGCCAGGACCTGTTCGCGACTGAACCGGGGATAAATAATCGGGCCTTCCGCCAGATTGATTCCACCGGCAAGAACAATGAGTCCGTGAATAAATGTCTGGGTCCCAACCGATACCACGGGGGAGATACCGATTTGGAAAAAAACCCGGGGACGATAGGTAATGTTGGAAACAAGAGACTTAACCTTTTGTATCCTGAAATCCATGTTCTGCACTAAAAGGTCCGCCCTTTTTTCGGCGTTGATGAGCCCACCGATTTCAATTACCGTTTGCATGATCGTCTCTAAATTATTCGGATCTACGGCATATACGGGTATTTTCAGAGATTCCAAACGGTTGGCTACAGCTATAGGGTTTCCGTCTTTAATGGCGATACAAAGATCCGGTTTTAATGCCACGATTTTTTCCAAATCAAGGTGAACATATGAACCGATCTTAGGAAGTTTTTCTGCTTCAGGGGGAAAATCGCTGTACCGGGTTACACCTACTAAACGACGTTCCTGACCCAGGTCGAAAATAATCTCCGTGATATTCGGTGCAAGGGATACAATCCGTCGGGGCTCATCCGGAACCGTGACGTTTCGTCCGAGCTGATCCGTTACTGTTTTTGCGAGGGATGGTGTGGCTAAAGAAATAATAAATGACGCCATCGCCAGTAACAGTATTGCCATGGATCTGTAATTTGACATATCAGAAATTTTAAATGTCATTGAAACTCATTCAAATATTATTTTTTTCCAAAAAAAAACCGGAACGAAACAGATCGATCCGGGGATGTTTCGTTATTACCCTTACTATAAATGAAATATGCAATTTTGAAAAAAATCCACTTTGTTTCTCCTGCTGGAAAGTCGATGATACTCCTCTTATTTTTTAATAAGGGGTACGTGTTCCCGGTAGACAACTTTCGTTCCATTAGGGTTCAAGTAATTAAAAAATGACAATAAGGCAAGAAAATTTATGTTATCCCTGTTTTCCTGAGGGCATTTGTTCACTTTACAATACTTCAGAAAAAATGATAAACATCAGGGAATCCATGATGTCCTATTTTGTTTGCGCTCATTCTGGAAGGTTCTGACTTAATGAGTTTTTTAAGCACGATTTTCATCGAAGGCGCTAACCCGCTCACACGACCGTTGAAGTGGCTTTTTAATATCGTTCGACACCCGATTCATTTTCTACGGGTTCTTTGGCCCTTTGGCTGGGCACGACGGTCTGTATGTTGTGGACGGATCCATGATACCGGCCAACCTGGGCGTAAATCCGAGCCTGACAATTACAGCCATGGCCGAGCATGCCATGAAACATATCCCACCCAAAAACGGGCGGAAGGCAAAGGAGCAAACCGGCCATGCACGGTCTTAAAATCTACACCGGCAACCACATGGAAATTCTTGCCGAACAACTGGCTCGAACCGTAAGGGAACCGCTTTCCTCTCCGTTGTCTCCGGAAATTATCGTTGTCCAGAGCAGGGGGATGGAACGTTGGGTCTCTCTGGAGCTCGCCCGACATAACGGCATTTGTGCAAACTGCCTTTTCCCCTTTCCAAACGTGTTTTTAGAAGAAATTTTTAAAAAATTGATCGTGGATCTTCCCGATGAATCCCCCTTTGATCCCGTTACAATGATCTTCAGAGTCATGAAGGTTCTTCCGTCATGTATTCATTTGTCCGGTTTTGAAAGTCTGAAAAAATATCTTCTTGATGATATAAAGGGGTTGAAACTGTTTCAAATATCAGAAAAAATTGCAGATCTGTATGATCAATACCTGGTTTTCAGGCCCGACATGATGTTAAGGTGGGAAAAAGGCAAGGAAAATCACTGGCAGGCACAACTCTGGCGCCAGCTTTTGCCTCCAGAAGAAAACCGGCATCGAGCCAGACTCCGCAAGAGTGTTTTTGAAAAGATCAGGAAACAGCCCCATCAGATAAAAAATTTTCCAAGCCGGGTGTCCATATTCGGAATATCCTATTTGCCCCCGTTTCATATAGAAGCGTTTGTTGAAATATCACGGCTTTCTCAAGTAAATCTTTTTTTAATGAATCCGTGCAGAGAATACTGGGCCGATATTGTTTCCGATCAGGAGACGATAAAGATCAGAAAGCGGCTTGCCCAATCTGATGATATCACCCAAAATCTTTACCTGGAAGGGGGAAATCGGCTCCTGGCTTCCATGGGCGCCTTGGGCCGGAACTTTTTTTCAATGATCATGGGACTGGATTGCCGGACATACGAATTATTTGATGATCATCACGGCCATACCCTCCTTTTGAAGATCCAGTCGGATATTTTAAATTTAAAGAACAGAACGTCTTCCCGTGCCCAAAATACCTCTGCCCTTGAAAATGACCCGGATTCTTTACCGCTTGACGATTCCGACGGTTCGATTCAGATTCATTCCTGTCACAGTCCCATGCGGGAGATCGAGGTTCTTCACGACAATCTTTTGTTCATGTTTGAAAAAGATCCGGAACTTTTGCCCAAAGACATCGTGGTCATGACACCCGATATCGAGTTGTATGCACCCTTTATTCAGGCAGTGTTCGATGCCCAAACCGATGAAAAACTTCGGATCCCTTTCACCATAGCCGATCGGAATATCGTAAAACAAAGTCGTATTATCGACGGGTTAGTGTCCATGCTCGATCTCAAAAACAGCCGCCTGGGTGTAACCTCTGTCATGGCTTTGCTGGAGATAACGGAAATAAGAGAAACCTTTGGCATGTCTGAATCGGAAATCAAAATTGCGGAACGCTGGATCAAAGAAACCAACATTCGTTGGGGGATCGATGCAAAATACCGCCAAGAGATGGGACTGCCCGGTTTTTCCGAAAATACATGGAAAACCGGAATCGATAGGCTCCTTTTGGGATATGCCATGCCGGGTTATAACCGTAAAACATTCTCCGGAATCCTTCCGTATGACCACATTGAAGGGGGTGAAGTTAAAACCCTGGGGAAATTAATTAATTTTTTAAACAGGGTTTTTGCATGGGTGCAATCTCTGGATAAGGCACGAACATTAAGCGACTGGCATATATTTTTCCATGGGATCATAGGGCAGTTTTTTTCTTCGGATGAGGATTCCGAACGGGACATACAGATTCTAAGGGACATTTTGGATGATATGTCCAAAAAAGAAGCATCTTCCGGCTTTGATGGAACCGTGGAAATTGAGGTTGTGAGGTCCTATTTGGAACGACGTCTTGAGCACGAGCAATTTCGCAGCAGATTTTTTTCAGGCGGGGTTACATTTTGCGCCATGCTCCCCATGAGAAGCATCCCTTTTAAAGTCGTTTGTCTCGTGGGGATGGACAGCGATGCTTTTCCGCGTAAGACCCAAACCCTGGAGTTCGATTTAATGGCAAAAAATCCCAGGATTGGCGATCGTATTCGGAGAAATGATGACAAATATCTTTTTCTGGAGGCGCTTCTATCTGCCAGAAACAGGTTTTACGTCAGCTATGTGGGGCAGAGTATCCAGGATAATACTCGGATTCCGCCATCGGTTCTTGTCAGTGAACTCATGGATTACATCAAAGACGGATTCGGTCTTTTAGAAGATCAGATTGTAACCCTTCATCGGCTTCAAGCCTTTTCCCCGGAATATTTTAAACCCGACAGCAAGCTGTTCAGTCATTCCCGGGAGAATTTTTCAGCCAGTTTGAGGTTGTACGACCGAAAAAAAGCTTTCACCCTGATTGCTGCTAAATTGCCGGAACTTCCCCATGAATGGAAGAATATCGACATTAAGGACTTAAGCGGTTTTTTGGGTAATCCAAGCAAGTTTTTATTAGAAAAACGTTTGGGCGTATATCTTCGTGATACAGAAGCCGTTGCCGATGAAAGAGAAAATTTCAATTTAGATCATTTGGAAAGATATATAATCGATCAAGAACTTGCGGTAAAAACAATGTCGGGATTGAACTTAAAAGATTATTTCCCTGTGAAAAAAGCATCCGGGGAGCTTCCCCATGGAAAAGTGGGGGAAATTGTTTTCAATGACCTGAGTCTGGATGCAGAAGATTTTGTCAGAAAGATAAAAGGTCATATCAAAAGCAAGCGTTTAGATGATCGAGGGTTTAAACTCAATATCGCGGGGTTTAGCATAAGCGGTCGCATTGCTGATTTTTTTGAACAGGGGTTGATTCAAATTCGATATGCAAAGATTAGACCTAAACATCTTATAAATACATGGATTTATCATCTTGTACTTCATGTTTTAGATGAGGTTGATGGTCCGGATCAGAGCCTTTTGTTGGGCAAAAATGCCGTCTGGGAATTTAAACCGGTCCCGGATGCCACGGACCGGATAAATGATCTTCTTGGGTTTTACTGGAAGGGAATGTCGGAGGCTTTGCATTTTTTCCCCGAATCGTCCTTTGAATATGTTCGTCAGATGCAATTGATGAACCGGACGAAACAGGTTGCAATACATGCCGCACGAAAAAAATGGGCTGGGAGTGATTTTATCCGAGGGGAATCAGAAGATCCATATTTGGAGCGTTGTTTCGGCAAGATCGATCCTTTGGATGAGGTTTTTGAAAATATCGCAATGGAAATCTTTGTCCCTTTATTGAATCACAGCTTCGAGATCGTATTATAATGAAACCTTTCAATATCATGGGGCTGATTTCCGGTTAAGGATGTTGTGGGGTGGAAATTGCGTGGAGAATTCCGGGCAATAATAGATTTTTTTGAGAATTCATCACGATAGACATTGTCAAAACTGAATTATGTTTTATAGTATTGCTTGTTGAATTGAAATTGAAGATCCCCTCAGCCCCTTAACGGGATCTTCGACAAGCTTACGGAGAATCTCCACGCTTTTGCAATTCAAAAAATGATTATTTGCTACACGATCAAGTAGATACAGAGATAAAATATGACGGCTTCGTAAAAAGCCTTTTTGAGCGACATGGAGTAAAGTCAGACTTTTTACGAGTCCATCAAATATAAGTAGCAACAGGAGAACCAATGGGTGAAACTGACAAAGATGACCTAATCAGCATGATTGATGATAATGAAAAGGATGTACCGATACCGAATACGCTTCCTTTGATTTCAGTACGAGATATCGTAATTTTTACGGATATGCTTCTTCCGCTTTTTATTGGGCGGGAAAAATCGGTTCGTGCCGCTGAGGAAGCGGTGGAGAAAGACGGATATCTGTTTTTAGCTGCACAAAAAGATCCCAACATCGAAAATCCGAATCCAGATCAGATTTATACAGTGGGTACCGTGAGCCGGGTCTTGAGGATGCTCAAACTTCCGGATGGACATGTAAAGTCCCTTGTACAGGGTGTCGCCAAGGCACGGATCGTTAAATACGTTTCAAAAAAATCATTATACCGTGTAAAAATAGAGATTATTCCGGATGAGCCGTTTGAGGAGATTGATCTGGAGATCGAAGCGCTGATGCGGAATGTCCGGGAACACTCTGAAAAGATTTTGGCATTGCGTGGCGAAATGAATAATGATGTGAGCGTCATTCTTGAAAATATCAATGACCCTGGAAAGCTTGCCGACCTCGTGGCTTCAAATCTTAAATTAAAAATCGATGAATCTCAGATCTTGCTTGAATTGATCGATCCCATGGAACGGCTAAAAAAAGTCAACGAACTGTTGTCCCGGGAGGTGGAATTATCTTCCATGCAGGCAAAGATACAATCTGATGTGAGAGATGAAATTTCCAAAAATCAGCGAGACTATTTTTTAAGAGAGCAGGTCAGATTGATCCACAGGGAACTTGGCGAAAGCGACGACAAGGCAAAGGAGATTCGGGATTATAAAAGAAAAATAAAAAACGCCAAGATGCCGAAAATCGCTAATAAAGAGGCTTTAAAGCAGTTGAAACGCATCGAACAGATGCACCCTGACGCTGCTGAAGCCTCGGTTGTGCGAACATATCTGGATTGGCTGGCCGATATGCCATGGAGCAAGTCCAGCAAAGATGCCATCAATATCAAGCATGCCAAAACGGTCCTCGATAAAGATCATTTTGGGCTAAACAATGTTAAAGATCGTATTCTTGAACATCTTAGCGTACTTAAGATTAATCCTAAAATGAAAGGTCCGATTCTTTGTTTCGTAGGTCCGCCCGGTGTGGGGAAAACCTCTTTGGGCCAGGCAATTGCAAGGGCCTTGAAACGTAAATTCGTCCGTATTTCTCTGGGCGGCATCCGGGATGAAGCCGAAATCAGAGGGCATCGCCGCACCTATATCGGTGCATTGCCGGGGCGGATACTCCAGAGTATAAAACAAAGCGGTACCAACAATCCTGTTTTTATGATGGATGAAATTGACAAGCTCGGTTCCGATTTTAGAGGAGATCCTTCGTCAGCGCTTCTAGAAGCCCTTGATCCTGAACAAAACTCAGATTTTAGCGACCATTATATTAATTTGCCCTTTGATCTTTCAAAGGTCATGTTTATCCTTACAGCCAACCTGACCGACACCATCCCGTCAGCGCTTCTTGACCGGATGGAGGTTATTACACTGTCCGGATATACAGAGGAAGAAAAAAAGACCATTGCCCAGCGACATCTTATACCGCGTCAGATAAAGGCGAACGGTTTGAAGGCAAAAACATTGTCCATCAGTACGGGTGCACTGGTTAAGGTCATATCAGAATACACATCCGAAGCCGGTTTAAGGAATCTTGAACGTGAGTTAGGTACACTTTGCCGGAAAGTCGCGCGTAAAATTGCCGAAGGTGAAAAAGGGCCGTTTAAAATCACAAAAAACAACTTGAGAAAATACCTGGGTGTCTCGAAATATTTTCCTGAACTTGACCAGGAAAACAGCCAGGTGGGTCTATCCACCGGCCTGGCTTGGACACAAGCCGGTGGTGAGGTTCTGTATGTGGAGGCATCGTTGATCGGCGGAAAAGGGGAGTTGATCATAACCGGCCAAATCGGAGATGTTATGCAGGAGTCCGCCCGGGCGGCTCTGAGTTATACCCGTGCAAACATTCGCAGTTTGGGCATCAAAGAAAGCGTTTTTGAAAATAAGGATGTTCATATTCACGTCCCGGCAGGCGCAATTCCCAAAGACGGACCGTCTGCCGGCACTGCAATGGCCACAGCCCTTATCTCTGCGTTGACAAATCAACCGGTACATCGAGATGTTGCCATGACCGGTGAAATCACCCTAAGGGGCAGGGTTCTTCCTATCGGTGGTTTGAAGGAAAAAGCTTTAGGGGCCTTGAGGGCCGGAATCCGCACCATTATTATTCCTGAAAAGAACAAAAAAGATTTGACGGAGATTCCTTTGAACGTAAAGCGCAAGATCAACTTTGTTCCGGTAAAAAATATGGATGAAGTGCTTTCCCTTGCCATTGGCGATAAAGTTGTGGACGATCGATGATATGATAATCCTCGCTGTCGATACGGCTACCACAAGCTGCAGTGTTGCCATTATTGATAAAAAGTCCGTGCTGGCGGAAGTTACACTCATCAGAAAGGAGACCCATTCAAAACATTTAATGGATATGATCCATGGGGCCATCGGTTTTTCAGGACTCAAATTTTCTGATTTGGATGGTTTTGCCGTTGTCAGAGGGCCTGGATCTTTTACCGGTCTGCGTATCGGAATAGCGACTGTTAAAGGGCTCGCGGCGGGATTAAAAAAGCCACTGGTGGGTATTTCGAGCCTTGAAGCACTTGCAATGCAGGCATCTAATTCGCCATATTTGATCTGCCCCCTTTTAGACGCTCACCGAGGGGAAGTCTATTTTTCCAGATACAGGTTTTTAGAGGGCCGTTTAAAAGAGGAGTTGGAGGAGCAAGTCTGTGCTCCTGAAAATGTAATGCGTGATATTAATGAGCCATGTATTTTTGTGGGCAATGGGATTTTACTTTATCAGAAGATGCTGTCGGAGATGATGGGCGACTCAGCCTTTTTTGCGCCGATACCCCAAAATACAATCAAAGCTTCAACCGTAGCTTTTCTTAGCTTGAATAAATTTCAGAACAAAGATACGGATGATATCGATAGGTTTATTCCCCATTATATCCGAAAATCCGATGCAGAACTGAACCTAAAGTAAATACATGGAACATCTTTTGCCCGCGTTAATCCCCAAATGCAGATAAAATTTACCATAAAAACAAGATGGGGTTTTCCATCAATGATAATTGCACCATAGCGCGGGGGAGACGAACAGGAAAAAACCATCATCATTGCGGTTATTATTGACAAATTAAAAACAATTTTGATATAAAATTAAGTTTAGGCTTTTTGTAATCATAGAACTCTAAATAGTTTATATATTTAATTTTTGATTCTTTCAATTCTGTTTGCCCCAATTTAGGGTAAATTAAAGGGCTCTGTAGCCGGTTGAACAAGGCGGATTAGATGCATAAATTTTCCAATTCAGACTCGCCCAGTCATACTGCTTTTCCGGTGGCAAGTGCCGGGTATCCTTTTATATTTACCTCTGTATTTGTAACGATTGTATTCGCTCTATTGGGGTTGACCACCCTTACCCTGATCGGACTCGCTTCGAGCCTTTTCATATGTTATTTTTTCAGGGACCCGGACCGCGTTGTTCCCAATTTTAAAGGCGCTGTGATTTCGCCTGCCGATGGCAAAGTTATCTCGGCGGGTCCGGTGGGCAGCAGCCGGTTTTATGAAGGATCATGCATTAAGGTCAGCATCTTCATGTCGATTTTTAATGTTCATGTGAATCGTATTCCCTATGAAGGGCATGTGAAAACAGTCAGTTATTATCCTGGGAAATTTTTTTCAGCAAATCTTGACAAGGCTTCGAAGGACAACGAGCACAACGCAGTAACTCTGGAGACCGAAGAAGGTCAAACAATCTGTACGGTTCAGATTGCAGGGCTGATCGCAAGACGTATTATTTGTAAAATTCAGGAGGGTGACATTGTTGCCCGGGGTCAGCGTTTTGGCTTAATATGTTTTGGGTCGCGTCTTGATGTTTACCTTCCACCTGACACAAATTTGAAAGTGACTGTTGGGGATAGGGTGAAAGCCGGAACATCTGTTTTAGGAGATTTGACATGAAAAGAACAAAAAGATTTAATAAAGAAAAGTCGCGGCGGGGGATTTACATACTGCCCAATATTTTTACATCCCTGAATCTTTTTTTCGGCTTTTATGCTGTTATCGCTTCAATAAACGGAAAATTTGTTGCTGCGGCCGTGGCGATTATTATCGGCGTCATCTTTGATATCATGGACGGAAAAATTGCCAGAGCTACGAATACCACCAGCAAATTCGGTATTGAATACGATTCATTGGCAGATCTGATATCTTTTGGTCTTGCCCCTGGATTAATGGTATATTTGTGGGCTCTCAAGCCATTAGGCAGAATTGGCTGGCTGGCGGCATTTCTTTTCTTGGCTTGCGGGGCGCTTCGCCTGGCACGTTTCAACTCCCAAGTGGGCACAATTAGCAGTAATCACTTTGTCGGTCTTCCGATTCCGGCCGCAGCCGGCATGGCGGCAACAACTATATTATTTTCCCATAAATTCGGCATAGAAGGGAAAATAAACCCCATATCCATTCTTGTTTTGCTGTACGTTCTTTCTTTTTTAATGGTTAGCACTATAAAATATAACAGTTTCAAAAAGCCTGAACTGTTTAAAAAAATGAATTTTAACGTTCTGGTGGCTGTCATCCTGATATTGATTTTTATCGCTGCTCAGCCATCCATTGCGCTATTTCTTTTGGCCCTTGCATATACCGTTTCAGGGCCTGTCTTGACCCTTCGGCACCATCGTAAAATAAAACCAAAAGAAACTGGATATAACGGGGCAAATGAGCATGGATCAGGCCCATTTAGCCATAATATTAACAAAAGTTCTGATATTCGCTGATTGGAGATTTTTTTATGTCAAAGGATTATAACATTTCTGTAATTCCAGGTGATGGAACAGGGCCGGAAGTTGTTGCAGAAGGTATCAAAGTTCTTAAAACTGTATCCGAAAAATTCGGTTTTAACCTGAATTTTAACTATTTTAATTTGGGCGGGGAGCACTACTTGGCTTCGGGAGAGACTGTTCCGGATAACGTTCTGGAAGCATTGTCTAAAACAGACGCAATATATTTGGGTGCCATTGGGCATCCTGATGTAAACCCGGGCATTCTTGAAAAAGGTGTTCTTTTAAAACTCAGGTTTTATTTTGACCAGTATATCAATTTGAGACCGGTTAAACTCTATGAGGGCGTTCAGACGCCGATAAGAGGCAAAAGGCCGGAAGACATAGACTTTGTGGTGGTCAGGGAAAACACTGAAGGCTTTTATTCAGGAGCCGGCGGATGTTTAAAAAAGGGGACCCCTGATGAAGTCGCAATCCAAGAATCGATAAATACCCGAAAAGGCGTGGAACGCTGCATCAGATACGCTTTTGAATATTGCAGAAAAAGAAACCAGAGAAAAAAGTTGACCCTTTGCGGAAAAACCAATGTATTGACCTTTGCATTTGATTTGTGGGAACGTACTTTTCATGAAGTTGGAGAGGAGTACCCTGATATCGAGAGAGATTATGCACACGTTGATGCCATCTGCATGTGGATGGTGAAAAATCCGGAGTGGTTCGATGTTATCGTTACTGACAATATGTTTGGAGATATAATATCCGACCTGGGTGCAATGATCCAGGGGGGAATGGGCATTGCCGCCGGAGCAAACATCAACCCAGAAGGCATTTCAATGTTTGAACCCATCGGCGGGTCTGCTCCAAAATATACCGGTAAAAAGGTCATTAATCCAATTGCCGCTATTTTCTCGGCTCAGATTATGCTCGAGACCCTGGGCGAGTCAACGGCTTCATCCTTGATAGAGAAGGGTGTTATTAAAGTACTGCGGGATGACCTCAAAGATGTTGCCGCAGGGAAAATGGGGTATTCGACACAAGAAGTTGGAGATCTTGTGGTAGATTATATTATTGAGAACTAACCATGATAAAATTGTAAAAAGTGAAACGTGAAATATAAAACGATTACATTTAGCACATTAAGAGGCAATATTACACAACTTATAAACTTTTCACGTTTAACTTTTTACTTTTCACGGAATTAAACCATGTCGAATAAAAAATTTAATGTCGCCGTGGCGGGTGCCACAGGTGCTGTGGGAAATCAGATAATTACCTGTCTGGAAGAAAGGAATTTCCCGGTTAAGGCTATTAAATTTTTAGCATCCCGGCGCTCTGTCGGGCGTACGCTTGATTACAAGGGCAATGCCATTGCAGTTGAGGAACTGAAAGAGGATTCTTTTAAAGGTTTTGATATTGCCCTTTTTTCGGCCGGTGGCGGCACCAGTGAAAAATTTGCTCCTCTTGGGGCCCGGGACGGGTGTGTGGTTATTGACAATTCAAGCACGTGGCGGATGGATCCCAAAGTTCCGTTGGTGGTTCCCGAAGTGAATCCCCATGCAATTGCACAATATACCCATAAAGGTATCATCGCAAATCCAAACTGTTCGACCATCCAGATGGTTATTCCACTTTATCCATTGCACAAGAAATATGGGATAAAACGGATTGTGGTTTCAACATACCAGGCTGTTTCGGGAACCGGCAAAAAGGCGGTTGATGAACTTGAGGCTCAGACCCGGTCGATTCTCAATTTTAAATCGTATGAAACGAAGGTCTACCCGCACCCCATCGCCTTTAACTGCCTTCCGCACATCGATGTGTTTTTGGAGAACGGCTATACCAAAGAAGAAATGAAAATGCTCCATGAAACCAGAAAGATTCTGGAAGAGGATACCATAGGGGTTACGGCAACTACCGTTCGTGTTCCGGTATTTTACGGTCATTCAGAATCGATTAACATCGAGACCATCGAACATGTTTCTGCTGAAGAGGTGAGGGCTCTGCTGGAAGAAACTTCCGGGGTTAAAGTTGTTGATGATCCGCAAAACAATATTTATCCTCTTGCCATGGATGCTGCCGGTCAGGATTTGACACTTGTGGGTCGGATCCGTGATGATGAGTCAATTGCAAACGGTATCAATATGTGGGTTGTTGCCGATAATATTAGAAAGGGCGCTGCAACAAATGCAGTACAGATTGCAGAAATCTTGGCAAAGGACTATTTATAGGGAGTTTGGATTTGGAGCAAGTACCCATTACAAAAAAGGGCTATCAGGTCCTGAGGAAAGAACTGGATTATCTTAAAAAAGTTGAACGGCCCAGGAATATAAAATCAATCGAAGAGGCCCGTGCTCACGGGGATATTTCTGAAAACGCAGAGTTTGAAGCTGCCAAAGACAGACAGGCATTTATTGAGGCGCGGTTAAATGAATTGACATACAAGCTATCCAGAGCAGATATCATCGATCCTCAAAAACTTCCAAAAGATCGAGCTTTATTTGCCAGTTCTGTAATACTTGAAAATATCGATACCGGTGAAAATGTTGAGTATCAGTTGGTGGGACCTGATGAAGCGAATATCGAGGAAGGCCGCATCTCTATTGCTTCGCCCCTCGGGAAAGCCGTAATAGGCAAAAAACCCGGAGACGAAATTTCTTTGGAAGCTCCAGGTGGAAAAAGATACTATGAACTGGTAGAAATATTATAAATTCAACATTTATTTCGTCATAAAAAACCTGGTTCTCTGGCTCTGCCTAAAAAATTGCAGCAAGAGTTTGAAGTGAACTAAAGTTTGAAGTGAGCTAAAGTTAAGGAATTCTACCAATTATATAAAATCAGTGGAGCGAAGCGACTCCACAACTTTAGGCACTTTAGATCACTTTAGGCACTTTTAACTTGTCTGGCTTTCAGGGAAACAGCCCCTTCCAGGGGTAACCCAAAGCCTGGCCCTCTGGACCAGGATATTTATTATCAAATATTTTAAAATGATTAATAATATTAATTAACGGAGGTTATTTCGTGGCGCGTATAACCATAGAAGATTGCTTAAAACGGGTAAAAAACCGGTTTTTATTGGTCAACATGGCGGCCAAACGTGTGAGGCAAATTCGTGAAGGATCCGAATACCTGGTAAGTTCACCGAAGAACGAAGATATCGTAGTTGCTCTGCGGGAAGTCGCTGCTGGAAAGATCACAGTTCAAGAAGAAAAAGAGAAAAAAGAAGAGAAAAAAGAAGAAGAACCTGTTGAAATAGAAGAAAATCCATAGGAGGTCGACACTTTTCTTTTGCCAAAGTACAGCTATGCCTACAAGGTGCTAAAAAGGAAGGTTGGGAAGGCGCTGCACCGGTATGATATGATCTCTGATGGGGATCGAATTTTAGTCGGGCTTTCAGGAGGCAAAGACAGCTTCACTCTGATGTGGATGTTAATCGAACGACTGGAGCGAATCCCCATAAATTATGAACTGTTTGCAGTGTATATCGATCCCGGATTTGAGGAAAGCTTCAGTGAACCCCTGGCCGAATATTGGAATAAAACCGGTCTTGAGCTCAAAATCGAGGATACGGATTACGGAATTTTAGCCCATAGCTCTGAAAATCGTGAAAATCCGTGTTTTTTATGTTCCTGGTTGCGCAGAAAACGCCTTTTTGAAATTGCGGATGAACTCGGATGCAACAAACTGGCTCTGGGGCACAACAAAGACGATATTATCGAGACTTTATTTATGAATATATGCTATGCGGGAGAGATAAGTACGATGCTGCCCTTCCCAGTCTTTTTTCCAAAAAAGATTTACACTGATAAGGCCCCTTGCTTTTGTTGACGAAGATGCTATAGGACGATTTGCAAAAGAAAAAGGTTGTCCGGATTTTATCAATCCATGTCCCAGCGCAAAAGTTTCCAAACGGCAGGAAATTAAGCGGTTATTACAGCAGCTATACAGTAGCAACAATAAAGTTAAAGGGAATATTTTCAGAGCCATGAGCCATGTGAAGACAGATTATTTATTAAAATGAAAGATATTCAAAATCTTTTCGATCATCGCAATATTCCAATCGACAAAGTCGGCATAAAGAATCTTAAGTATCCCATAACCGTGCTTGATCGGACAAACCAATTTCAGCACACCGTTGCGTTTATAAACATGTATGTTGATTTACCCCACAACTACAAAGGGACTCACATGAGCCGTTTTGTAGAGATGCTGCATTTGTTTCGTCCGGAGGTCTCTTTAAAGAAGATTTCCGTTATTCTTGAAGAGATGAAAAAATATTTAAATGCAGCTTCGGCCAACATCGAAGTAACATTCCCCTATTTTATTGAAAAAAAATCTCCCATCAGCAAATCCGCCGGTTTAATGGATTATATGTGCAGTTTTTTGGGCTCAAGCGACCCAAGCGGCAAGATCGATCTCGTATCCGTGGTGGTTGTTCCGATATCTTCCGTCTGTCCTTGTTCAAAGGAAATCAGTGATGTGGGCGCCCATAATCAACGCGGTCAAGTTATGCTCAGAACGCGGTTTAAAAGATTTATCTGGATCGAAGATATGATTGAACTGGTAGAGAGGGCTGCTTCATGCGAAGTATACTCTGTCCTCAAACGTATCGATGAAAAACATGTGACGGAAACAGGCTACAATAACCCCAAATTCGTTGAAGATATCGTCAGAGACGTTGCTGAAAAGCTGAAACAGGACAGCAACATAACCTGGTTTTCAGTGAGTGCGGAAAATTTTGAGTCGATCCATAACCACAGTGCATATGCTTCAATTACCAGCGGAAAAGAACCCAATCTTTAATCCAGATTGTGCAAGAGTATATCCATAATTGGTTTCGGCGACTTCCCCGGGGTATTTATCAGCAAAACAAATGAATACAACCTTCCGTCTTTATTTTCTATATAACCGGCCCGTGTATTGATACCTCTAAGGGTTCCCGTTTTATAGAAAGCCTTTCCCCTTCTGGGCATGAGAAAATGATAGGGCGCAAAAACCTTGAGTATTTTGTGAAAACTTACTGCCGACATCCGGTTTTGTCTCGATATTCCTGAACCCTCCACAATCCTGAAATTATCGATTTTAAGAATATTTTTCCCATATTCTGACGCTGCCTTAACTCCATTTTCCAATGTCCCCGGAGGTCCGTATGCTTTTGCACCGCAAGTGATGAGCAATTGATTGGCTGTAAAGTTATTTGAATATGCGAGAAGTTTTGATATGACCTGCAAAAATGAAAAACCGGAAACATATCTGAAGATGAGTTTGTCATTTTCTTTTTGAACCTTTCCTGTTCTTATCCTACCGTCGAACCGGATTCCTTCTTTTTTTAGAAAATATAGAAGAAGATGACCCGAATAAAGTGTGGTTTCGTTTTTTTTTGAAGAAAGTAGAATCCTGCCGTGATTTAATCGAGAGGCATTGATTTTTTCCTGGACAAACGGCAATAGGGGCGTTTGGGGCTCGGCACTGATAAACATGCCGTTGGGGTTGCGCTTGAAATTGACCGTGTTGAAATTTACACACAGCGCGCCGACGGGGGCGTCATAGGGTTCATTTGACAAATTAATCCCGGGGATTGCTATGGGGGTTTTAAAGTAAGAATCATCGAGAACCATATCATTGATATGATTAAATTCAATGCCCGGTATGGATGTTAGATCGAGTGCAATTTCCGCCAGAGCTTCTGAAATGAGAAGGGGATCACCATATCCTTTTACTTTGAGGTTTGAATGATGGTCTTGATAAAATTCGGTGACAAATCTGTAATCCGGACCCAGATAATGGAGGGCCACAAGCGCCGTAAGTACTTTCAGGGTCGATGCCGGGACAAGCTGAATATCGGCATTTTTTGAAAAAACAATCCGTCCTTGGGGATCTGCAACCAGAATTGCATCCCGATTTCCAATAAAAGGATTTATATCAGCGAGTTTTTCAGCAGAAAGATGTTTGGTTGTTCCGAAACTCAATAGACAAAAAAGAAGCAGAAAACGGCATATGACAGCTCTAAAGAATGGTTTGGATCTTGACGGCAAACCCATGGAGCAGATTCTTAATGTCGGTTTCTTTTTGATCTTCGGCCTTCTTATAAGGTATTCGGCATCAACGATTTTATCCGTTTTTGCAATTCCTAAAAGTACCAAAAGACCTTTGCCGATTTTTCCCACCATTTCATTTTCGACGGTTACTGAACTGGATTTAACTCTTTGTACAACGGCACGCATATTTAACATCTCCGAAAGCCTGCAATTTATTGGAAATAAAGGAGTTTTGAACAGGTGTTTTTGTTTTTATCCTATCTCCCTAAAATACATTATTCAAGCATTTTTCCAAAAAAAACGATTTAGAATTGCCTTTTTTTAAGACGTTCGCTCCACGTATCAGGATACCAAAGTTGATGAACTCGTAAAAAGTCTGATTTTGATCGATGTCGCTCACAAAAGACTTTTTATGAAACCGTCAAAATTGATTGTACAGAAATCTCCTTTTTTAAGAAGGGCGAAAACGTGTATTGGAGTGTTTTGAAGGAATTTTATAACTTGAGGCTTGATTTAATGAAGATTATTATTTTATGATTCTCAAAATCTCTTTTTCTTAAAGAACAAAACATCCTAAATTAAAAAAGCTGGATGTGCTTCAAAAGGTAAGAATCTTATGGAGAAAATAACCATGGAACTGCCTACTGCTAAGAAAAAAATTCATATTATTTTGGAGGCAATGTCAGAAGGATTTTTTGAAATAACTTCTAAAGAAAAAATTGTTTTTGCCAATCCCGCAGCTATCTCTTTTTGCAATATCCCTAAGAAAAAACTGTTAGGGTCAATTTTTACCCGGCTTTTTTCAGGAGATGCCGGTCAGAGGGTGGCCGACCTTTTAAAAGCGCCCATGGAAAAATTGGAAACAGTGACGGTGGATTCTCCTCTGGTTCTGAATGAATATCTGGTTAAATTAAAAATATTATCCTGGGATAAGGAAAAAGATACACGCGCTGTTATCTTAAGTGATGTTACCGGACAGGAGCGTGCGCGGGAAATCATCCAATTGCGCAACCGGGAGCAAAGGTTGCACACCCAGACACGCCAGGCATTTAATTCAAGCCTAAAATTGGACCAGGTTATCATTAGTGTTCTGGAAGAAGTCCGTCGATTGATGGGCGTTGTCGGGAGCTCAATATGGTTGATCGATAAAGACTCCGGGGAGCTGGTCTGCGAGCAGGCCACCGGTGATTATAGCGAAACTTTACGGGGTTGGCGACTGGCATCTGGAGAAGGCCTGGCCGGATGGGTGGTGCGCCACGGTGAAAGCTCGATTGCTCCGGACACATATTCTGATGAACGACATTATAAGGAAGTGGATCAGGTCATTGGAAAAAATATGCAATCCATCCTCACGGTTCCTTTACATGTCAAGGGAGATGTTATCGGCGTTCTTCAAGTGGTGGATTCAGAAACCGGGCGATTCGATAAAAACCATCTTGCCTTAATGGAGCCCCTTGCAGGATCAGCGGCCGTCGCAATTGAGAACGCCCGACTCTACGAAAAAGCACGTCAGGAAATTTCCATCCGTAAACAGACTGAAGAGGCCCTTCGTGAGAGTGAAAATAAATATCGGACTGTTCTTGAAGCAAATCCTGATTCTGTTATTGTTTATGACATGGAAAGGAAGGTAACTTATTTGAACCCAACATTCACGAATGTTTTTGGATGGACCTTGGAGGAATGTTTGGGCAAGAAAATGGACATGTTTATTCCTGAAGAAAATTGGCCTGAAACAAATGAAATGATAGAGAAAGTGCTCACCGGAGAAAATCTGTCGGGCATTGAAACATTCCAGTATACTAAAGCTGGAGATATCATCCCGGTAAGCATCAGTGGCGCCATTTATCATGATCGCGATGGAAATCCTGTGGGTAGCGTGGTTAATCTACGAAATATTTATGAACAGAAAAAGCTGGAGGCTCAAATCCACCAGGTTCAGAAAATGGAGGCCATCGGCACCCTGGCCGGTGGCATCGCACATGACTATAACAACCTGCTTATGGGAATTTTGGGGAACGCATCTCTTATGACTTTTGATTTGAATAACCATCATCCCCATTATGAAAAATTAAAAAATATCGAGAGCTATGTCCAGAGTGGTGCAGATCTTACAAAGCAGCTTTTAGGGTTCGCAAAAGGAGGAAAATATGAAGTAAAACCCATTGACATCAATGAGGTGGTCCGGAAAAGTTCAGAGATGTTCAGTCGAACAAAAAAAGAGGTCAGAATTCATCGAAAAATTCAAAAAAATATATGGACGGTGGAGGCTGATCCGAAACAGGTGGAGCAGGTGTTGTTGAATCTCTATGTGAACGCCGGTCAAGCCATGCCGGGAGGCGGAGAGCTATATCTTCAAACAGAAAACGTCACACTTGATGACGTCTACACCCGACATTTTTCCGTCAAACCCGGAGATTATGTCAAAATATCTATTACGGATACGGGAATAGGCATGGATGAAAAGACCATAAAGCGGATATTCGACCCGTTTTTTACCACAAAGGATATGGGCAGAGGAACAGGTCTTGGCCTTGCCTCTGCTTATGGTATTATCAAAAATCACGGCGGTATCATTAATGCAGACAGCATCATAAATAAAGGAACTACGTTTAATGTTTTTCTTCCGGCTTCCGACAAAAGTATCGAAAAAACCAAACCCTTGAATCAAAAAGCGCTAAAGGGCGTTGGAACCGTACTGGTTGTTGATGATGAAGAGATGATTATTGACGTTGCCACCCAGATTCTAGAAAACCTTGGCTACAGCGCCCTATCAGCCAGAAGCGGCACAGAAGCCATCAAAGTCTATCAGGCACATCAAGATGAAATCATTTTGGTCATATTGGACATGATCATGCCTGATCTGGGAGGTGGGGAGACTTACGACAGACTCAAAAAAATAAGACCTGAAATCAAAGTTCTCCTTTCCAGCGGCTATAGTATCGATGGTCAGGCTTCTGAAATAATGGATCGGGGGTGTAATGGCTTTATTCAGAAACCTTTTAACATAAAACAACTTTCCCGTAAAATTAGGGATGTCATCGATTAAGAAACGTTATTTTTGCACGAACCCTAAGCAACAAGTACAATTCTTAAATCCATTACATTGGTATTGGTGGGGCCTGTTATTAAAAGGTCGTCGAGTTTTTCAAAAAAATGATACGCATCATTGTTTGCTAGGAAATGATACGGATCCAGCCCCATCCCTTTGGCCCGGTCCAACGAATATGTATCAGAAAAAGCCCCGGCCGCATCGGTAGGCCCGTCGGTACCATCCGTGCCCCCGCTGAGAACGACAACATCCTTGTGACCCGAAATATCAATGGCTGCTGCAAGAGCAAACTCCTGATTTCGTCCACCCAAACCATTTCCTGAAATGGTTACTGTTGTTTCCCCGCCGGAAAGAATACAGGCGGGAGGAGATATCGGGTTCCCGGTTTTAATGATTTCCTTGGCGATGGCGCCGTGGACCTGTGCCACATCTCGAGTTTCACCGACAATCATTGAGGACAGCAGAATGACATTGTATTCCAAGCGTTCGGCTTTCTCTTTGGCAGCCATTAGGGATTCAATATTGCTGGCGACAATCAGATTTTGCGTTTTTTTAAAAGCAGGGTCGCCGGCTTTCGGTGTTTCTGGTATTTTACCGGAAATTCCGGATTCAATATGATTTAAGATGTTTACGGGTATTTTGTCTTTGATGTGGTATCGTTCCAAAATTTTCATGCAATCGGAAAACGAGCTTAAATCCGGCACTGTCGGTCCTGATGCGATTATATCAAGGTCATCTCCCACCACGTCTGAAAGTATAAGGGAAATAATGGTTGCAGGATATGCCGCTTGTGCAAGCCTGCCTCCCTTTATTTTTGAAGTATGCTTTCGCAGGGTATTTATTTCATGAATGGTGGCGCCACAGGAAAGCAATACTTTGCTGGTGTCCTGTTTATTTTTTAGGGTAATACCGTTGAAAGGAAGGGGGAGCAATGCCGACCCTCCCCCAGAAAGAAGGCATAATATCAAGTCGTCCTTTCCTGATTTTTTCACAAGATTCAGTATGGCATCTGCACCCTTTTCTCCGTTTGAGTCAGGTAAAGGATGACCGGCTTCGATAAGATTGATCCGTTGAAGGTCGGCAAGATGATCATATTTTACGATGATGATACCTTCCGGACTTCTCTCCCCAAGAATATCCTCTATAGCTGCCGCCATGGGAGCCGTGGCTTTTCCCGCGCCGATCACATACAGATTCTTATATTGGGGAAGGTGATATGTCCGACTTCCAACATAAAGGAATTCACCGTCAGACTTGCAGCATCGTTTGATGGCAGCTCCAGGCTCAACGGCTTGTAATCCTATGGAAAAAATTTCAGCCGCATCCTTTTTCATTGTGGAGATATTTTTTGAATGAATACCCATAAGTGCCCTTATCGTTTGTGTGCTCAATTAGAGAAATATCTTAACAGTGCAAAAATTATATGTTGAACAATTCCAACTGTCAAAGAGAAACCGCTTGTGTTTGTATTCTTGACAAAAACCGTAGATAAACGTATTCTTTAATAAAGCACGGCATCATTATACAACCCTTGCCCCGGCGCACTCTCTTGGCGTACACTTGGGAGGTGACGGGCAAATATACCGCCTAAAAAAGGTGATTCAGAATACATCAAAGACGTCTCTTTGGAGGCAAAATATGGAAAATAATTCCCCGGATACTTTTAAAGGTCAGTTTATCATGGCCATGCCTTTACTGCTTGATCAGAATTTTCACCAGACCGTTACCTGTATTTGCGAATATGCTCCGGCCGGGGCTCTGGGTATTGTGGTAAACAGAGTTCATCCTGCCTTGTCTGGAAAGGATATTTTTAATGAGCTTAAAATGGAGTTTGCATCCAACGCGGAATCCATTCCCATACACATTGGAGGACCGGTTCATATGGGTGAGATTTTTGTACTCCATGGACCTCCATTTGGTTGGGAAGGGTGTCGTATGATTACGCCGAGGCTTGCCTTAAGCAATACCCGGGATATTCTGGAGTCGGTTGCCATGGATAGAGGGCCAAAAACATTTATTATTGTCCTTGGGTGTGCCGGATGGGGACCCGGGCAGCTGGAGTCGGAAATAAAAGAGGATGCCTGGTTGACATCTCCTATTTTTGAAGAAATTATATTTGATATTCCGATTGAAATACGCTGGAAAGAATCCTTAAAAAAGATCGGTGTAGATCCGGTCTTGCTTTCAAACACATCCGGTCATGCATGACGTAATTCAGGTATAAAAATGTGGATCATCCCCAAAAGAGTTGATGAATTTGAAAGGATTCAAGCTTGAATCCTCGAACCCTCTTTTCCGACTAAGTTGGAGAAGAACCAAAAATGTAAACAAAGGTTTATGCTAGCTGTTTCTCCCTTTTAATTCCTCATCAAATACCATCTTTCTTAACACTGCAAAAAGATATTATTTCGATTTTGGTTTCGATTTTGGTTTCTTTTTTTTAAGACAAATCTTGTCTTTCCTTACAAATGCACAGAGTTTAGGATTGTAATATTCTTTGCAATTTAAGGGATTATATAGCGGGCATTCAGGATGTTTTTCTGACATAGATCACATTTTCCCTTCATCCATTGATTTCCGTCTTAAAAACGGTCTTTTATTGGACAATAAAAAGATTAAAAATATTTATATCATAAATTTTCATATCTTACAAGGGATTATGTCCATAAGACAAAAAATGAAATATTTTGATTTGTGAAAAATGAGCCCGCCCGATCATTGGTGTTCCGGATAGGGGTTTCACTTAAGAACCGTGAAGTGTTGAATACGGAATATAATAAAATTGTCCCAAAGGCTATCAAGGGAAATCACTTTGACAATTAATTTAATACATTGTAATAAAAAACGCCGCTATGCATTATGCTTTGAGTCTATGGGCCGACGTAATCATGACTGCTTAGATGGGGTATTTTTTCTATTCTTAAAAATTAAAGGTGTTGCAACAATATAAACTCATAAAGATATTACATTTATAATGTGCTGATGCAATTTGAAACGCTCAATTTAGGTTTTGGTTAAAATGATGACATACCATTCACTTAAAGAAGATATTCTTCAGATAAATAATGATATTTCCGGTCTTTTTCCCGATGCCCGATCCATCACCGGAACGTCAGGCCATTCGTTTGCAGACTGGCAAAAAACTTGTGACGCTATCAAAAGTCAGATGTCGGGAGAGATCATTCGTGTTGCTGTGGTCGGCCCGATTAAGTCCGGGAAAAGTACATTTATAAATTCACTTTTTAAAGGAGAATACTTAAAGCGAGGAGCCGGAGTTGTGACCTCCATCGTTACACGGGTTCGCAACGGAAAAAAGCTTAAAGCAAACCTGTTGTTCAAATCCTGGGATGAGATTAACTCGGATATGGAACAGGCATTGGTTCTGTTTCCCTCCAAAGAGTGGCGCAATGAAAATTACAGGTTTGATATACGCCAAAAAAAAGAGCGGATTGATCTTGAAGAGGCGCTCATGTCTCTAAATTCGGAACACCTTATTTCCAATGGTGCCCGCAATGTGAATAATATGCTTTTGACATCCTATCTTAAAGGCTATGAAAAGATTAAAGATATGATTTCAATTGAAACACTGACGAGTCAATACGAAAATGAGCTATTTTCTGAGCACTGGACTTTTGTGGGAGATGGGTCTAATGCGGTTTATCTGAAAGATGTTCAGTTGGAAATCGACTCAGGAAATATCGACAGCAATATCGAAATTGCGGATTGTCAAGGCAGCGATTCTCCGAACCCCCTTCACCTTGCCATGATACAGGATTATCTGCTCTTAACGCATCTTCTTGTATATGTCGTCAGCAGCAGAACAGGACTTCGCGAAGCGGACATAAAATTTTTATCCATAATCAAAAAAATGGGGATTATAGACAATATAATTTTTGTAATTAATTGTGATTTCAGTGAACATGAATCGATAAATGACCTTAAATCTCTGATTGAAAACGTTAAAGAAGAGCTTGCAATAATCAAACCATCTCCGGAAATTCATTCCCTTTCCTCACTCTTCAATCTGTTCAAAGCTCAACGTGGGCTTCTGTCACAAAAAGATCGGTTTAGACTGGAGCAATGGGAAAAAGAACCAGAGCTTACCGCTTTTTCAGACTCAGAAACAGCGCGGTTTGAATCATCTTTTTACAACAGGCTGACCAAGGGCAGTTATTCTCTTTTGTTAAAAAATCATCTTGAGCGTCTTCGTATAATTTCATTCGGAATCGGACGTTTGATATACTTTAATCAAAATATGCTTACACGAGATGTCCACAGTGCCGATGAACTCGTTGAAAAGATAAAGAAGCATCAGGAAGGGATGCGTCAGATCAAGTCGGTGATAAAAAATACGCTGGCTGGTTCCACAAAGAAAATTAACCATGATCTGAAAATGGATATCGAACGTTTTTTTGATATCCGATCCGGCGATCTATTACGGGGTATAATAGAATTTATTAGAGATTATAAAGTATCTTACCAAAAATATGGAGAAAATCTTAAAGCTTTTGGATTTCCGAAGACCCTCTATCTGGTATTTCAGGAATTCAAGCAAGCCCTTGATACTTATATGACCGAAACAGCGAATCCTGAAGTCATCCGTTTTATAAGAGAAAAAGAGAAATTGGTTCATGAAAATTTCGAATCTATCGCAGATCCATTCGATGTTATGGTACAGGATGCCATTGTCGGTTATAACGGCATGATGGAAAATTTTGGAATCGTCCGTTCTGTTGAAAGCCCGGAAAGAATCAATCTTCCGGACATTGATGCCATTAAAGCGATAACCGGGTTAACCCTTCCGCCGGCCGTTGCATACATGCGCTATACGGCTAAAATAAAAACCGAAGCGGTGATGCGTCTTGGTTTTTATACGGCGATTAAGTTCTTTAAAAAAATATTAAAAAAACCGATTGAAAGAAAAAATGAGGAAGGCATTCTCGCGTTGCAGGCGGGTGTTTTGCGTATGAAGCGTGAAACGGAAAGATCGATGGTTTTTTTCTTCAAAGATTATCAAGAGAACATCAAATTCCAATATATGTATAAAATCGTTGAAGCGGTATCAAACAGCCTTTATGAGTCGCTGATCAATCGTTTCCAGGCGTATGCCGCAGATCTTTCAAATATCGTTGAGCTGATAAACGATAAGGTGATTGACAAGGAGCAGGCGTCGACAACACTTCAAAAGATGGCGATTACCGCCGGAAAAATCGAAGAAAAGATAAACACAGTATGCGAGAACATCAGGACATTCGCATTGGCCGATGAATAAACAGTTGTCTGTGATGCCTTTGATCTGGGGCGTCCTCGACTTTCGCTCAATTAGAGCAATACCAAATAACCGATGACGACAGGGGAGGTATTAATTATGGGTGATAAACAGACCAGGATCATCGCTGTGGCCAATGAAAAAGGCGGCGTTGGTAAAACCGTAACCGTCATTAACCTTGCAGCGGCTTTATGCAAGGAAGGGAAAACCGTTCTTGTTGTGGACATGGACCCGCAGTTTAATGCGACACGAGGACTCGGTGTCGATGTTAAAGAAGACATGTTGACTGTGTATGATCTATTAAAAAACGATGAATCGATTAAATCGGCGGATGTAATTGTACCCACCGGATGGGATGGGCTCGATCTTATACCGTCTCATGTGGATCTTGCAGGTGCGGAGATAGAACTTGTTGATGAGGTGGGACGGGAAGACAGGTTAAAAGATGCCCTTGAAAGCATATACGGTGTATATGATTTTATAATTCTCGATACACCTCCCAGCCTTTCACTGCTGACGGTCAATGTCTTGTCCTATGCCAAAGAGGTTATCGTGCCGTGTCAGACGCATCCGTATGCTTATTCAGCACTGGATGAGCTTTTTGATACCATTTTTGCCGTCCGGGAAAACATTAACACGGATCTCAGAGTGACCGGTGTTGTTGCGACATTATTCGACTCTCGGACTAGGATTAGTCACAGCATCTTGGAAAAACTGAAAAATGATTCAAGGTATTCTGATTTGCTTTTCGACACGGTAATAAGGATGAATACAACCATTGCCGAAAGTGCCGGAGTCGGTAAGCCTGTAATTTTTTTCAGACGGAGCAGCTTTGGTTCAGAAGATTATACCGGTCTCGCACAAGAGTTGCTGAAGCCGAAATGATCGGATCAGTTCCGCCGGAGCTTAACCAGATTATCTCTTGCAAAGTCTATTGACGGATCCATTGCCAAAGCCGTTTCATAATATTGTATGGCTTTTTCTGTTTGTCCCATATCCCGGTAATTCGAGGCAATATTCGCATAGTCAATGGCGGAACTCGGATCGAGCTGTAGAACTTTATTGAAATACGCTATGGCCTTTTCGTGTTCCTTGAGTTTGAAATGGCTGAACCCCATAGAATTGTAAATATCCGTTCTTTCTTTGTCATACTTTTCAGCCTGTTTTAATGCAGCGAGAGCTTCACGGTATTTCCCCATTTCATTTAAGCAGACGCCCATATAAGAATAGATGCTGGGTATATCCTGTTCCGTCGGGTCGAGTTCCAAAGACCGGGTGAAATATCTGAAAGCTGTTGCCGGCTCATTGAGAGTGAGATGGCATGAGCCGAGATAAAATTTGACGTAATATTTTCCCTTGAGTATATTTTCGATCCGCTTAAGTTCTTGAATGGCTTTTTCGGGTGTTTGGTTTTCGGTTATAATTTTGCTCGAGAACATCCCCACGCTGGTTCCAAGAGATCGTTCTCTAAAATGTGCCCCCGGTATTATGGTATAGAACGCCGGTATTCCAAGGAGGGGATGGGTGGTGTTGACGACGATCACTTCCAACCCTTTTTTTGCCAAAGCAGATATGCAGTTTTCCACTTCCACCTTGATATTTTCGTTTGAAAGTTGGGGCAGGCTTTTAATATCTGTTTTGACTTCAGGATGGATAATAAAATCAGCATCCTCAATTTGCGTAAATTTGGGAAGACCGCTGGCTACATAATTGGAGCCGGTGTTAAAATCGCCGGCAAGTTGAGCCACTTCTGTAAGGGCACGGCTTAACGCCTTTTGTGGGTCAGGTGTAGTTCCGGCTGTCCACACAATTTCACTTTTTTCCGGAAATGTAGATGGGTCATAAGCCAGGGCACCCACGGTAGGGATCCCCATGTCCAGGGAAAAATCTGAAAGGTATACTTCAACCCCGGCTCGCCTGTATTTTTGTATCATTTCCACAACTAGCGGATCTGTCGCTGAATTTAAAGAAATTGCAGGTACATTCAGCCGGTTTTGGCTGATGATGGAAGACACGTGCCTTTCCACGATTTCACAGATGCCCTGGGAAATAGCTTCCTCTACGCAATTGCCTGCAGATGGACCATTGAATTCATTGATTGTAAAAAACCAGCTAAAAGGAATTATCACTTCTTGATTTCGGGTTAAATTAAACGCCTTTGTCCATTTTAACGGCAGGGTTTCGAATATCTTTCGGGCTGTGCCCAAATTTTCTGAATCATCGTGAACAGATTGAGCGATCATCTCAAACGGAATTGCATTTTTCGCAACATTACAATACCGTTCAATAAAAAAATTTTTAGAATTTTTGCAGAAACTAAAGAAGCTAAATCTTTCTGCCAGCTCCATCACAGCGCTGGCTTCAGCCTGCTGGGGGGTGGCCCCTTTTCCCATCTGTTTTTTTGTTCCAATAATTTCCACTGCATCCTTGCCGCAACTGCTGAAATAAATCGGGATATCCAATCTTCCGTTATCGATTCTTACCGTATATTCAAGGATGTCCATACTCACTTTTTTTAATTTGTCCTTAAAGTTTCTCACAGTTTCTTCAGGCGAAATTATTTTGTCCTGATCCAAGGTAAAGCGTTTGAAGGCATCCTTTAAAACAATTTTATGTGTCATAGTTTATCCTTAAATTCATCCCAAAACATTAATTTTTTACCTAAATTGAGCGTTCAATTTAGCCACTTAGCATTTATTTTTGTGCCTTGGTGGCAAATATTTCTTTGTTCTCTCCGAGCAGTAGGCTTACGAGCCGGAGGCCGGTTTGTCCAGATTAGATTATATTCAATAATAACCATGGGGGTCAATTGTTTTTGGCCGTTAAGATTGATGGAAAGTCTTTTTTCAGAGCTTTTGAATTGACTGCATCTTTTTAAATTGATATGGTTCAGCAAAATTCCTGTGGGGATGTAGCTCAGTTGGGAGAGCGCGGCGTTCGCAACGCCGAGGCCGAGGGTTCGAATCCCTTCATCTCCATTTCGAGAAAATCGAGGACTTGGAGTTTCTATCTTCAAGTCCTTATTTTTTTTCAACGAGGTCTTTATAATTGATCGGTTGTTTTTTTTGGTAAAACTGTTATAGTAATAGAACGTTGGAAGGGGACTCGATATCTCTTACATTAAATTTTACGTACAATTTTAATATAACCCCAATCGAGCGAAAATTGTTTGCGATCTATCGGGATATTACCGTACAATCCAGTCAAGCGACGACTCTTAAAAAGTAAGGACCAATTATATTATGGAACGCACGGGTGAAATTAAACGGGAGACCAAAGAAACCGAAATTAGTGTGAAGTTAAATTTGGATGGAAGTGGAAAGGTCAAGATATCTACAGGCATACCTTTTTATGATCATATGCTGACACTTTTTGCAGTTCATGGTTTTTTTGACCTCTCCGTTGATGCCACTGGAGACATTGATGTCGATTATCATCATACTATAGAAGATTGCGGGATTGTCCTTGGAGATGCTTTTAATATGGCTTTAGGAGACAGAAAAGGTATACGGCGATTTGGGCATGCTGTTACACCAATGGACGATGCACTTGCTTCTGTTGCCGTTGATTTGTCAAAACGTCCTTTTCTGGTTTACAATATTCCTCAAAATGCGGGCATTGACGGAAACACCTTCACTGCTCTGACCAAGGAATTTTTTAAGGCATTTTCAAACCGCTGTGGGATGAATCTTCATGTCAATGTTTTTTACGGTGAAAATGAGCATCATATTAATGAATCGATTTTTAAAGCTGTCGGAAGGGCTCTGGATCAAGCCGCTTCAATTGATGTGCGGATAAAAGATATTCATTCAACAAAGGGTACATTGTAAATGAAAAAAATCCTTGGATGGTAAAAAAATCCGGTAAAGGAATCACCCTCAAAAACCGTCATGTTTAAAAAAACTGACCCAAAGAAAAATCCGAAATTGCTTAGAGCTTTTCTTTTGGCGCTAATGCTTCTTATGTCGGCGTGTGCAAGCAATACCGTCGTTAAAGATCGACCCTCCATGCCGTTGGAGGTGAAAAAAATTCTGATTTTTCCCTTTGAAGATATGGCCGGAGTGTATGGACAAAATGTTGATGCCCGCTGTCCGGTCTGCGGCAAAGTGTTCATGACCGGACAGGTAGCTGAAAATGCTACCCGCATCCTGACGGATCAGGTTTTTGTTTTACTTAAAGAACGAAAAGATATTGAACTCCTGCCCGCCAGCCAGGCCCGGGGAGTTATGTCAGGCTTGCAGGCTGGAAGTGAAAGTCCCTTTTCAGAACAAGATTTATGGATTGAAACAGGACGCGATCTGGGTGTCGATGCCGTAATCGTCGGGCATCTCTACCGTTTCAGGGATCGCGTTGGTACGCAATATTCCGTCAAGGTTCCCGCCTCTGTGGCATTTGATATCCATCTCATCAGTGTGAGAGATGGGCGTGTGTTGTGGAGCGGCAACTTTGACGAAACCCAACAGTCACTGTTTGAAGACCTTTATCAACTTGGCACCTTTTTGAACAGAGGGGGCAGATGGATTACGGCACGGGAGTTGGCCGTGTCCGGTCTTGAAGGTATGCTCGATACTTTTCCCGCTTCAGCAAAGGGCTTAGAGAATCCATAGAACTATGGATGTTATACCTGCAGTCGATATAAAAGATGGAAAATGTGTGCGGCTTTTTCAAGGAAGAATGGATGCAGAAACCGTTTTTTCCGATGATCCGGCCGCAATGGCAAAGAGATGGGAGAGGGAAGGCGCCAAAATTATTCATGTGGTCGATCTTGACGGAGCAATTGAAAAAAGTCCTCAGAATCTCAGTTCAATAAGAAAAATTATAAATAGTGTCGATGCCCATATTCAGGTAGGGGGTGGAATCCGGAACGAAAAAACCATCAGGATGTTCCTCGAAATCGGAGTCAAAAGGGTTATTATTGGTACCGAGGCCATTCGAAATCCGAAACTCGTCAAGGATGCATGCAAAGACTTTCCTGGACAAATTGTTGTTGGAATCGATGCGCGTAACGGATTGGTTGCAATTGAAGGATGGACAAAGACAACACAAATCAAAGCTGTCGATCTTGCAATTCAGTTCGAAGACAGTGGTGTCGCAGCCATCAATTTTACGGATATTCACAGAGATGGAATGGAGACAGGGCCGAACATCGAAGAAACACGGAGATTGGCGGAAGCTGTTAACATACCGGTGGTTGCTTCAGGCGGCGTTTCATCCATAGAAGATATTCAAAATCTAATGCCGTTAGAAACCGTCGGAGTTGTCGGCGTTATTACCGGCAGGGCGCTCTACAGCGGCAGCTTAAAGCTTAAGGACGCAATCGAGGTTCTAAAAAATTAAAAATAACGCGTATGATCAAAATGTTGAGTGGATTTTAACGACCAGATTCTTGACAAAACGAACTTTAATAGTTACTATTTTATGTTAAAATGTGAAGGCTTTAATCGTTGCAGTTCGGTAAAAAGTTATTTTTCCTTGATCCGTGAATATTTTTTATCCTTTGCCTCGTAAAAAAACTTTTAAGAAATTCCTTGAAAATTGGCTTTTCAATGAGATTTGTCCCAAAAAAAGATAAGGATCTTCAAATATATCAGCCCGAGCATATAGTGAAAGTTATTAGGCTTCATCCTATTTAAGTCCTCCCATCATTATCAGTCCCGGATTTGTCAGTTATCCCATTTTTTGATGGAGGTTGGTCTTTTTGGCAGTTTATATTCCTGAAGATAAAGTTTTAGAAATTAAAAATGCGGCGGATATTGTGGAGGTCGTTTCGGACGTCGTATATCTGAAAAAGACCGGGAAAAACTTCATTGGTCTCTGTCCTTTTCATTCGGAAAAAACCCCTTCGTTTACCGTAAGTCCTCAAAAACAGATATTTTACTGCTTTGGTTGTGCCACCGGCGGAAATGTTTTTAGTTTTATTATGAAGCGCGATGGTATTTTATTTCCCGATGCTGCATTGATGCTCGCCAGAAAATATGGAATCCATATCCCCACTCGAGCCTTCTCTCCGGAGCAAAAAAAACGGATCGATGAAAGGGAAAGCATGCTGTCTGTAAATAGACAAGCGATGGATTTTTTTCGCCAAAAACTTATTGGAAGTTCTTCGGGGAAGCGATCGATGGCCTATCTAAGGAAACGAGGGCTGAGCAGAGAAACCATCGACACCTTTCGTCTTGGATATGCCCAGGAAGGCTGGGATCATCTGTTAAACTTTTTATCAAAAAAAGGGATACCTTCCAGCACGGTTGAAAAGTCCGGATTGATTGTTCAGAGGAAAAACCAAGATGGTTTTTACGATCGTTTTAGAGGACGTATAATATTTCCGATTTTCGAATCAAATATGCATGTAATTGGATTTGGGGGCCGGGTTCTTGATGATTCCATGCCGAAATATCTTAACTCCCCGGAAACACGATTATATAACAAAAGTCACTCGTTGTACGGTCTGCATTTGGCTAAATTAAAATGCAGACAGAGTGAGGAGGTTTACATCGTTGAGGGTTATTTTGACCTATTGGCCCTGCATCAGCATGGCATTCAAAATTCCGTCGCAACTTTAGGGACATCGATTACAGCTGGACATGTTCAGATTCTTAGAGGATTTATCGGGAAAAATGGTAAGATCATACTTGTTTTTGATTCAGATGATGCAGGTATCAAGGCAGCCCAGAGAAGCATAGATGTATTTGACAAAGGATATATTGATGCTCAAATTATTGTTTTACCTGAGGGATATGATCCGGATTCATATTTATTCGAATTCGGAGTCGACTCATTTCTGGATCTTGTTTCACAAGCCCAGGGTGTCATCCCTTTTCTCATGAATTCAGCTGTTAAGAAGCACGGACTTTCCAATGAAGGAAAAATCCGTGTGATTTCAGAGATGAAAGGACCTCTTGGATCAATTAATGATAAAGTGGCAAGATCTTTATACATCAAAGGCCTTGCCGAGTGCGTCAACATCGATGAGGCGGCTGTTTTGGAAAGGGTTCGAAAAATAACAGCCAGGAAAGGGTGCTCCTTTTAAGGATCAAGGAAAAGTTTTGAAAAGTAAGTGGGACCGGATGGAGCGGCAGATCATCACAATGATGCATGAATTTCCACAAATATTATCAGAAATCGCCGAGCGTGGTATACTCGATCTTTTTGAAGATAATGACTTAAAATCCATCGGGCAGTTGATCCTGAAGAATAAAGATCGATCTGAAATGCGTGTGTCTGATCTGATAGGTTTAATTGAAAATAAAGCCCAAAAAAACTTGTTATCCTCTCTGGCGATAGGAGAGGATATTTGGAATCATGAGGCATGTCTTGGGATTATAACTCGGTTTGAATCGATACGAAATAAAAATAAAAATTTGTTGATGGAAAAAATCAAAGAGGCAGAAGCGAGGAATGATACTGAATTGCTTTTGAAGTTGTTAAATAAAAAACAAAAAATGGCAGTGCTCGCTGAAAAAAAGAAGATGGCGTTGTTGAAATAAAAAAAGTAACTCACTGGCGTTTAAGGGAGGCTCAGCTATATGGCAAAAAAAGCCGCTACAAAAATAAAAAAAAGAAAAAAAATAGCCAAAAAAATCTTGGATAAGCTGATTTCAAAAGGAAAACGAAAGGGTTTTTTAACGTATGACGAAATTAACAAAGTGCTTCCGGAGAACATGGTTTCACTGGAACAAATCGATGAAACGCTCATAATGTTTAACGAACTCAATATTGAAATCATCGACGAGAAAAAGAATAAGTTGCCCGCCGTAAAAAAGCTGAAAGTTTCGGCGGCGTCCGGCCCTGATTTTGGATCAGTAACGGATCCTGTTAAAATGTATTTACGAGAGATGGGATTGGTGACACTGCTGAGCAGAGAAGGTGAGGTTGTCATCGCCAAGGAGATTGAAGCCGGTGAACGGGATGTTTTAAGGGCGTTAATAGACACCACCATTGGTGTGAATTGTATTTTAGAGCTTGGGAAACAAATAGAAAACAGAGAGTTACGACTAAAACAAGTGTTAAGAGATGTCCGGGAAATGGACGATGAGGACACTTATGTTGATGAAGCGGTCCAAATCGATAATTTATTGAAAACAATACATGCGATTCAGTCGGTTCATGAAGAAAACGAGGTGTTCAGAGAAAAACTTTTTTTATCCGATCTCGATCCTGATGAACAGCGCCGTATCCGAAGATGTATTGCTCGAAGAAACAAAAAGATTTTCGAACTGCTAAAAGATTGGCGTTTTGAAAATGTAGTGTTAGAAAAAATTGAGAAGCTGATCAGAGAACACATCGAATGGTTCGATTCCAGAAATAAAATGATACTGATGTGCGCGGATAAGCTGGGGACATCCGTCAAAGATCTTCGTGCCAATCTCACAACCAAAAAAAAGTTCTCTGCATGGATAGGTCCCCGTTGTGATCTGGCAAAAGAGGAGATTGATTTACTTTTTACCGAGTTCAAGAGAATCAAAGATCAGATTGAAGATCAAGAATACGCTATTAAGGTCAGAAGCCGCTCTTCAAAAAGGATCATGTCCAATGTTGATGAAGGGCGCTATATCGCAAAAATTGCCAAGGGTGAACTGACCAAGGCCAATTTGCGCCTTGTGGTCAGTATCGCCAAAAAATATACTAACAGAGGGCTGCAATTTCTAGATTTGATTCAGGAAGGAAATATCGGCCTTATGAAGGCGGTAGACAAATTTGAATATCGGCGTGGATATAAATTCAGCACGTATGCCACATGGTGGATACGACAGGCCATTACAAGGGCCATTGCAGATCAGGCAAGGACCATTCGAATTCCGGTCCATATGATCGAAACCATTAATAAGCTTATTCGTACATCCAGGTACCTTGTCCAGGAGCTTGGAAGAGAGCCTACGCCTGAAGAGATCGCGGAAAAAATGGAGGTCCCTTTGGGCAAGGTGCGCAAAGTTTTAAAAATTGCAAGGGAACCTATTTCTTTGGAGACCCCTATTGGAGAAGAAGAGGATAGCCACCTGGGTGATTTCATACAAGACAAGAAATTTATGTTACCTTCAGATGCTGCTGTAAGTCTTAATCTTGCCGAACAGACACGGAAGGTTCTTGCAACATTAACGCCACGGGAGGAAAAGGTGTTGCGCATGCGGTTTGGGATCGGCGAAAAGGCCGACCATACCCTCGAAGAGGTCGGACAGGATTTTACCGTAACCCGGGAAAGGATCCGACAGATAGAAGCAAAGGCTTTGAGAAAACTCAGACACCCCACCAGAAGCCGTAAACTGAAAAGTTTTATCGAACAGACACAATGATTTTGCGATATTGCATTGCGAAAATATCGTTTTAGTGGTATTGATAAAAGGTTGACAAAATAAATCTATAGGAGTAGGAAATTTACTCTTGCATTGATTTATGGGCCCATAGCTCAGCTGGCAGAGCCACCGGCTCATAACCGGTAGGTCCCTGGTTCGATTCCAGGTGGGCCCATCAGTTTGTTAAAGATGGGGACTAGGTCCACCCGCTTAATACTTTCTTGCAATAATATCGTATGGTCTTGCATATTGACCTGTAAGGCCCGTAGATCTTTCCCCTTACTCTGTTTACTTCTTACGGTATTACTCATGAAATGTGGGAATTAAAGATTATAAAAAAGTAAAGGCGTGGTTATAAAAATAACCACGCCTTTTTTACGAAATACGAATGGCGGACCCTGCTTATTACAACATTGTTTACAAATTAGACAGATAAGACTTTCTTCCCGGTTTGTTTGCGCTCATTTAGGGGCGGACATTTTTCCGAATTTTGCATAAACGAAACTTAGGTTTTATTTCCTCGGAATGCGTTGGTAAAATATTATGGAAGCGACGATCGCTGATATCATCAAGGCAATGGAAATCATCGCGCCAAGTTGGTTGGCAGAGGAATGGGACAATGTGGGTCTACAGATTGGAAAAAATAACTGGCCGGTTCGGACCATCTGGATTGCTCTGGACCCCACACCTCAGGTTGTTGATGATGCATCAAGAAACGGTGTCGACCTTTTAATCACACACCATCCCCTGATATTTCAGCCCTTAAGATCTATCCAACTCGAAAGCCCTGAAGGATCCATCATTCAAACGGCACTTCAGGCCCAGATGGCAATATTTTCAGCCCATACTAATTTTGATAATGTAAACCATGGACTAAATGACGCCCTGGCACGCCGGATAGGGCTCGAAGACCTGAAAATACTGAGGAAATCCGGAAAAGCTGAAACGTATAAACTGGTTGTATATGTACCGGTGGGGTATGAAAAGGACATTTTGGGGGCACTTTTTGAAACCAATGCCGGCAAAATCGGTTCCTATACCTGCTGCTCTTTTAGAAGTAAAGGCAAAGGCACTTTTAAGCCGGATACTTCATCAAAGCCCTTCTCCGGCAAAATCGGTGAAATTTCCCATGTGGATGAAGTGAGAATCGAAACATTTGTTCGAAAAAATGATTTAAATCGAATTGTTGAATATGTTCGGAAACACCATCCTTATGAGACCATGGCGTACGATATTTATCCGCTTCTTTCAGCTGAGAACATTCATGGTACTGGGACGTATCGGAGTGCTTGATAAAAAAATGGACCTCCTTTCTTTTGCGTTGTCAATCAAGAAAAAATTGGGCCTTGACTCCGTAAAAGTCGCCGGAAACCACGAATTGGAAGTAAAAACAGCAGCTGTGTGTACCGGCAGCGGTTCCAGCTTGCTGAACGATTTTATTGCCTCTGAAGCACAGGTCTATATTAGTGGAGATTTAGGGTATCATGGGGCAAGAACGGTTGAAGCAGCAAACTTAGGGCTCATCGACATCGGGCATTTTGCATCAGAGCATCTGATCGTTGATGTACTTGCAAATCGGCTTAAAAAGGTTTTGTCTGAAATCGGAATTGAGGTTACAATTGAAGCATATAGACTTGAAAATGACCCTTTTATGGTATTATAATAACTTGATTGAGTGAAAGTTTAGGGTTCGCCCTCCAGTGAAATTCGCTTTGCTCCTTATTGACATGAATTCTACAGGGCAGGCAGATCCGAATAACAGTTACGGCATGATGAATTCGATGGTTTTCCAATTAATTAAAGATGAATGGATAAAGCGATATGAGAGAACAGATAGAAGTTCTTGTTAAACTTCAACAGATCGAGACTGAAACCGTCCAGATTAAATCAGCATTAAATGATGTGTCTAAAAGACTTGAAGATCTTGATTCCGGAGTCAAGCTCTTCGAACAAACCATCGAAGAGCAAGAGCGCATCATCAATGACCTGAAAAAACAGTATCGGGACTATGAATCTGATATACAATTGAACCTTGAAAAAGAACAGAAGATCCAGACTAAGCTGAGATCTGTAAAGAATAATAAGGAATACCAGGCGTTATTAAAGGAGATCGAGGATGTCGGGGGGAAAAATTCGGGGATTGAAGATAAAATGATAGAATTCCTGGACCGAATGGATGTAACCGAGAAGATAATCGCGACGAAAAAGGATGAGTATATAAATATTTTCGAGGATGCAAAAAGTGAAAAAGAAAGCATCAAACAGAACACGGAAGCCAGAAATAAAAGGCTTGGTGAACTCGAAATGGAAAGTGCGGAAGTCTCCGGATTGGTTGATCCCGAATTGCTGAAAAGATACTTGAATATAAAAGAACAGGACCCGGGTGAAATTGCAGTTGTTCCCGTAAAGGATGCTGTATGTCATGGATGTAATGTTAATATCCCTCCACAATTGTATAATGAACTTTTTCGCTGTGACAGTCTGAGGTTTTGCCCCAACTGTCATAGGATTATATATATTAAAACCTAAATGAGTGTAAACAAAACAGGAAGAATGTTTGACCTGTTTAACTTGCAAGCATTTTTCGCTCAAATAGGGTTAAAGGCTCGCAATTACGGTCCGAGTCGTCCAGACGATCGCTGGAACCAATAAATGGCCCAGAGGAAAGTCCGAACACCACAGGGCAGGGTGCTCCATAACGTGGAGTCACGGTAACGTGAAGGAAAGTGCAACAGAAAGGATACCGCCCTGCATTAAGCAGGGTAAGGGTGAAAAGGTGCGGTAAGAGCGCACCAGTTCTTCGGGTGACCGGAGAAGCTTTGTAAACCCCACCCGGTGCAAGACCAAATAGGGGAGTGCTTGAGAACGGCCCGTTCAAGCTCCCGGGTAGGTCGCAAGAGGTGCCGGGCAACCGGCATTCATAGATGAATGATCGTCGCCGGCTGAGGGCAACCTTATCCGGTTACAGGATTCGGCTTACGGACTGCTCGGACCGTATCAAATTTTACAGGCTTTAGAGGTGATGAACTCGTAAAAAGTCTGATTTTGCTCGATGTCGCTCACAAAAGATTTTTTACGAAGCAGTCAAATTTGTTTAAAAAAAATGTTGACTTTAACCGGAACAACTAAAGTGAACTAAAGTGCTTATTTATCCCGTATTAAACGGGGAAGTTAAGGTATTCTATCAATTTTAATATAATTGATCGCGCTGAAAGCGCGTTCCTCAACTTTAGCTCATTTTAGGCACTTCAAACTTCAAACTTTTGGACTTCAGTTTATACGGGCTAGTATCCAGATAAAAATACGTCCTCGTATTTATGAATTATAGCACTAAGGAGATGATGTAGATATGGAATTTCAAAAAACTGTTTGCGACATCTCTTTTAAAGAAAAGGTCAGAATATTTTCTCAAGACTACTTGAACTGTTTTATATACATCTCTAATTTTGACTCCTCAAGGTATCTTTTTACCAAGGTACTTTTTTCAAAGCTTATCGGGACTTCTCAGGTCCTCGAAGACTTCCTCGACTTTCATGGCTCAAAAAACAGTAAAAACTGGTATTTTTACAGAGAACTTTCAGCCACTGTCAGGCACTTGAGCCTTGGAGGCTATTCACAAACCCATATTTTAAATCGTCTCGATTTCTATGGTCTTCCGGATACGGAAACATTCGAAAAAGAAGGGACTGCCACCCTGTATTTTTTTCGAAAATCTCTCATGAAATTGGCACCGGTTATTCTTAAAGAAGCCAAAAGACTTAATATCCCTTTACCTGAAAAAAATTATGAAATGGATGAATTCCCCGGTATTATAACCGGAGAAATGCTCGAATATGATATTGACGATATAGATAAGGATCAACAGAAGAAGAACATAGTGAATATTGCCAGTGAATTTTTAAGCATTGCCGCAAGTTTTGATCCTATCGGATTTTATGAGCCCTATACATTTGAAGAGATGTTGAAGATTGTACCGGAAAAGGTCAATGAGGTGGAGATGAGGCGTTTTGAAATGCTCGTACACAATCTTCAGTCTTCTTTTGATACGTATGTCATTCATGGCGCATACCGGTACGGCAATCGGAAACTTAAAGATCTTCGCGGCTTTTTCTCGGTGGTATTTCATCTTCTTCAAATGATCGGCAGGCTGCTACATTTCTATGAACGGCACCTTCACAAGGCAGGATACAAAAGTATTTATAAAAAAGTGCAGGATCGACTATCATCGTTAATCGATCCTGAAGAGCTTTTGGATCGTACCGTTAATTACGGCCTTTACCATATCTGCCATTTCCTTACAAAAGGTAAAGAATTGGCCCAAGAGATCCTGAATGAAAATATTGAGCGTTCTTCCATTAAAGTGGGCGTACCTATAAAGCTTGGTTTTCATAGCAGACCAAGCCTCTTGGTTGCCAAGACCGTACAGCATTATGGAGGGCAGGTAGAACTTTGTGTCGGCAACGATAGATTTGATGCAAGCAGCGTGCTCGACATGCAATGGGCCGGGGGGAAAATCCAGAAAGAGAACATCAACGAAGTTGTCTTTGAAGGCGATGTCCGGGCCTTAAAGGATATTCAAATCCTTGCCGGTATCAATTACGGTGAGGACTCTATGGGTAAAGGTGTTCCGCTTCCCAAGGAGCTGAGCTACCTTAAGTAAAAATCCGTGCCCAGTGGATACGGCTTTGGTGTCACCCCAGAGGGGTAAAGTCTACCGTATATGCCGGTCGGAATGATGGAGTGCTGGAATAGTGGAATATTGGGTATTAAAAACGGAAGAACACCTTAACATTAGGCATTTTAGATCACTTCACACTTTCCCTGAGAGACTCAAATGGTTTCCGCGATTATAGTTGCCGCAGGCAAAGGCGTCAGGATGAAAGGCAGGATACGCAAACAGTATCAGGACCTTTCGGGACGTCCAGTTCTGGTCCATTCGATAATGACGTTTGATGCGTGCAGTTTGATAGAAGAAATCTTCATTGTCGTTCCTGAAGAAGAAATCGATTATTGCCAAAACAATATTGCCTCCTCCCTCGATCTTAAAACCAGGTTAAACCTCATTCCCGGCGGCGTTCAGCGCCAGGACTCAGTGTACAACGGCCTTCAGGCCATTGACCAAAAAACAGGTACGGTTGTTATCCATGACGGTGTGCGTCCGTTTATTCACCCTGAAGATCTGACTGCATGTATCCTAGGGGCGAAAGATTTTGGGGCTTGCATCCTTGGCATCCCGGCCAGCGATACTTTAAAACGCGTTAATAAATCGGGCATTATAGAAAGCACACTTTTCAGAGAGAATATTTGGCTTGCCCAGACCCCCCAGGCGTTTCAGTATGGCCTGATCATAAAGGCCCATGAAACTGCACGTCAGAATGGATATTTCGGTACGGATGACGCATCCCTTGTGGAGAGACTTGGAAAGAAGGTAAAAATTATCAACGGCAGTAAATTTAACATCAAGATCACGACCCGGGAGGATCTGGACGTCGCCCGGGCCATGTTTGATATAGAAGCCGTTTCAAGGCCTTCCGGTAAATGATTTTTGTAACTACTCAGGTATTTAGGTTGAAGACTGAAGGCTGAAGTATATCAATCATCTCGCAACGCTCGAATTAAACCCTGCGGTCACCCGATAAACCAATACTGCTACTTCGTCAGCCAGCTCAAATGCCCTAAGTTTTGTGTGATCGCGCATGATTTGTCCCTAAAAGCCTTCAACCTTCAGTCTATCCACCTGAGTAGTTACTGATTTTTGAGTCTTTTTTAAAAAGAGCTTAGCGATGCGGCACGTAAATTCGAGATAAACCAGAGGCACGTCCGGATCTTAAAAAGACTATCATAGATTAGAAAGATGATGCACATTATAAAGTGCATTAATGCCCAGTTTGGTGTGCTTTATCAGAAAATCAGATTAAATGAATCTTTTATTTATATACGATCTTCTTCACCGGCTATTTTTTATTGACCCCAATCACATGCTTTGATCTTCCAAAAAAAGAAAAGTTTTCACATAACACCCCAACGCTCAATCCTACACAAGCTCTCCAAATTTGGACAGTCAATTCAAACTTGAATTTATCAGAAAGAGTTTGCCTGAATCTAAAACCGATCAGACCCGAGGGAAATCCGGGCCAACAATCTGTTCATGGCATGATTCTTGGAAGCATTGTTCACTGATAGGGAGTTCCCTTTTAATGGTTTTGTGGTCCTATCAACCAATCATTCATTTAAAAAAGGAGGAAACGATGACAAAATCCAGAAAAGTGTTGGTCTTGTGTATTGCGTTAGCGATGGTTATGGTGTTCTGCGTACCGTCATGGGCCGGAGATGCAGGAAAGGTCAACCTGAACAAAGCGACAGTAGAGGAACTTACTCAACTCAAAGGGATAGGGACCAAGTACGCGGAAAGAATTGTGGATTTCCGAGAAAAAAACGGCCCCTTCAAAACGCCTGAAGATATCCTTCAAATTAAGGGTATCGGGCAAAAGACGTTGGACAAGAATAAAGATCGGATCACAGTCGAATAAACGTTGAGGGCCGGTGTAATCGACTGCCAATTATACCTGGTTGTTGATTACGCCGGCGTCCTTTCAACTTTCTCCGTATTATCATAGAGAGTTTCAAAAGCATCAACTCTTTTTGAGATGGTTTATTTTTTCATTCATACCTATACGCTTAAAATAATTCTAAGTATTAAAAGTACATATTTACTTTTATACTTGACACGCCGCCCCGCATATGTTCAACTAATGAACACATTGCAAATAAAAACCTATCTCTTCATTTTTTTAAAATATCTAAATAATACAATTAATTAAATCGTTAGTCTCGATGTAATTTAATGGGCGGAGCTTTGTGCATAATCTGAGGCTGGCGCAGAAATTGGGCAAAAAAGCGCATTTTGTAAAGGTTTCAAACTGCAAAAACATTCCATTGGGCAGGCTGGAAGTCACTAAAATTTGGCCAAAAGGGTCGTTATTATGGACGCTCAAGACCGCCGTATTTTAAAAATTCTCGAGGAGATTGACGACGATCACACCCAAAGCCAGCGGGATCTATCCAAGAAACTGAATATTTCTTTAGGGCTTGTGAATTCCTTTGTCCGGCGTCTTGCGAATAAGGGATATTTTAAGATCACGACGATTCCCAAGAATCGAGTCAAGTACATTCTTACGCCGAAAGGAACTGCGGAAAAGACCCGGCTAACCTATCAATATATTCAGTATTCATTTGGATTCTACAAGAAGGCCCGTAATAACCTGAAGAAAGTTTTCAAGAAACTTAGGGCACAAAGTGTGAAACGCGTTGTTTTTTATGGGGTGAGTGATCTTGCAGAAATTGCCTATATCTCTTTGCAGGAGACTCCTATTAAAATGGTTGCCATGGTGGATGAAAAAAACATCGGGAAGATCTTTTTTGGGGAAACGCCGTAATAGAGCCCTAATATGACTGGAGTCTCTTTCCTTTGACAGGATCCTCATTACATCTATGAGTGAAGATGATGCGGCCCTGGAAAGATTATTAAAACAGGGGATTTCCCGCAACAAGATCGTCGTGCTGGAATAAGGCCATGAAAGATACCATGATAAAAGATGGATCAAAAAAAATAATGAACATCAAAAGAGACATAAAGATTACTTGTGGAGATAAAGAATGAAACGTGCTTTGATTACCGGAATTACCGGACAAGATGGTGCTTATTTAGCTGAACTGTTGTTGGACAAAGGGTATGAAGTGCACGGCATTAAACGCCGCTCTTCTCTTTTTAATACCCAACG
>PVMK01130947.1_pt1 | contig 51294 bp, 62 predicted proteins | sample 1853481 | NCBI WGS metagenome assembly PVMK01 (sample SAMN08533507, study PRJNA380276) | Marine sediment metagenome, whole genome shotgun sequencing project.
ATACACAATACTTTCTGCCGACCTTAAAAGAAACTCCTGGCGATGCTGAAGTCGTTAGTCATCAATTGATGACCCGTGCGGGCATGATCCGCAAAGTGGCAGCCGGTATCTACGATTATCTGCCCTTTGGTTTACGGGTCATCCGCAAAGTTGAGAACATTGTTCGCGAAGAGATGAACCGTGCCGGAGCGATCGAACTGCTGATGCCGGCGATAAACCCGGCTGATCTTTGGCAGCAATCCGGTCGCTGGCAGGGGTATGGCAAGGAGCTGTTACGCCTTAAGGATCGTAAGGATACTGAGTTCTGTGTTGGGCCCACTCATGAAGAAGTTGTCACTGAGATTGTTCGCGGTACGGTGAGCTCCTATCGCCAGTTGCCGCTCAACCTCTATCAGATTCAAACCAAATTCCGCGATGAGCTTCGCCCACGTTTTGGCCTGATGCGAGGCCGTGAATTCATTATGAAGGATGCCTACTCCTTCGATGTTGATGATGCTGGAGCTGAGGTCTCTTACCAGAAAATGTACCAGGCCTATCGGCGGATTTTCGAGCGTTGCGGACTGGATTTCCGTGCCGTTGAGGCTGACTCCGGAACCATCGGCGGCAGCTTCTCACACGAATTCATGGTGCTTGCCGAGACCGGCGAGGATGCCATTGTCTCTTGCGATAGTTGTGATTATGCCGCCAATGTCGAAAAAGCAGAGTTGCGGGCACCGGTCGGAGAGGCTGCCGCCCCGACTATGGAGCTGGGCAAGGTCGAGACGCCCAACCTGAAAAGCATTGATGATGTCGCTGCTTTTCTTAAGGAGAAGCCACAGCAGATGGTCAAAACTCTCATGCTTCAGAATGAGCGTGAAGAGACAGTAGCTGTATTGTTACGTGGTGATAGAAAACTTAATGAAGTCAAACTCTGTAATTTCCTCGATTGTAATCACATCCAAATGGCTGATGAAGAGCTGGTCAGAGAAATTACCGGGTCTCCGACCGGGTTCTCCGGACCTATCGGTTTGTCCTGTCGTGTGATTGCCGACCAGGATCTGGCGACGATGAGCGATTTCGGCCTCGGTGCCAATGAAGAAAATTTCCATCTTACCGGTGCCAATCATGGCCGTGATTTCCAGGTTGAAGCTTTTGTTGATCTACGCGAAGCTGTCGCCGGCGATGATTGTCCTCGTTGTAAGGGTAAACTGGAGATCTGGCGGGGTATTGAAGTCGGTCATGTGTTCAAGCTTGGAACCAAGTATTCGGAAAAGATGAATGCGACGGTGCTTGACGATCAGGGCAAGGAACGACCTTTGGTCATGGGTTGCTATGGTATCGGTATTGGTCGTACTGCCGCTGCAGCGATCGAGCAGAACCATGATGATAATGGCATCATCTGGCCAATGCCGCTGGCCCCATTCCAGGTGATCGTGACCATGCTCAATCCAAAGGATGAGGCGGTCTCTGCTGCTGGTGAGAAGCTCTACCAGGATCTGCTTGACGAAGGGATCGAGGTGCTTCTTGATGATCGTGATGAGCGGCCCGGCAGCAAATTTAAAGATGCCGATCTGATCGGTATTCCGCTGCGCATTAACGTTGGCGCCCGTGGTTTGAAAGAGCAGTCATTTGAGTTGCAGGATCGCCGTGGCGGTGAGCGCGTCATGCTGCCAATCGAAGGTGCTGCGACAAAAGTTGCCGAGCAGGTTCGTGCGGCGCTCGTAGTTAAATAGAGGGAATGGATTGCTATGAGTGAAATCCTGATTGAAAAAGGCGGACGACTGACTCTGCCGCTCGACGTCGCAAAGACCCTTGAGGCCCAGCCGTTGCGGTTGTCATCATACTCCGCCAATCATATTTTGCTGGAGGCTGCCGCTGGTGATGACAAGGTGCTGATGACCGGTCAGCTTGTTGAAGGTGGGGTTGTCGATCTCCTCTCCTTCTTCAATATGTTCCGCAAATCAGGTCTTTTGCATTTCATCCTTTCCGGCGGCAATAAAATCCTCTGCTTCCAGAATGGTGAGATTGTTTATGCCACAAGCACCTTTCCAGAAGAAGAGATCGGTGAAATCCTTTACAGCCTGGGCAAGTTTGATCGCGAAACCCTGCAGGGTGCACGTCAGTTTGCTAACGGCGAACTGCCGCTTGGCAAAATTCTGATTAATCAAGACATTATCACTTCCAAAGATCTCTGGGCGGCAACCCGGAACCAGGTCGAAACCATCGTTTACAACCTGTTTGCCTTTCATGAAGGGTCCTTTGTCTTTGTCGATACCCCACTGGATGAAGATCAGGTGGTGAGCCTCTCCATGGGTACCCAGAATCTGGTGATGGAAGGGCTGCGCAGAGTCGATGAGCGGGCAGTCTACATGCAGAAAGTCAAGTCGCTTGATGCTATCCCGGTCGCGACTGGCGACACGCCCAACGATCTCGACAGTGTTTCTCAGAAGATGGTTGCCCTGATCCAGGCCGGTGTCGGTAGTGTCAAAGAGCTGTTGCGGCTCTCCGGTTCCGGTGAGTTCGATTCCATACGGCTTCTAAGCCAGCTGGTTGAACGCGGTATCGTCACTATGGAGGAAGCGCCAACGGTGGCAGTGGAGGGCGTCCTCGGTGAGGTTATTACTATCTTCAACGGTGTTCTGGTCGCCATGCATTCTGTGGTGTCAGCCAAGAACCTACAGTTCCGTGGAGAGGTCTCCTGCTTCCTGCGTGATTTGCCGCAACCCTTTTCTTACGTCTTCAGACAAACCACTCTCAAAGAAGACGGCTCCGTGGATGGCGGCCGTGTGCTCGCCAACCTCGCTGGCCTGGAAGAAGGTGACAAGCTGCGCCTGCTTGCAGATTCCTTGAGTGAACTGGTTTACATGGAGTGTATAGCCGCCCGTCGTGAGCTTGGTGCGGCTGATTCCTCTGTACTGATCAAGCGAGTACAGGAAGTCTCACAACGCGTGCAGGATTTAATAGGATCTCGTGATGATGAATGATGCCAAAAAAAATAATGCTAAAGAAAAATTGATATTCGCTCTTGACGTCGACACTCTGGATGCCGCTCGCCGTTGGGTTGAACAGTTGCAAGGTCAGGTCGGTTTGTTCAAGATCGGTAAGCAGCTTTTTACCAAGTGCGGCCCTGAAGTTGTCAATCTGGTGCAGGATGGCGGCGGCGATGTTTTTCTCGATCTGAAGTATCACGACATCCCTAATACCGTGGCTATGGCTGGTCTCGAGGCTTTGCGACTCGGCGTGAAGATGTTCAATGTTCACGCCTTGGGTGGTTTTGAAATGATGGCCAAGCTGGTCTCCGAGGTTGATAAGGTCTGCCCGCGCGGCAACCCGGACCGCCCGGTCATGCTGGCAGTGACCATTCTGACCTCGTCAAACCAAGAGACTCTACGTGGAGTCGGCATCGATCGTCCGGTGGAGGTGATGGTACCGAAACTGGCCAAACTGGCTAAGGATGCCGGCATGGATGGTGTGGTTGCTTCGCCGAAAGAAGTCGGCCTGATCCGTGAAGCCTGCGGCCAGGATTTTTTAATCGTAACGCCTGGAGTGAGACCGGCCTTCGCTTCTCAGGATGACCAGAAACGAGTTACCACACCAGGTGATGCTTTGCGTGCCGGTGCGGATTATCTGGTCATTGGCCGGCCGATTTCTGCCGCGGCAGATCCTGCGGCAGCGGCACAGATGATTCTTGAAGAAATGCAAACAGCCATGGAAGGTTCCTAGACGGTGAAAGTCGATTATCTTTACGGGATTCACCCGGTACGTGAGGGGTGCGCGGAAAGCGTCAACCTCTCGAACTCTTTGTGGATGAGAAACAGGGCGGTCAACGTGTTGAAGAGCTCGTTGCCATCGCTCACGAGCGTGGTATTCCCGTTCGGCAAAGGCAACGCCAGGATCTTGATCGCATGGCGGGACTGCCACACCATCAGGGTGCGGTTCTCTCTATGGAGCCTTTCCCATATACAGAGCTGGAGGATCTGCTTGAGAGTTGGCAGGCTTCTGGCGATACCGGGTTTTTCATCTTGCTTGACGGTATTACTGATCCACATAACCTGGGTGCGATCTTGCGTAATGCTGATGCGGCGGGTTGTCAGGGTGTGGTCATCACCAAAGACCGGAGCTGCGGTATTACCAACGTGGTCGATCGTGCCTCGGCCGGAGCGGTGGAACATCTGGCTGTCTGCCAGGTGACCAATCTAGCCCGTGCCATGCAGCAGATGCAAAAGGCCGGCTTCTGGATCTATGGCCTGGCGGCCGGGGAGGGCTCACAGTCTCTTTATACAACCAACCTTTCCGGCAATCTTGCGCTGGTGATCGGTAGTGAAGGCGAAGGTCTGCGGCAGCGCACCCGTGAAATCTGTGACGGACTGCTGGAGATCCCGATGGTTGGTGGCGTTTCCTCTCTGAATGCCTCTTCGGCGAGCGCTGTGGCTCTTTTCGAAGTGGTGCGGCAAGGGTTGGAGTCCGCAAAGCAGAATAAATAGCTCATCTCTCTGAGATTTTGTGTCATCTCTACCCAGACCCCTCATTTAAGGGTTTTCGGTAATGAGCGATATCGAAGTCAAACAGCATGAATAAAAGCAGAGAGAATGAAAATCAGCGTGTGGATATCAATATCAAAGGGACGCCCTCAGATGAGAGCGTCCCTTTAAGCATGTCACTGATGAAGTACGGATCTTAGCTCGCGCGGTTGGTGATTTCAATCAGGTGATAACCGAACTGGGTTTTGACCGGGCCGAGGACCTTGCCGATTTCACCTGAGAAAACCACTTCGTCAAACTCTTTAACCATCTGGCCAGGTGAGAAGTCACCCAATGCTCCGCCTTGCTTGCCGGACGGACACTTGGAATGCTCTTTGGCGACCTCGGCGAAATCTTCACCTCCCTCAATCAGCTTTTTAAGGGTGTTGCAGTCTGCCTCGCTGGGTACCAGGATGTGCCGGGCGCTTGCTTTCGCCATAATGAAACTCCTTCTATGTTTTGTTGATGAGTTAATAGGTTCTAGCAGCTTGTCGGATAATTAATGAGCTGGCTACTAGTCGATTTGAGCACTTTTGTCCGATTTAGAGATGGTAAGACAATTTGTGTGTGTCAAACAAGAACATTTTCCTAATGATATTAGATTCCTTGTTGATATCGGTTTTCCTGCTCGTCCCATCCGACGGAGTCAGCTTGACTTCATGGGACGGGATTGGGTAAGGTACGGACATAAAATTTCAGATGCCGCAAGGCTTCAACCTGTCGCCACTAATAAACTTTTGGTTGCAGATTGAAAGGAAACCCGGTGTAAATCCGGGACGGGCCCGCCGCTGTAACCGGGGACGAACATCGCATTTATGTCACTGACTCATAACGAGTTGGGAAGGCGCGATCAGTAGGACGAACCGGAAGTCAGAAGACCTGTCTGAAAGAAGTTGAGTTGCTCTCCTCGTGGTTGATGGATAGCTGCCAGAAAATTCGTGGAGATTACAGGGAATCCCCGGATCAATTTTTATTGACCGGGGATTTTTTTATTTACAGCTCCCCGGTCCCTTGTGTAACAGGAGTTGGAAATGTACAGAGGTTTATTGGGAGTGTTGTTGAGTATGGCCGTATGCAGCTCGGCCTTTGCAGCGGAACCGGAACAGTCGCCGGTTGTTATGGACGAGGTTGTCGTTACTGCCGGTCGGGTTGTCGAAAAGGTGCAGGATCAGACGGTCAGTGTGACGATCATTGATGCCGATGAAATTGCCGAATCACCGGCGCGGGATCTGGGTGATTTGCTGGCCGAGAAGGGCATTGGTTACATTCAGAAAAATCCCGGCGCGCTGACCACGGTTGCTATTCGTGGCTTTCGCACCAACGCCCAGACGAGTGATCTGCTCGGTTACTCGCTGGTTCTACTCAACGGCCGTCGCGCCGGAACCGGTAACATGGCCATGATTCTGACCCGTGATGTCGAGCGAATCGAAATTGTTCGTGGTCCTGGTGCTGTGCAATACGGTTCTGCAGCGATGGGTGGAGTCATTAATATCATTACTCGTCAGGGCGCAGGGCCTCTGAGCGCCAAGGTCTTTGGTGGCGTGGGCAGCTTTGGCTTTGTCGAGGGCGGAGGTCTGCTCTCAGGGGAGACGGAAAAGTTTGATTACTCCGTCAGTTACGCTCGCTCGACTATGGATGACTACCGCACTGCCGACGGCGACAAGTATCGCAACACCGGCTTTGATTCCAAGGAGAGTTACTCGCTCAGTTTAGGTTATCGACTCATGGAGAATCATCGTTTTGGGTTGATGTTGAACGGAACGAAAATCGATAAGGTCGGTACGCCGAATTATCTGAGCCAGAATGATCTGGATGATTATCGCGACTCCGATTATCAGGCGATTGACTTCTCTTACAATGGTGAAACGACCGATGGCTCTCTGGCTTGGGAATTACGTCTGTTTGAGACTGAAACAGAGGATAAATCTTACGACCCGGTGGCCAGCAATCCTGATTTCTGGGATGATGGCGGACTCTCTTTCAAATCGAAAATTGAACAGACCGGTGCGCAGGCGCAGATTGCCAGTGAACTGGATCTTGTGCGTCTGGTGGCTGGAGTTGACTGGTACGATTATGATGTGAAGAGCACTTTTTCGCCATTCCACTCCACGTTTGAAACTCTGGCTGGATTTGCGCTGGCCAAGAGTCGGTTTCTTGAAGATCGTCTGATTGTCGATGCCGGCCTGCGTTATGAATACGCCGAAGTAGAAATGCTCGATCCTGACGGCAACACTGAAGATCAAGGTGACTTGATCAGCAGCTTCGGAGTGGCCTATCTGTTAAACGATCACCTGAAAGTTCGGGCTCACTTTGGAGAAGCTTTCAAGATGCCGGGTGCGGATCAGTTGGCTGCAGATTACACCGTTGATTACGGTTGGGGGCCGATCCACTATTCAGGCAATCCAGATCTCGATCACGAAACGAGCCGGACCTATGAGGTCGGGATCGATTATGTGGATAAGGTTTTCAGTGCCAGCCTTGGTTATTTCTATACCCGTTTCAAAGATAAAATCACCCAGGTGCTGATCCCGGCCGGTTACAGTTGGGAAAATTCTGGTAAGTCCGAGATTAGCGGCGTAGAAGCCCAGCTTAGTTCTGATTTTGTCCTTTGGGGGCGGGATGATCTTCGTTTGCAACCCTATCTGAATTTCACCTACTTTGATCGCTATCGTGATCTCGACAATCATGAAGATCTAAAGTATATAAACGAGATGAACGCCTCTTACGGTTTCGGCTTGAAAATGCCCTACAAGCTTTCGGCCCGGCTTAATTTTGCTTACCAGGGCCGCAAGTGGATTGACGACTGGGAAAATGCGGCCTGGCCCGACCCTGTTGAGGTCATTGAGAAAGGCGGTTTTACGGTTGCAGACCTGAGCGTGAGTCAGCTGTTGTTAGAATCCCGTTGTACAATCAGAGCAAGTGTCGCTAACCTGTTCAATAAAGATTACTCCTATGTAGAGGGTTATCCGATGCCGGAACGGAACTATCAAGTCAACCTGAGTTACAGATTCTAAACTTCTGCAGATCCGTCGTCAGGGGAATGACCCTGGCGACGGCATAAAAATTCGCTATGAAAAACAAAGCCCTCTTGTCTATATTTTCTTTTCTACTCGTCTGTTCCGTGCAAATTTGTCCTGCGCATGGGCGGGAGCTGATTGATCAACTTGGTCGCAAGGTTGAAGTGGCGGAGCCCTTGACGCGGGTCGTGTCGCTGATCCCCAGCTTGACCGAGACCAGCTTTGAGGTGGGAGGCGGAGATGTTCTGGTTGGTGTGACCCGGTTTGCTACTTTTCCCGAAGCGGCGGCTCGGTTGCCGAGAGTTGGCTCTTATATCGCCCTTGATATCGAAAAAATTGTCAAGTTACAGCCGCAACTCTGCCTGGCAACCAAGGATGGCAATCCGAAAGCAGCAGTTGAGAGGCTCGAAGCGCTGGGGATTCCGGTCTATGTTTTTGATCCCAAAACCCTTGAGGAAGTCATTGATACGGTCGCGCGGTTGGGAGATATTTACCATACGGACGCGCAGGCAGATGCTCTGGTGTCTGTTTACCGAGACCGGTTGGACAGGGTCGCTCGTCAACTTGAGGACGTTAAGGAAAAACCTCGGGTCTTCTTTCAGATTGATGCTCAACCGATTTTTTCGGCGGGTTCAGATACCTTTTTGCACCAGTTGCTGATCAGGTCTGGTGCCGTCAACCTGGCCGCAGATCGTGTCGGCTACCCTCGCTATTCCTGGGAAGAGTTGTTGGTTCTCAAACCTGATGTGGTTGTTCTGGCCTCAATGGGAGGCGGCTACTCGGAGCAGGAACTAAAAGCTCGTTGGCAGGTTTGGCCACAGATTCCGGCAGTGAAAGAACAACGTCTATACGTGGTTGATGCGGATTTGTTTGATCGCCCATCGCCAAGGTTGATCGATGCGCTAGAGCATCTGGTTGGCCTGCTTCATCCTGAGCTATAACACCAGCGAACAACGGTTCTGAAAATGATTGGTTATATCCCGGTCTACAAAAAACTGATCCCGGTTACGCTGGTTCTCAGCCTGCTGCTGTTCATCTCCATGCTGCTTGGCTTGACCATTGGTTCGTCCGGCGATACCGGGGCCGCGTGGAAATTGTTGCTGGGGCAAGGTGAGCCGGATGCAACCCTTGAAGTGATTATCTGGCAGCTGCGCTGGCCTCGGGTGCTTTTGGCGGCAACTGTCGGCGCTTCCCTTTCGCTGGGCGGGTTGGTTTTTCAGGCCTTGTTGCGCAACCCTTTGGCTGAACCTTATATCCTGGGTGTCTCCGGCGGTTCGGCGGTCGGGGCTATCCTCGGCATCCTGGCAGGGTTCAGCCTCTCCCCGGGTTGACTCTGAGCTCTTTTGTCGGATCACTCGTGGTGTTGTTGCTGGTGTTGTTGCTGAGCAAGAACAAAGAGGGCAACAGTGACTCTCTTCTGCTGGGCGGGGTGATGGTTAACGCCTTTTGTGGCGCGATCATCATGTTCCTGATCTCTGTCAGCAAAACGGCTCAGATGCAGAAAATTATCTTCTGGCTGATGGGAGATCTCTCCTCTGCCGGTGTCGACAGCTTACCGCTGCTGCTCGGAGTTCTGCCTTGCTTTCTACTTATCTTTATTCTCGCCCAGCCACTCAACCTGCTTTTGACCGGACGCGAAAGTGCCTCTGCCATGGGGGTCAATGTCGCAGCGATTATGCTGGTGTTGCTGTTGACCGCTTCCCTGATGGTGAGTTTGACTGTCTGCCTCTCAGGGTTGATCGGTTTTGTTGGTTTGACAGTGCCACACATCCTGAGAATGCTGTTGGGCTCCGATCACCGCATTCTGATCCCGGCCTGTATCCTGACCGGTGCGTCCTACCTGGTACTCTGTGATCTGCTGTCCCGTAGTCTGCCCAGTCAGGGCGAGATGTCGGTGGGTATTGTTACAGCCCTGATCGGCGCGCCGCTTTTCATCGGGCTGCTCTGGAGTGGGAGACGATGAGCCTGATTGAGATCAAGGGGGTCAGCCTTAAGTATGACTCTCTTCCGATAATAAAAAATGTCTCCGTAGAGGTTGAACAGGGTGAATTCTTTGTCATTATCGGGCCCAATGGCGCAGGAAAAACTTCTCTGCTTAAAGCTTTGTCGGGCTTGCACCCTTTGGCTGAAGGTGACATTCAAATTCACCAGCGTTCAATCGGTGATTATCCAAGAAAAGAGCTGGCTCGGATCTTGGCGCTGGTTCCTCAGCAGATCAACGCCGACTTTCCGTTTACGGTTGTTGAAACAGTATTGATGGGACGTTATCCGCATCTTGGTCTGCTGGCTGTTGAAGGAGAGAGGGACCTGCAATTAGCTGAGCAGGCTATGGAATTCACCGAAATCGCCCATCTGGCCGGGCGTCGACTTGGCCAACTCAGCGGCGGAGAACGACAGCGCGTCATTATTGCCAGGGCTGTCTGCCAGCAGTCGAAAATTCTGCTTCTTGATGAACCAACCGCTTCTCTTGATCCTGCTCATCAGTTGAGAATTATGGATCTGATGGAGCGATTGCGTCAGAGAGAAAAGATTACGATCGTTATGGTTTCTCACGATCTGAATCTGGCATCCGCTTATGCTGACCGCTTACTGCTCCTTAAAGATGGTGCGGTCGAAAAAGTAGGCACTCCTCGTCAGGTTTTGACCCGGAAACTGCTTTCACAGAGCTACGGCTGTACTCTGTTGGTTGACGAAAATCCGCTGCTTGGTACACCAAGGATCAGCCTGGTGTCAGAAAAGGTCGCTTCAACGATCGATAGTGAACCGATCCGTAATGCACCGATCAGTAATGGGCGGGATGATTTATGAAGAACGCTACTATGCCTAAAGCTGTGGTCTCCTGGAGCAGTGGCAAAGATTGTGCCTTTGCGCTGCATCAGGTCAGAACAGAGGGACGACTTGACGTTGTCGGGCTTTTGACCACCCTTAACGAGGAAAATGATCGTATCGCCATGCACGGTGTGCGCAAGGAGCTCCTGCAGATGCAGCTGGAGGCTCTTGATCTGCCTGCGGAAATGGTGATGTTGCCGATGCCATGTGACGATGAAACCTACCGGCAACGCATTGGTCTCACTGTGGAGACATTACGTAAGCGTGGTGTGAAACAAGTGATTTTCGGCGACCTGTTCCTTGAAGACATTCGTCAGTATCGTGAGGAACAGATGCAGGGCAGTGGCCTTGATCCGGTCTTTCCTCTCTGGCAGCGTGATACCGGCCAGCTTTGTCGTGACATGGTCGACAGCGGGTTGCAGGCTATTGTGACCTGTGTTGACCAACGCGTTCTCTCTGCCGAATTTCTCGGCCGACGATATGACCACCAATTCCTCGATGAGCTGTCTCCAGACATTGACCCTTGCGGCGAAAATGGCGAGTTTCATACCTTGGTCACTGCTGGACCGATGTTTTCCCGCCCGATTGCAGTGCAGCTCGGCGAGAAGATCTTCAGAGGTGATTTTGCCTTTGTTGATGTCTGTCCGGTTGGAGACTGAAGCGTGCCCCTCGTTATCTCAGGAATAACCTGGATTCTCAGCTATCGTTGTAATCTGGATTGCGCACATTGCTTTTTTGATGTCCAGGGCGATTTACGCATTCTGGACTATGAACTGGCCCGCGAGGCTCTTGCCAGCCTGGAACAGGCGGAACCGTTGGCGTGGCAGCATGTCAGTGGTGGCGAACCTTTGCTCTTCGAAGCAGAGCTTCATCGTTTGCTTGAAGTTATCCAGGAGCATGGCAGCAAGACAGTCGGTATTGCCACTAATGGCTTCTGGGGTGATTCGGAGCAACGTGCTCAGCAGACGGTGTCGCAGTTGAAACGACGCGGAGTGAATGGGCTCTGCCTCTCTGCTGATGATTATCACCAGTCTAAACTTCCCGTAAATTATGTGCGTACTGCCGCCGAACAGGTCGCTGCACAAGGGTTGAAGAAACATTCCTTTGTCGTCTGCTGCCAACCGGATGGAGTCTCCCCGTCATTCTCGGAGAAAGATTTTGCACTGCCACTGGCTCCTGTTTTTATTCGCAAGATTGGCAAAGGCGCTGCTGTTGACGTGCTCAGTGATATGGCTCGGAGTGGGAATGTCCCTGATGCGCCCTGCCGCAATCTTTGTTGTTGCCTGGGGGAGACGACACCTTTTACTCCGCAGATGGTCTGGATTGACCCTTATGGCAACGTCATGATCTGTTATGGTTTGATTATTGGCAATCTATACGAGAGTCGCCTGGGAGAGATCCTGCGTGATTATTCGGTCAACCAGGCACCTTTGTTGAAAATACTTGCTGAACAGGGGCCTGTTGGACTTTATCGGTTGGCTGTCAGTAACGGGTGGCAACCGGAGGAGGGCTTTGCCGACGAGTGTACCCTCTGCTGGCAGGCGCGTTATTTTCTCAGGAAGCACCGGTCTAAAAGACTGGATCCTGAAATTCTGGGACCTGATGAGTGCTACCCAGAGGAAGGCATTAGACAAAAAATGGAGTGTACTTAGGTGGGGGTATGGCAGGTCTATCAACATGTTTCTGTGGCGTTTTCTTTGCCTCTGAGTTTGATTAGGTTTGTCGATCGGGGAAAAATAAGTTTTGTCGTTTGACATGGTCCTTTGTTTTCGTTATAAATGCGCACTTGTGGTGGCGTTGTCAAAAGATTGAAAGTTTACTCTTGCAATTTGTCTGATGCTGTTGTATATAACGCCCCTTGTGCTGGCGTAGCTCAACTGGTAGAGCACCTCACTTGTAATGAGGATGTTGGGGGTTCGATTCCTCTCGCCAGCTCCACTTGAGCTGACGGGGAGCTTGACTCCCTTTAAAACTGAATAAAGCAGATCCCCTGGAGGGGTTCCCGAGTGGCCAAAGGGATCAGACTGTAAATCTGACGTCGTAGACTTCGGAGGTTCGAATCCTCCCCCCTCCACCATTTAAGGACTTGCCGGAGAAAAGTAGAACTGTTTGCCGCAGGAGGTTAATAGCCGTAGCAACTGCGAGAATGGCTCTGCCGGACTCCACAAAGAAAATTTCGTGAGATTTTAAGTAGATTAGCCCAATGAAACGATTTATGCGGGAGTAGCTCAGTTGGCTAGAGCATCAGCCTTCCAAGCTGAGGGTCGCGGGTTCGAATCCCGTTTCCCGCTCCAATTTTCGGCTGTCTCAGCAAAGAGTTGATCTGACAGGCCCACATAGCTCAGTTGGTAGAGCACACCCTTGGTAAGGGTGAGGTCATCGGTTCGACTCCGATTGTGGGCTCCATATCACAAAGTTAGTGCAGTTAAGAGACAGTTAGTGGATTGGTTTCGATTCACGATGGGCTCAGCGGGAAACATGATTGTCAAAAGACACATGGTCCGCTGGCAACAGACATAGACATTTGTTTCAAAGAGAATACACTTAATTTAAGTAGTTTTAAGTAAGGGAGGATTACGCAATGGCCAAAGCTAAGTTTGAGCGCACTAAGCCCCATGTCAACATCGGAACAATCGGTCACGTTGACCATGGCAAGACGACTTTGACAGCAGCGATTACCAACGTGCTGTCTTCAAGGGGCGGCGCTGAATTCAAAGCGTTTGATCAGATCGATAATGCTCCAGAAGAACGTGAGCGCGGTATCACGATCGCCACGGCCCACGTTGAGTACGAGACAGAGAATCGTCATTATGCTCACGTTGACTGCCCTGGTCACGCTGACTACGTCAAAAATATGATCACTGGTGCTGCCCAGATGGACGGCGCAATCCTGGTTGTATCCGCTGCTGATGGCCCGATGCCTCAGACCCGTGAGCACATCCTGCTCGCTCGTCAGGTTGGTGTTCCTTCCATGGTCGTGTTTTTGAACAAGGCCGACATGGTCGATGATGAAGAGTTGATGGAATTGGTAGATATGGAGATTCGTGAACTGCTCTCCTCCTACGATTTCCCCGGTGATGATATCCCGATTATCCCCGGCAGCGCCCTGAAGGCTCTGGAATGCGGTTGCGGTAAAGATGGTTGTGCTGCCTGTGAGCCGATTCTTGAGCTGATGCGTAAGGTTGACTCCTATATCCCTGAGCCTGAGCGTGCGATTGATCGTACGTTCCTGATGCCTGTCGAAGACGTTTTCTCAATCTCCGGTCGTGGTACGGTTGCTACCGGTCGTGTTGAGCGCGGTATCATCAAGGTTGGTGAAGATATCGAAATCGTCGGCATGAAAGAGACCACTAAATCAGTCGTAACCGGTGTTGAGATGTTCCGTAAGCTTCTGGACGAAGGTCGGGCTGGTGATAACTGTGGTATTCTTCTGCGCGGTGTCAAGCGTGAAGAGATCGAGCGTGGTCAGGTCCTGTCGAAGCCGGGCAGCATCACACCTCACACCAAGTTCAAGGCTGAAGCTTACATTTTGACCAAAGAAGAGGGCGGTCGTCATACACCATTCTTCAAAGGTTATCGCCCTCAGTTCTACTTCCGCACAACTGATGTGACGGGTATTGTAGAGCTTCCTGAAGGGACCGAGATGGTTATGCCTGGTGACAACATTGGTGTTACCGTGGAACTGATCACCCCGATCGCTATGGATAAAGAGTTGCGTTTCGCAATCCGCGAAGGTGGCCGTACTGTTGGCGCTGGCGTTGTCAGTGATATTGTAGAGTAATTTCGAAGTTACCTGAATTTTTAACATAAACAGGCGTCTTTCCACTTGTGGAGGGACGCTGAGGATTAACCGATGCGCGATATCGTGACCCTTGGCTGTACTGAGTGCAAACAGCGCAATTACACCACGACCAAGAACAAGCGAAATACTCCCGATAAACTGGAGTTCAAGAAGTACTGCCGTTTCTGCCGGAAGCACACAGTCCATCGCGAGACCAAGTAAAGCTGGTTGTTGACGGATCAGGTTGTTTAATGTTGCAGGCCAGTAGCTCTAATGGCTAGAGCACCGGTCTCCAAAACCGGGTGTTGTAGGTTCGAATCCTACCTGGCCTGCCAATTAACTTTAACGATAATCCTAACGATAGGTTGCGATAGTGAATTCCAAGGTTGGCGAATTTCTTCAGCAGGTCAAAGGTGAACTGCAAAAGGTGACATGGCCAACCCGTAAGGAAACTTACGGGTCGACGATGGTTGTCATAGTGCTTGTCCTGATGGTGGCGGTTTTCTTATGGGTCGTCGACTCAGCATTGTCGACAATGATCCGGACCTTGCTCAACTGAGAGACTTGGTGAATCAAATGGGCGAGAAAAAGTGGTACGGAGTACATGTCTACTCAGGTTACGAGAACAAGGTCAAGCTCAACCTGGAAGAACGGATCCGCTCGTTAGGAGCAGAAGAGTTCTTCGGTGAGGTTTTGATCCCCTCGGAAACCGTTGTGGAATTGAAGAACGGTGAACGCAAAACGTCCACCCGTAAGTTCTTTCCTGGCTATATCCTGGTCAATGTCGAGTTGAATGATGAAACTTGGCATATCGTTAAGGATACAACCAAGGTAACGGGTTTTGTTGGTGGTGGCGTAACGCCTCCGCCAATTCCGGATGAAGAAGTGGCTAAAATTGCCGCGCGTATGGAAGAAGGCGTGGAACGGCCGAAACCAAAAGTGGAATTTGAGGTTGGTGAGACGGTACGGGTTATCGATGGTCCGTTCCTGAATTTCACCGGCATTGTTGAAGACGTTAAACCTGAAAAAGCGAAACTTAAAGTCATGGTCAGTATCTTTGGCCGGGTGACACCGGTAGAGCTTGAGTTTATTCAGGTTGAAAAGACCAGCTAAGTTTCTGGCAGAATATAGTTTTTAAGGAGTCATCTCATGGCCAAAAAGGTTGTTGGACAGATAAAATTGCAGATCCCTGCCGGTAAGGCAAACCCTTCGCCACCCGTTGGTCCGGCGTTGGGTCAGCACGGTGTTAACATCATGGAGTTCTGCAAGGCTTACAATGCCAGGACGCAGGATCAGGAAGGTTTGATTATTCCGGTAATCATTACGGTATATGCTGACCGTTCCTTCACGTTTATTACCAAAACCCCACCTGCCGCAGTTCTTCTGCTGAAAGCTGCTAAGATTCCCAAGGGGTCTGGTGTGCCGAACAAGGATAAGGTTGGTAAAGTCACTAAGGCCCAGGTTGAGGAAATCGCCAAGGTCAAGATGCCTGACCTGAATGCATATAACATTGAGGGAGCCATGCGTATTATTGAAGGAACTGCGCGAAGCATGGGTCTTGAGGTAGTAGCTTAATTATTACACGCTGAATGCGGAGAAGATAGACAATGGCAACAGGAAAACAGATCAAATCGTCTAAGGAAAAAGTCGATCGTAACCTGACCTATCAGGTTGACGAAGCGCTGGCTCTGGTTAAGGAAACATCATTTGCCAAGTTTGACGAATCAGTTGATGTTTCGGTGAAACTCGGTGTTGACCCTCGTAAGTCCGATCAGATGGTGCGTGGCGCCGTTGTCCTGCCGAACGGCCTGGGTAAAACCATTCGGGTTCTGGTCTTTGCCAAGGGTGAAAAGGCTCTGGAAGCTCAGCAGGCAGGAGCGGACCATGTTGGTGGTGATGACTTGGTCGAAAAGATCAAGGGTGGCTGGTTTGATTTCGATACTGCCATCGCTACTCCAGATATGATGGGTACTGTTGGCAAGATTGGTAAGCTGCTCGGTCCCCGTGGTCTGATGCCTAACCCGAAAGTCGGCACTGTCACTTTTGAGCTTGCTCGTGCGATTGAAGAAGCTAAGTCCGGTAAGGTTGAGTATCGTGTCGAGAAGGCTGGTATCATCCATGCCCCGGTTGGCAGAGCTTCCTTTGACGTTGAAAAACTCAAAGGCAACCTGATGACCTTGATGGACGCAATTTTCAAGGCTAAGCCATCGACGGCCAAGGGCACTTATGTGAAGAAAGTAACGATCTCTTCAACGATGGGGCCTGGTATCAACATTGATGTATCAGCCTTGCAGGCCTTGACCAAGTAAAACAGTATCACCCGCTCTCGTATTTCGATAGCGGACATTTCAGGATAAAGCAGCTCCTGGCCACAGACAGCAGGTACCTTTAGGTTTAATGGTATTCCCACCTGCCGAGGCGAGATGGATGGTGTACGAGACAATCAGTCTCTTCTTTCACCTTCTTGAAGGCTAGGATGAAGAGCTTGCAAAAGCTCGGAAATCTACAAAGAAAGGAGGAGAGACGTTGAATAAACAAAGTAAAGAAGAACTTATCGCGGAATTTGCGGTAAAGCTTAAGGAAGCCAAAGCAGCTTTTCTGGCAGATTATCGCGGGCTGGATGTCGGTCAGGCAAACGATTTGCGGAACAAACTTCGCGAAGTCGGTGTCGAGTACGAGTGGTGAAAAACACCCTGCTTCGTTTGGCTGCCAAAGGCACTGATTCGGCCTGTTTTGATGAGTATCTTAACGGACCGACGGCGATTGCTCTGGTCAATGATGATCCGGTGGCGCCTGCCAAGGCCCTGGTTGAGTTTGCCAAGAGAATAGTGTCTTCGAGTTGAAGGCTGGCATGCTTGATGGCAAACTGCTTGCTGTCGCAGAAATCCAGGCGTTGGCTGAACTGCCAAGTCGCGACGAGTTGCTTGCCAAGATGCTGGGTTCCATGAGTGCTCCCGCAACCAATTTTGTTGGTGTTCTGGCAGCTGTGCCACGCACATTTGTGCAGGTCCTGGCGGCGATCAAAGACCAGAAGGAAGCGGCCTGACCAGAAGGAAACGGCCAGAGCTGTCTCCGGCTGAAACCAATCACAGACTTTTAAAGTTTATCAATACCGAATTTACGGAGGATACGAACAATGGCTGCAATCACTAAAGAACAAGTAATTGAATTTATCGAGAAAATGAGCGTCCTTGAGCTGGCTGAAATGGTCAAGGAACTGGAAGACAAGTTTGGCGTTTCTGCCGCTGCTCCTGTTGCCGTTGCTGCAGCTGGTCCTGCTGGTGGCGAAGCTGTTGTTGAAGAGCAGACCGAGTTTGATGTCGTTCTCACCGCCATTGGCGAGAAGAAAATCAACGTCATCAAAGTTGTGCGTTCTATCACCGGCCTGGGCTTGAAAGAAGCCAAGGACCTGGTTGACGGTACTCCCAATACTGTTAAGGAAGCTGTCGCTAAGGAAGAGGCCGAGGGTATCAAAACCCAGCTGGAAGAAGCCGGCGCCACAGCGGAGCTCAAATAATAGTCCGTCTCGGATAATCACGTCCTAGCCAAGGTCACCTTGAGTGGCCTTGGCTATTATACATTAGTCAGTAAAAGGAGACACCATGGCTTATTCGATCGCGAATAACCAGCTGCTCAGGAAACATTTTCAGGAAATCAAACGGATCATCGATATCCCTAACCTGATTGATATCCAGAAGAATTCCTACCAGCGTTTCCTGCAGGCGGATTTGCCTGCTTCCGCCCGCCAGAATCATGGAGTGGAGGCGGTCTTTCGTTCGGTATTCCCGATTCGGGATTTCAGCGAGACCTGTTCTCTTGAGTATGTCGAATATTCATTGGGCGCGCCAAAATATGATGTTGATGAATGCCATCAGCGGGGGATGACCTATGCCGCACCAATGAAGGTCAAGGTCCGTTTGGTCTCATGGGATGTCGACAAAGAATCTGGCGTTCAGTCAATTCGCGATATCAAAGAGCAGGAAGTCTACTTTGGTGAGATTCCATTGATGACAGAGAATGGTACCTTCATTATTAATGGTACTGAACGTGTCATTGTCAGTCAGTTGCATCGCTCTCCAGGGGTCTTTTTTGATCACGACAAGGGTAAAACCCATTCGAGCGGCAAACTACTTTACAGCGCCCGGATTATCCCGTATCGGGGTTCCTGGCTCGATTTCGACTTTGATCATAAAGATATTCTCTTTGTGCGCATCGACCGGCGTCGTAAGTTGCCAGCGACTGTGCTGCTCAAGGCCCTCGGTTTCTCTGCCGAAGAGCTTTTGAATCGTTACTACGATACGGAAGAGATCATTGTCGAGAAGGGTGTCTATCGTAAAAAAATCAATACGAAACTCCTGCTGGGCCAACGAGCCACGTTGGAAGTTGTTGATGCCAAAGGTGAGGTTCTGGTTAAGGCTAACCGTAAGTTCACCAAGGCAGCGATTCGCAAAATTGAAGAGAAGAAACTCGAATTCATCGTAATCCCCGAAGAAGAAGTTGTCGGCAAGATCTCCTCGATTGATATTGTTGATGAATCGACCGGAGAAGTGTTGATCGAGTGTAATGAAGAAATTTCGGCTGCTAAGCTTGAAGAGCTCGGTAAACGCGGCATTAACAATTTTAAAATTCTTTTTATCGATAACGTGTTAGTAGGTCCTTTCCTGCGTGATACCTTGCTGCAGGATAAAGTAAATTCACCAGAAGAGGCCAAGGTTGAGATTTATCGGCGCATGCGGCCCGGTGATCCTCCAACGCTCAAGAGCTCTGATGCCCTCTTCTCGAGTCTTTTCTTCAACGAAGAGCGCTACGATCTTTCGACGGTCGGCCGTCTCAAACTGAACCATAAGCTTGCCTTAAATCTGCCTCTCGAAGTCACTACTTTGACCAAGGAAGACATCCTTGAAGTCGTTCGTTATCTGATCGACCTGCGTAACGGTGTTCATAACTGGAATGTTGAAGACGATAAGGGTGGTGTGCGTAGCTTGCCGGTCAAAATCGATGACATCGATCATCTCGGTAATCGCCGCGTACGTGCTGTCGGCGAACTGCTTGAGAACCAGTATCGAGTTGGCCTGGTACGTATGGAACGCGCCATTAAGGAGCGCATGAGCTTGCAGGAAGTGGACAGCTTGATGCCCCATGATCTGATTAACTCCAAGCCGGTTTCAGCGGTCGTTAAGGAGTTTTTCGGTTCAAGTCAACTTTCCCAATTCATGGACCAGACTAATCCACTTTCCGAAATTACTCACAAACGCCGCCTCTCAGCCCTCGGACCTGGTGGTCTGACACGCGAGCGTGCTGGTTTTGAAGTCCGTGACGTACATCCGACTCACTATGGTCGTGTCTGTCCGATTGAGACCCCTGAAGGCCCGAACATCGGTCTGATAGCATCTCTGTCGACTTATGCCCGAATCAATGTACACGGTTTCGTTGAAACTCCTTACCGGATTGTCAAGGACGGCAAGGTCTCTTCCGAAATTCAGTATTTCTCAGCTCTTCAAGAAGAGGGCTATGCCATCGCTCAGGCGAATGCTCCTCTCGATAAAAAGAACTGCTATATTAATGAACTGGTTAACGCCCGTAAAAACGGCGAGTTCATGCTGATCAACCGCGACGAAATCGGACTGATGGATGTTTCGCCGAAACAGCTGGTTTCAGTGGCCGCAGCTCTCATCCCGTTCCTCGAGAATGACGATGCCAACCGTGCACTGATGGGCTCCAATATGCAGCGTCAGGCTGTGCCGTTGCTGCGTGCAGATGCTCCACTGGTCGGCACTGGTATGGAGCGCATCGTTGCCCACGACTCCGGTTCTGCGGTAGTTGCGCGGCATGACGGTGTTGTAGAAAGAGTTGATGCTGGCCGTATTGTTGTCAAAATTGACGATGACGAAGTCGATGAAACCGGTACTGGCGTTGCTATTTACAACCTGATTAAGTTCATTCGTTCTAACCAGAACACCTGCCTTAACCAGAAGCCGATTGTTAAAGTGGGTGACGAGGTCAAACGTGGTGAGATTATCGCTGACGGGCCATCCACACAGTGGGGCGAGTTGGCTCTCGGACAAAACGTCCTGGTCGCTTTCATGCCTTGGGGTGGCTACAACTTCGAAGACTCGATTCTGATCTCTGAAAAGCTGGTCAAGGAAGACCGTTATACTTCAATTCACATTGAGGAGTTTGAGTGTGTTGCCCGTGACACCAAACTGGGCAAAGAAGAGATTACCGACGATATTCCCAACCTCGGAGAGGATGCTCTAAGTGACCTCGACGAGAGTGGCATCATCCGGGTCGGAGCTGAAGTCAAACCGACAGATATCATGGTTGGCAAGATCACACCGAAAGGTGAGACGCAACTCTCTCCGGAAGAAAAACTTCTACGCGCAATTTTTGGCGAAAAAGCTGGCGATGTCCGCGATACCTCCTTGCGAGTACCGCCGGGTGTCGAGGGTGTTGTCATCGGTGCCAGGGTCTTCTCTCGTAAAGGTTTGGACAAGGATGCCAGGACTGAGTTTATTGAGCAGACTGAAATTGATAAGTTGCTCAAGGATCAAAATGATGAAATTAGCATTATTCGCGAGTCTTCTCAGCGCAAATTGGCTAAGCTGCTGAATGGTCAGACGGTTTCCGCTCCGGTCAAGGATCGAGACAGCAAAACCTTGCTGCCTAAAGGCCGTAAGATTACTGACAATGCTCTGGAGTCAATTCCCTTCAGCCTCTGGCGTGAAATCTCCTTGGCTGATGAAGAGACCGAAAGTAAAGTTAATGAAACTGTCAGGCGTCTGAGCGAGCGTGAAGATATCATCAAAACTGTCTTTGCCGACAAGATTGAAAAGCTTAAGCGTGGCGATGATCTGCCTCCGGGCGTGATCAAGATGGTCAAAGTCTATATCGCTATCAAGCGGCGGCTCTCTGTTGGTGATAAAATGGCTGGCCGTCATGGTAACAAGGGCGTTCTTTCGCGCATCCTGCCGGAAGAGGACATGCCTTACCGCGCAGATGGCTCTCCGGTTGAGATCGTCCTTAACCCTCTCGGCGTTCCGTCTCGTATGAATGTCGGCCAGATTCTGGAGATTCATCTCGGTCTGGCTGCTCGTGGCCTGGGTGAACAGATTCAGGCGACTATGGACGAAATGATAGAGCCGAAGAGACTGCGCAAGCAAATCAAGGAAGTCTATGGCAACAAGGAGCTGAACAGCTTTCTTGATGAACTTGATGATGAGGATGTGTTGAGCCTGGCCCGCCGTCTGAGTAAAGGTGTTCCTATGGCGTCTCCGGTTTTTGAGGGCGTTCATGAAGACCAGATCAAAGATGAGCTGGAGCGTGCAGGAATGCCGAGAAGTGGGCAGATGACTCTGTACGACGGTTGTACCGGGGACGCCTTCAAGGAGAAGGTTACTGTTGGTATCATGTACATACTCAAGCTGCACCATCTGGTTGATGATAAGATCCATGCTCGAAGTATAGGTCCGTATAGTTTGGTCACTCAGCAACCGCTGGGTGGTAAGGCCCAATTCGGTGGCCAGCGCCTCGGTGAATGGAAGTCTGGGCAATGGAAGCTTACGGTGCGGCACATGCACTGCAGGAATTCCTGACGGTCAAGTCTGATGACGTGGCTGGCCGGACCCGGATCTACGAGGCGATCGTTAAGGGCAAACATACCCTTGAAGCCGGTCTCCCGGAATCGTTTAACGTCCTTATTAAAGAACTTCAGGCACTCTGCCTCGATGTTGAGTTGCTGGAAGAGGATTGATACTGCAGCGAACCCCCATCCTGAAAAGGAGGATGCGTCTTGGAAGATATATACAGCCTTTTTGAGCGGCCGAAAGACCCTTTAAACTTTAACTCTATTCGTCTCTCTATCTCTTCTCCGGAAAAGATCAGAGAGAGGTCTTTTGGTGAAGTTAAGAAGCCTGAAACGATCAATTACCGGACCTTTAAGCCGGAACGTGATGGTCTCTTTTGTGCCAAAATATTTGGTCCGACCAAGGACTATGAGTGTAATTGCGGCAAGTACAAGCGCATGAAACACCGTGGCATTGTTTGCGAAAAATGTGGTGTTGAAGTTATCCCGAGTAAGGTCCGCCGCGAACGACTGGGTCACATCGACCTGGCTTGCCCGGTGGCTCATATCTGGTTTCTCAAGTCACTGCCGAGCCGGATTGCGACTCTACTTGACATGACCCTCAAAGAGCTCGAGAGGATCCTCTACTTTGAGGCCTATATCGTGCTTGACAAAGGCGAGAGTGATCTTGATACCGGTCAGATCTTTTCCGAAGAAAAATATCGCGAGGCGATGGAAGAGCATGCAGGCCAATTTACTGTTGGCATGGGTGCAGAGGCCGTCCGTGAGCTTTTGACCGGTATTGACCTGGAAGAATTGACGACCTTTCTACGCGTTGAAATGATTGAAGCGACCAGTGAAGCGAAGCGTAAGAAAGTCGCCAAGCGCCTCAAGGTTGCTGATGCATTTATTAATAGTGGCAATCGCCCAGAGTGGATGATTCTTGAAACCATCCCGGTCCTGCCGCCTGAGCTGCGCCCCCTGGTGCCTCTCGATGGTGGTCGTTTTGCCACTTCTGACCTTAATGACCTTTATCGCCGGGTGATTAACCGCAATAACCGCCTCAAGCGTTTGATGGAACTACGGGCACCTGAGGTCATCATCCGCAACGAAAAGCGTATGTTGCAGGAGTCTGTTGACGCCCTGTTTGATAATGGCCGTCGTGGTCGCGCAATTACCGGACCAAACAAACGTCCGCTTAAGTCACTCTCCGATATGCTCAAGGGCAAGGGCGGTCGTTTCCGTCAGAACCTGCTCGGTAAACGTGTCGATTATTCTGGTCGTTCGGTCATTGTCGTTGGTCCTGAATTGAGGCTGCACCAGTGTGGTCTGCCGAAAAAAATGGCTCTTGAGCTGTTCAAGCCGTTTATCTACAACAAGCTCGAAGAGCATGGTTTTTGTACGACGATCAAGAGTGCAAAAAAACTGGTAGAGCGTGAGCGACCAGAAGTCTGGGACGTCCTTGAAGAGGTTATCAAGGAACATCCGGTGATGCTTAACCGTGCACCAACCCTGCACCGTCTCGGCATTCAGGCTTTTGAGCCGATTCTCATCGAAGGCAAAGCCATTCAGTTGCATCCGCTGGTCTGTTCGGCATTCAACGCCGACTTTGACGGCGACCAGATGGCGGTTCATTTACCGCTCTCGGTTGAAAGTCAGATGGAGGCCCGTGTATTGATGATGTCCACCAACAATATACTGTCGCCTGCCAACGGTAAGCCAATTATTGTCCCGTCACAGGATATGGTCCTGGGTCTCTACTACATGACCCGTGAGCGTCTATTTGTAAAGGGCGAAAACACTATTTTCGCCTCCTGTGACGAAGTTCGCATGGCCTATGATTCTGGTGAGGCTGATTTACAGGCTAAAATTAAGGTTCGCCTCGTACCTGCCATTGGCGAGGATCCTGAAATTGTTGAAACGACAGTTGGCCGGATTCTACTGCGTGAAGTTATTCCTGAAGCTATCCCGTACTCCTACGTTAACCGGGTTATGAATAAGAAGAACGTCGGCGATCTGATCGATGTCTGCTTCCGTTTTGCTGGTAACAAGGAAACCGTTATTCTCGCCGACAAGATTAAAGAGACTGGCTTCCGCTTCTCCACTATAGCGGGTGTCTCTATCTGTCTGGATGATATGGTCATTCCTGAGTCGAAGGAAGCCTTCATCTCGGCATCGGTTGAAGAAGTGAGCGAGATTCAGAAGCAATACACTGAAGGCTTAATTACCGATGGCGAGCGTTATAATAAGGTCATCGATATCTGGGCTAAGTGCACCGAAGATATCGCTCAGACCATGCTTTCCAAGTTGGCGGTTGAGACGGTCACTTCTCCTGATGGCAAGGAGATCAAGGTACCTTCTTTCAATTCGATTCACATGATGGCTGACTCAGGTGCTCGAGGTAGTAACCAGCAGATTCGTCAGTTGGCTGGTATGCGTGGTTTGATGGCCAAGCCGGACGGTTCGATTATTGAGACACCGATCACAGCTAACTTCCGTGAAGGCCTCACTGTTCTGCAATATTTCATCTCGACTCACGGTGCTCGTAAAGGTTTGGCCGATACAGCGCTTAAGACTGCTAACTCCGGTTACCTCACCCGCCGCCTGGTTGACGTCGCACAGGACGCAATCATCATGGAAGAGGATTGTGGCACTCTGGACGGCATCAACATCAGCTCCTGATTGAGGGTGGTGAAGTTATCGAGCCGTTGAGCGACCGGATTCTCGGTCGTACAGCTCTGGAAGATATCGTCGATCCAGTTACTGATGAGGTCCTTGTTGAGGATAACCAGGAGCTTGACGAGGCTCAGGTCCTGAAGATTGAGGAAGCTGGCATCGAAAAAGTCAAGATTCGTTCGGTGCTGACTTGCCAGAGCCGTCGTGGTATCTGCGCGTCCTGTTACGGACGTGACTTAGCCCGCGTCATGTCGTCAACCTCGGCGAGGCTGTTGGCGTTATCGCTGCGCAGTCGATCGGCGAACCGGGAACCCAGCTCACCATGCGGACTTTCCACATCGGTGGTACTGCTTCGCGTCAAGCGGAACAGACCTCTCTTGAGGCTCGGTCCGAAGGTTCTCTCAAATTTATCAATCTGACCACCGCTAAAAACAGCGAAGGTTTTACGGTGGTCATGAACCGCAACGCAGAAGTTGCTGTTGTGGATGAAACGGTCGTGAACGCGAGCGTTATGGCGTTGTCTACGGTGCTCGCCTGATGATCGATGAGGGGGGCGCAGTCACTAAGGGTCTGGTCCTTGTGGAATGGGACCCCTTTACCATGCCGATTCTGTCGGAAGCTTCCGGTAAAGTTCGCTTCGGTGACCTGGTAGAGGGCTTGACCGTGGAAGAGCAGGTTGATGATGTTACAGGATTGTCCCGTAAAGTCATCATAGAGTCTAAGTCCATTGACAAACGTCCTCGTGTCTCAATTAAGGACGAGAGCAACAAGACTGCCCAGCGTTGTATGATGCCGGTTGGTGCTAACATCGTTGTTCAGGAAGATATGATCGTCAGCGCAGGCGATATTCTCGCCAAGATCCCGCGCGAAACTACCAAGACAAAAGACATCACTGGTGGTCTGCCACGTGTGGCGGAACTCTTTGAAGCTCGTAAGCCGAAAGAGTACGCAGTTATTACCGAGATTGATGGTGTTATTGCTTTCGGTAAGGATTCCAAAGGAAAGCGCAAGGTCGTGGTTACACCGCAGGTTGGTGAGCCCAAGGAGTACCTGATTCCGAAAGGGAAGCACATTAGCGTACACGAAGGAGACTTTGTGCGGGCTGGTGAGTCGCTCATGGATGGTTCAAGGAACCCGCACGACATCCTGAGTGTTCTTGGCGAAAAAGAGTTGGCTAAATATCTGGTCGATGAAGTGCAAGAGGTCTACCGTCTGCAAGGCGTTAAAATCAATGACAAGCATATAGAGGTCATTGTTCGCCAGATGTTGCGTCGCGTTAAAATTAAAACTGTTGGCAACACCCGCTTCCTGGCTGATGATTCTGTGGAGCGCTGGCAGTTTGACATTGAAAATCAGCGCATTCTGGAAAAGGGTGGTGAGCCGGCCGTCGGTGAGCCTCTGATGCTCGGTATCACCAAGGCTTCGCTGTCGACTGAGTCATTTATCTCTGCGGCGTCCTTCCAGGAGACTACCAAAGTCCTCACACAAGCGTCAATTGAAGGCAAGCTGGATCGTTTACAAGGTCTCAAGGAAAACGTCATCATGGGTCGTTTGATCCCTGCCGGTACCGGGGTCTCTAAATACCGTAGTGCGCAGCTCTTGATAGAGGATCCACAAGAGCGTTTGCCTGAGGTTGAAGAGATCGATGAGGACGCAGTGGGTACAGAAGAGGTTGTTGCCGAATCAATAGTTGCCGCTCCGGTCGAAGAGAGTGGCCCAGAATAACTTTTTCACTGAGCCGTAAAAAAAAGATATTAGCAGTAATAAGTCCTTGACAGGGGAGACTCGTTTTGGTAAATTCGGCGAGTTTTCCCCTCTGGGAAAACCTGTTCTTTCAACGTCATGAATACGCAAAAATCGGGAGTGATTCGATGCCGACGATCAATCAGTTGATTCGTATAGGTCGCGAAAAAAAGCAAGTTAAGTCGACAACGCCTGCGCTAAAGGGTAACCCCCAAAAGCGTGGTGTTTGTACCCGTGTGTACACTACAACCCCGAAGAAGCCTAACTCGGCGCTTCGTAAGGTTGCTCGTGTGCGTCTGACCAACGGGATGGAGATTACCTCCTACATCCCGGGTGTCGGCCACAACCTCCAGGAGCACTCTGTGGTTCTGGTCCGTGGCGGTCGAGTAAAAGACCTTCCGGGTGTTCGTTATACGATCGTTCGAGGGACACTTGACCTGGCGGCGGTTAAAGACCGCAAGAAGTCGCGTTCCAAATACGGTGCCAAGCGGCCCAAGTAATATAGAGATACGAAGAGGACGTTATGCCGAGAAGAAGAGAAGTACCCAAGCGGGTTATACTACCTGATCCAAAGTACCACGACCGCATGGTCGCCAAGTTCGTTAATGCGTTAATGCTAGGCGGCAAGAAGAGTACTGCTGAGAATATTGTTTATGGTGCCTTTGATCTCATCAAAGAGCGCTCTGGCGATGATCCGGTAGAGGTCTTTAAGAAGGCTGTCGAGAATGTTCGCCCGGTTGTTGAGGTTAAGTCCCGACGTGTCGGTGGCTCTACTTATCAGGTTCCCGTCGAAGTTCGCTCGGAGCGCCGCAATGCCCTGGCGATTCGCTGGCTTGTAAGCTATTCTCGTGGCCGCGGTGAAAAGACGATGCAAGAACGTCTTGCTGCCGAGTTTATGGATGCAGCTGGTAATCGCGGTGTTTCTGTTAAGAAACGTGAAGATACTCATCGTATGGCCGAAGCTAATAAAGCCTTCGCGCATTATCGCTGGTAGGCGGAGGATTTACTGCTGTGGCTCGCAAAGTATCACTTGAAAATACACGTAATATCGGCATCATGGCTCACATTGATGCTGGTAAAACGACTACCACCGAGCGTATTCTTTATTACACTGGCGTTTCCCACAAGATCGGTGAGGTCCATGATGGCGCGGCCACTATGGACTGGATGGAGCAGGAGCAGGAGCGTGGTATTACAATCACGTCTGCTGCAACCACCTGTTTCTGGAAAGATCACCGTGTCAACATCATAGATACCCCCGGTCATGTAGATTTCACTATTGAAGTAGAACGGTCCTTGCGTGTTCTTGATGGATCCGTCGCGGTGTTCTGTTCGGTTGGCGGTGTTGAGCCGCAGTCGGAAACTGTCTGGCGTCAAGCTGACAAGTACGGCGTGCCTCGTATTGCATTTATTAACAAGATGGACCGTGTTGGTGCCGACTTTACTCGTGGCGTCGAGATGATGCGTGATCGTCTTGGCGCTAATCCTGTCCCTCTGCAGTTGCCGATTGGCCAGGAAGACCTCTTCCGCGGCGTTATTGATCTCGTCGAGATGAAAGCGATTGTCTGGGACGATGAGGCGCTCGGTGCCAATTACGAAGTCACGGACATTCCGGCTGATTTGCTGGCTGATGCTGAGGTTGCCCGCGAGTTCATGCTGGAAGAAGTCAGCTCTCACAATGATGATCTGATGGAGAAGTATCTTGGTGGTGAGGAGTTGAGCATCGAAGAGATCAAGTCCGGTGTTCGCCGTGCAACCACGGATCTCCTGATCAACCCGGTCTTCTGCGGTTCTGCATTTAAGAACAAGGGTGTGCAGACTCTGCTCGACGCTGTTATTGACTACATGCCTTCCCCGTTGGATGTCCCTGCAATCACGGGTGTCCATCCCGACACCACGGAAGATGTAACTCGCCCTGCCGATGATAAAGCTCCATTCTCTGCACTAGCGTTTAAGGTTATGACTGACCCTTTCGTCGGCCAATTGACTTTCTTCCGCGTTTATTCCGGTGTCGCTGAAACTGGTGCCCATGTCGTGAATGCGACCAGGGGCAAGAAGGAGCGCTTCGGACGTCTTCTGAAGATGCACGCTAATAAGCGTGAAGAGATTAAAGAAGTTTACGCTGGCGATATTGCCGCTGCTGTTGGTTTGAAGCATACAACGACCGGCGATACACTTTGTGATGCAAAGAACCCTTGTATCCTTGAGTCGATAGAGTTTCCCGAACCTGTTATTCATATTGCTGTTGAGCCGAAGACTAAGAGTGACCAGGAAAAGATGGGTCATGCCCTCGGTAAGTTGGTGCACGAAGACCCCTCTTTGCGCGTACGTACAGATGAAGAGACCGGTCAGGTGATTATCTCAGGAATGGGAGAGTTGCATCTGGAAGTCATTATCGATCGTATGAAACGCGAGTTTAAGGTTGAAGCAAATATTGGTGCACCCCAGGTTGCCTACCGTGAATCTATCACCAAGACAGTTGAGGTTCAGGGTAAGTTTGTCCGTCAGTCTGGTGGTCGTGGCCAATACGGTGACTGCTGGCTCCGTCTTGAGCCCCTGAAGCCCGGTAGTGGCTTTGAATATGTTGATGCAATCAAGGGTGGTGTTATTCCACGCGAATATATATCTTCTGTTGGCGCTGGTGCTGAACAGGCTGCGAAGAATGGCATTTTGGCCGGCTTTCCCTTAGTTGATATCCGCGTCACCTGTTTTGATGGCTCCTACCATGATGTTGACTCTAACGAAATGGCATTTAAAATTGCCGGTTCCTTAGGTCTCAAGGAAGGTGCGGCTAAGGCCAAACCTGTTCTTCTTGAACCGGTCATGGCCGTCGAGGTTGTCCTTCCCGAGGAATACCTGGGTGAGGTTATGGGCGACCTGAGCAGTCGACGTGGTCGTGTCTCCGGTATGGAAGCTCGTGGTGGTGCTCAGGTTGTTAATGCTCACGTTCCACTCTTTAATATGTTTGGTTACGCGACTGATTTGCGCAGTTCGACTCAGGGTCGAGCAACCTACACGATGACATTTGACCATTATGATCAGGTCCCTAAAGTTATTGCAGAAGAGATTATCAGCAAAACCAAGGGTTGATTCAGTAAGTTTTTAGTAAAAGATTATAAGGAGATAGAGCAATGGCCAAAGCCAAGTTTGAGCGGACTAAACCGCATGTCAATATCGGAACAATCGGTCACGTTGACCATGGCAAGACGACTTTGACAGCAGCGATTACCAACGTGCTGTCTTCAAGGGGCGGCGCTGAATTCAAAGCGTTTGATCAGATCGATAATGCTCCAGAAGAACGTGAGCGCGGTATCACGATCGCCACGGCACACGTCGAGTACGAGACAGAGAATCGTCATTATGCTCACGTTGACTGCCCTGGTCACGCTGACTACGTCAAGAACATGATCACTGGTGCTGCCCAGATGGACGGCGCTATCCTGGTTGTATCCGCTGCTGATGGCCCGATGCCTCAGACCCGTGAGCACATCCTGCTCGCTCGTCAGGTTGGTGTTCCTTCCATGGTCGTGTTCTTGAACAAGGCCGACATGGTCGATGATGAAGAGTTGATGGAATTGGTAGATATGGAGATTCGTGAACTGCTCTCCTCCTACGATTTCCCCGGTGATGATACCCGATTATCCCCGGCAGCGCCCTGAAGGCTCTGGAATGCGGTTGCGGTAAAGATGGTTGTGCTGCCTGTGAGCCGATTCTTGAGCTGATGCGTCAGGTTGACTCCTATATCCCTGAGCCTGAGCGTGCGATTGATCGTCCGTTCCTGATGCCTGTCGAAGATGTTTTCTCAATCTCCGGTCGTGGCACGGTTGCTACCGGTCGTGTCGAGCGCGGTATCATCAAGGTTGGTGAAGATATCGAAATCGTCGGCATGAAAGAGACCACCAAGTCAGTCGTAACCGGTGTTGAAATGTTCCGTAAGCTTCTGGACGAAGGTCGGGCTGGTGATAACTGTGGTATTCTTCTGCGCGGTGTCAAGCGTGAAGAGATCGAGCGTGGTCAGGTCCTGTCGAAGCCGGGCAGCATCACACCTCACACCAAGTTCAAGGCTGAAGCTTACATTTTGACCAAAGAAGAGGGCGGTCGTCATACACCATTCTTCAAAGGTTATCGCCCTCAGTTCTACTTCCGCACAACTGACGTGACGGGTATTGTAGAGCTTCCAGAAGGGACCGAGATGGTTATGCCTGGTGACAACATTGGTGTTACCGTGGAACTGATCACCCCGATCGCTATGGATAAAGAGTTGCGTTTCGCAATCCGCGAAGGTGGCCGTACTGTTGGCGCTGGCGTTGTCAGCGACATTATCGAGTAAAAAGGACGAGATCATGCAGAACCAGAAGATCCGTATCCGCCTTAAGGCGTATGATCACAAGTTGCTCGACCAGTCGGTCAATGAAATTGTCGACACTGCCAAGCGCACGGGCGCTCGTATTGCTGGACCGATTCCGCTGCCGACAGTGATCAACAAGTACTGCGTGCTGCGTGGCCCACATGTTGATAAGAAAAGTCGTGAGCAGTTTGAGATGCGCACACATAAGCGTCTGCTTGATATTGTCGAGCCGACCCAGCAAACGGTTGATGCTTTGATGAAGCTAGACCTCTCTGCCGGTGTCGATGTTGAGATCAAGCTGTAATAGCCAGGTAAGGGTAAAGTAATGATTCAGGGAATTTTGGGTAAAAAACTGGGTATGACCCAGGTCTTCATAGCCGATGGTCGCCGTATTCCGGTAACCGTGGTGGAGGCAGGCCCCTGTACCGTCTTGCAGAAGAAGACGGAATCCATTGATGGTTATAATGCTTTACAGGTTGGCTTCTCGGAGAAAAAAACTCACCGGGACAATAAGCCGATGATGGGGCATTTTAAAAAAGCTGATCAAGGTGCATTTGCTTGCCTGCGTGAGCTGGATGTGGAAAATATTGATGATTACCAGGTTGGTGACCAGATCACCTGTGGTGCAGTTTTTAAAGCTGGTGACATTGTCGATGTAACAGGAACCAGTAAAGGTAAAGGGTTCCAGGGTGTTATCAAGCGCTGGGGTTTCTCTGGCGGTCGTGCTACCCACGGGTCACACTTTCATCGTGCTCCTGGTTCGATCGGTATGAGTGCCTGGCCAGCGCGCGTGCATAAGGGCAAGAAAATGCCTGGCCAGATGGGTAATGCGCAAGTCACCCTACAAAATCTGGAAATTGTGGAAGTTCGTCCTGAACAGAATATTATTCTGGTCAAGGGGGCTATCCCCGGGGCTAACCAGGGTCTTGTTTTGATCCGTAAATGCATTAAGTCTAAGTGATTAATACAAGATTGAGTGTCGGAGTTTAGTTATGGCAAAAATTGCTGTATTTGATATTAGCCGCAAGCAGGTTTCTGAGCGGGAGTTACTTGACGAAGTGTTCAATACTGACGTCAAAGAATATCTGCTACATGACATGGTACGCTACCAGTTGGCTGCCCGTCGTCAAGGAACTGCCAAGGTAAAGGGTCGCGGTGAAATTCGCGGCGGTGGCAAGAAGCCTTTTCGTCAAAAGGGCACCGGTAATGCCCGTCAGGGTACGGTGACAGCACCTAATCATGTTGGTGGTGGCGTTGTTTTTGGTCCAACTCCTCGTGATTATTCGTTTAAATTGAATCGCAAGGTCAAACAGTCTGCGCTACGTAGCGCACTGTCAGCTCGTTTCAAGGATGAATGTATGACAGTGGTCAATTCCTTGGAGCTTGAACAGGTTAGTACCAAGGGTTTCGCTGCAGTCCTCGATCGATTTGAGCTTAAGAAAGCACTGATCGTGGTTGATGGTGAAAACACGAACCTTGAACTGTCTGCGCGTAACTTGCCTTTTGTTAAAGTTCTGCGAGCCGAAGGTGTCAATGTCTACGACATCCTAAAGTATCCTAACCTGGTCATGACTGAAGCTGCAGTTGACCAGATTGAAGGAGTCTTGGCAAAATGAAACCTTTACATCAGATTATCAGAAAGCCCTTGGTCACAGAGAAGTCCAACTTGATGAAGGAAGCCGATAACGTTGTTGCTTTTGAAGTTGCAATGAGCAGTAACAAGGTTGAAATCAAGAAGGCGATTGAAAAAGCTTTCAGCGTTAAGGTGCAAGAAGTGCGTACCCTGATTGTTGCTGGCAAAACCAAACGCTCCGGGCGTAGTTTTGGCAAACGTTCCAATGTCAAAAAGGCGTATGTGACACTGGCTGACGGCACCATCGATTTCTTTGGTGTTTAGTAAGATTGATATCCATCTGACGGAGTAGCAATAATGGGGATCAAAAAGTTTAAACCGACATCACCGGGTCGCCGGCACATGACCGCCTCGACTTTCGAGGAAATCACGGCATCAACCCCGGAAAAGTCATTGTTGGCACCGCTGTCTAAATCAGGCGGTCGTAATAACACTGGTCGAATCACCAAGCGTCACACAGGTGGTGGCCACAAGCGTAAGTACCGGGTTATTGATTTTAAGCGCGACAAGCGTGAGATTTCAGCTAAGGTCGCAACGATTGAATACGACCCGAATCGCTCGGCACGGATTGCTTTGCTGCACTATGTAGATGGTGAGAAGCGTTATATCTTGGCTCCTGTTGGTATCAAGGTTGGCGACAACATTATCGCCAGTGAAAGTGCTGACATCGTGCCAGGTAACGCCCTGTCGATTCGCTCGATTCCACTTGGTACCTGGATCCACAATGTGGAGATGAAGGTTGCTAAAGGTGGTCAGCTTGCTCGAAGCGCTGGTGCTTACGCAATGCTCGCGGCTAAAGAAGGCAAGTATGCACAACTTCGGTTGCCTTCCGGCGAAGTTCGCCTGGTGCTGCAAGACTGCTACGCGACAATTGGCCAGGTTGGCAACACGGATCATGAGAACATCAAGATTGGTAAGGCTGGCCGTAATCGCTGGTTGGGTAAACGCCCGCAATCTCGTGGTGTTGCCATGAACCCGGTTGACCATCCGCATGGCGGTGGCGAAGGTAAGAGTTCCGGTGGCCGTCACCCTGTAACCCCATGGGGCGTTCCAACCAAGGGTTACAAGACGCGCTCTAACAAGCGGACGGATCGTTTTATTGTCCGCCGTCGGACCAAGTAAGAGAATAGGAGACGACCGTGGCGAGATCTATTAAAAAGGGCCCTTATATCGAAGAGAGCCTGATGCGTAAAATTGAAAATATAGGTGATAGTGGTGCACATAAAGTGATCAAGACTTGGTCACGTCGCTCTACAATCCATCCTGATTTTGTCGGTATGACCTTTGCTGTACATAACGGCAGGAAGTTCATTCCGGTCTTTGTGTCCGAGAATATGGTCGGTCATAAGCTTGGTGAGTTTTCCCCAACCAGGACCTACTACGGTCACGGTTCGGATCGGAAAAAGAAGAAGTAATCATTAGCTGAGGGAGTGCCAGCACATGGAATCCAGTGCGAAATTAAAATATACTCGCCTGTCGCCGCAGAAGACTCGTCTGGTTGTGAACATGGTTCGCGGCAAGGGTGTACAGGAAGCTCTTAATATTCTGAAGTTTTCGCCCCAGCGGCCGGCAGATGTTGTCGCTAAGGTGATGCGCTCAGCGGTTGCTAACGCTGAACAGAAGGGTATCGAGGACGTCGACAGGCTTTTTGTTAAGGCAGTGTTTGTAGACCAGGGTCCTGTGCTTAAGCGTTTTATGCCACGCGCTCAAGGGCGGGCAACTAAAATTCGTAAACCGACTAGCCACATTACCGTGGTCTTGGACGAGAAGTAGCCACCTGAGGAGGTGTAGTTTTGGGTCAGAAAGTTCATCCAATAGGGTTTCGCTTAGGCGTAATTCGCACATGGGAGTCCAACTGGTACGCCGAGAAAGAATATTCTCAGCTTCTGCACGAGGATCTCAAACTACGTGCTTATTTGAAAGAGCACCTGCATCACGCTGGCATTTCCAAGGTTGAAATCGAGCGTGCCGCTGGTAAGGCCAAGATAAATATCTTTGCTGCTCGACCAGGTATCATCATCGGTAAAAAAGGCTCAGAAGTTGAAGCTCTTAAGAAGGAGCTGGCCAAGCTGACTGACAAAGAGATTTTTATCAATATCCAGGAGGTTCGTAAGCCTGAAGTTGATGCTCAGTTAGTCGCCGAGAATGTTGCCTTGCAGTTGGTTCGTCGGGTTGCTTTCCGCCGGGCCATGAAGAAAGCCGTCAGCCAATCACTGAAGTTTGGTGCACAAGGGATCAAGATCGAATGTGCCGGCCGCCTTGGTGGTGCTGAGATGAGTCGTCGCGAGTGGTACCGCGAAGGTCGTGTGCCTCTTCACACCCTGCGCGCTGACATCGATTACGGATTCGCTGAAGCCAAGACTACTTACGGCATTATCGGTGTTAAGGTTCATATTTTCAAGGGCGAGATCCTGGGTAATAAGGATCAGAAGCAATAAGTAACAGATCAGGAGTTTATTCACCATGTTAATGCCTAAAAAGGTTAAGCATAGAAAACAGTTCAAAGGTCGTATGAAGGGTGCTGCCCGTGGTGGCACGGATCTGAACTTTGGAGATTATGGTCTGCAGGCTGTGGATTGCGGTTGGCTCTCCGCACGGCAGATTGAGGCTGCACGTCGTGCAATGACACGTTATGTCAAGCGTGGTGGGCAGATTTGGATACGTGCTTTTCCCGATAAATCATTGACCCGTAAAGCGGCTGAAACTCGAATGGGTAAAGGTAAAGGCTCGCCGGACAGCTGGGTCTGTGTGGTTCGCCCGGGAATGATACTTTACGAAATGCAGGGAGTCCCAAAGGTAGAAGCGCTAGAAGCGTTTCGTCTTGCGGCTCATAAACTGCCAATGAAAACCAAGATCGTGGTTCGTGAGGAGGCCGGTCATGAATCCTGAGCAACTACGCGACAAAACAGTCGAAGAACTTAATGCAGCGGTTGCGGATCTGAACCAGGAGTTGTTTAACCTGAAGTTTCAGCTACACACCGGACATCTGGAAAACACCTCACGTATCCCTGAGGTGCGTAAGGAAATTGCCCGGGTTAAAACTGTGCTTCATGCAAAGCACAGCTAATTCGATCAAACGAGGACGGCAATGACGAAAGAACGTGGTAATAAAAAATTGCGGGTTGGTGTTGTGGTAAGCGACAAGATGGATAAGACCGTGGTCGTTAAGGTCGACAATATTGTCAAACACCGGACCTATAAGAAATACATCAAGCGTAGTGTTAGCTTTAAAGCGCATGATGAGTTGAATGATTGTACTACCGGCGACAAGGTGCTGATTGTTGAGACACGCCCCTTGTCGAAAGACAAACGGTGGCGGGTTCGTGAAATTCTTGAGAAGAACGTCAGCGTTTAGGAGATACTGTCCATGATTCAGATGCAATCAACACTTACTGTTGCGGACAATTCCGGTGCCCGGAAGCTCTGTTGCATTAAGGTCCTTGGCGGGTCCAAGCGTAAATATGCAGGTATTGGTGACATTATCGTCTGCTCTGTTAAAGAGGCGATGCCTAATTCGAAGGTGAAGAAGGGTGATGTTGTCCGTGCTGTTATCGTACGTACCGCCAAAGAGGTTAACCGTCCTGACGGTTCGTATATTCGTTTTGATACTAACTCCGCAGTGGTTGTAAGTGCTACTGGAGAGCCGGTCGGCACACGTATTTTCGGGCCTGTCGCTCGTGAATTACGTGCCAAGCGTTTTATGAAAATTGTTTCACTGGCCCCTGAGGTCCTTTAAAATCTGGGAGTAAAGAGTCATGGCAGTCGTAAAACTCCATGTGAAAAAAGATGACCTGGTAATGATCGTTGCTGGGAAAGATAAGGGCAAAAGCGGCAAGGTTTTGCGTGTTATGCCTGATAAAGGGCGAGTTCTGGTTGAGAATCTTAACCTGATCAAACGTCATACACGCCCCTCTCGTTCCAGTAGCGAGGGTGGGATCATTGAAAAGGAAGCACCTATTGCTCTTTCCAATGTCCAGTTGCTTTGCCAGGGTTGTAATAAGCCGGCGCGCACTGGTCTTAGAGAGCTTGAGGACGGTAGCAAGGTCCGGTTTTGTAAGAAATGCAACGAGATCGTGAATAATTAACGGAGTTTCTCATGGCAAGGCTCAAGGATATATATCAGAAAGAGTTGGTTCCGAAGTTGATTAAGGAACTACAGCTTAAGAACGTGATGGAAGTTCCTCGCGTTGAAAAGGTTGTCGTTAATATGGGGCTTGGCGAAGCGATTCAGAATGTCAAAATTCTTGAATCTGCGGTTGAAGAAATGTCCTGTATTACCGGTCAAAAGGCTGTTATTACACGCGCTAAGAAATCGATCGCACAATTCAAACTGCGCGAAGATATGCCAATTGGTGTCATGGTAACCTTGCGTCGTGACCGGGCTTATGAATTTCTTGATCGTCTGATCAACGTGGCTCTGCCGCGTGTCAGAGATTTCAAGGGAGTATCTGCCAAGGCTTTTGACGGTCGTGGTAACTATACCCTCGGTATTCGTGAGCAATTAATCTTCCCTGAAATTGATATCGAAGAAATCGACAAAATTAAGGGTATGAATGTGACGATCGTCACATCGGCTCGTACTGATGAAGAAGGTCGTGCACTGCTTACCGAAATGGGCATGCCCTTTCGTAAGCAGAATGTAGCGGCATAGCGGAGGAAGCTCGTGGCAAAGAAATCGATGCGCATAAAGGCCGCAGGGCCTCAGAAGTTTAATGTGAGAAAGTATAATCGCTGTCCGCTCTGTGGTCGACCTCGTGCGTACTATCGTAAATTTGATATGTGCAGAATCTGTCTGCGCAAGTTGGCGTCTGAAGGCAAGCTACCGGGCGTAACCAAGTCCAGCTGGTAATCAGACAATAAGGAGCAGTATTCATGGCTATGACGGATCCGATCGCGGACCTGCTGACCCGCATACGTAATGCAGGCATGGCAAAACATTCCAAGCTGGATATCCCTTCGTCCAATATGAAGGTTGCTATCGCTGGTGTTTTAAAAGAACTCGGTTACATTAAGAATTTCAAGGTTGTCAGTGACGATCTGCAAGGAGTTCTGCGTGTTTACCTGAAATATGATGAGCAGAGTCAAGCTGTCATTCACGAAATTACCCGCGTATCCAAACCTGGTCGTCGGGTTTATGTGGGTCATGATGAGATCCCTCGCGTCAAAAATGGCCTGGGTGCTGCAATTCTGTCGACATCGCAAGGTGTCATGGATGATGTCACCGCCCGTGAGGCCGCAGTCGGCGGTGAAGTCATCTGTACAATTTGGTAATTCTTAAGCAAACTGTTGTTTTTTAAGGAGTCGATTAAAGATGTCGCGCATCGGCAAGAAACCTATAAGTATCGCCTCGGGCGTTAAGATCACACTGGATGGTCAGAATATCAAGGTAGAGGGTCCAAAAGGCTGCCTTGAACGGACTATCCATGAGACCGTTGAGATGAAAATGGAAGCAGACCAGCTTTTGATTGCTTCACGGCTGAATCCCGCGGGGTCTGCGTTGCAGGGTCTCTCACGTTCTCTCATATCGAATATGGTGGACGGTGTTACCACCGGGTACTCCAAGGTACTGGAGATCAACGGTGTTGGATACCGTGCTGAATTGAAAGGCTCGAAACTGAATCTTTCCCTCGGCTACTCCCACCCTGTTGAATATATGTTGCCTCAAGGAATAGATGCTGAAGTTGATACCAAGGCTAATACCATTAAAGTCTCCGGTATCGACAAGGAATTGGTTGGCGCAACAGCAGCAAAAATCCGTTCGTTTAGAGAGCCGGAGCCTTATAAGGGCAAGGGCATTAAGTATGCTGGTGAGCGGATTATGCGTAAAGCCGGTAAGACCGGAGCGAAGTAAGCTGACTAGGACGAGGTGAGAACTGTGAATAGCTCAAAAGAACGGCGGGTAGCCCGCAAGAAGCGTCAGGCAAGGGTACGTAAAAGAGTTACTGGAAGCGTCGAGCGTCCGCGTTTGTGCGTATTTCGTAGTACCAAACATATTTATGCCCAGATTATAGAAGATGTTACCGGCAAAACTCTGGTTTCAGCTTCGACGGTCGTTAAAGGCACTGAGGACAGTGTCAAATACAGCGGGAATGCTGAAGCAGCCAAAGTGGTTGGTAAGCAGCTTGCTGAAAAGGCCCTTGGCTAAGGACATTAAACAGGTAGTTTTCGACCGCAACGGCTTTTTGTTCCATGGCCGTGTCAAGGCTCTTGCCGATGCGGCTCGTGAAGCTGGTTTGACTTTCTGATCAGTAAAGGAGAAGAGCGTTGCAACGCTTTGACAAAAACGAAACGAATTTAATCGATCGCGTTATCCACATCAACCGTACGGCCAAGGTAGTTAAAGGTGGTCGTCGGTTCAGCTTCTCTGCCCTCGTTGTAGTTGGTGATGGCAGTGGCAAGGTTGGATATGGTCTTGGTAAAGCCAAAGAGGTGCCTGAGGCAATCCGTAAAGGTGTCGAAAAGGCTAAAAAAAGCATGATTTCTGTGCCAATTCAGGGAACAACGATCCCCTACGATGTCATCGGCAAGTATGGCGCAGGCAAGGTTATGCTGAGGCCAGCATCCGAGGGTACGGGAGTTATCGCTGGTGGTGCGGCTCGTGCGATCCTGGAAGTTGTTGGTATTAGCGACATTCTTTCCAAATGCCTTGGCTCTAATAACCCCCACAATGTTGTTAAAGCGACCCTTCGGGCTCTACAGATGCTGCGCAGCCCTGAAGAGATTCTAGCTCGACGTGGTCTCGCGGTAAACAGCTCGAAAGACAAAGCCTGACACGGGAGCGAATAATGTCTGAAATCAAGATAACTCTTAAGCGTAGTGGCATCGGCCGCAACAAATATTTCACCAAGGTGCTTCATGGGCTCGGTCTACGTCGTCTGCAGCAGACGGTTGTGCGTACTGATACACCTGAAATTCGCGGTATGATCAACAAGGTCAGCCACATGGTCACTGTTGAAGAATAGGCACAAGGATAACAACCATGGATTTAAGTAATCTGCAACCGTCATACGGTTCAACACATAGCAAAAAACGTATTGGCCGCGGTCATGGCTCAGGTACTGGTAAGACCTCTGGTAGAGGACACAAAGGTCAGAACTCCCGCTCCGGCGGTGGTGTTAAGCCAGGTTTCGAGGGCGGTCAGATGCCCCTGCAGAGACGTCTACCCAAGCGCGGTTTTACGCCTCTGAGCAGGAAGGTTTATGATCTAGTTAACCTTCGTGATCTGGAGTTGTTTGATACTGGTAGCGTGGTGGACCTTGAAGCTCTCGGCAAATCAGGTTTGATCGGCCAGTTTAAGGATGGTGTTAAGATCTTGGGAGATGGTGAGCTGTCCAAGTCCTTGACGGTTAAAGCACATAAGTTCAGCAAGTCTGCCCAAGCTAAGATCGAAGCTGCTGGCGGCACTGTCGAGGTTATTTAATTTGTTAGCCAGCATCCAGAATATTTTTAGTATTCCTGAACTACGCCGCCGCATCCTCTTTACTTTAGGTATGCTTGCAGTCTATCGGGTCGGTTGTCATGTGCCGCTTCCGGGTGTTGATGGATCCGTACTTGCCCAGTTCTTCGAAGGGACGGAAGGCACGTTACTCGGTCTGGTCAGTGCTTTTACTGGTGGTGCGCTTGAGCGTATGACGGTTTTTGCCCTGGGCATCATGCCTTATATCAGCGCCTCGATTATCATGCAGTTGCTGACAGTTGTTTTCGAGCCAGTTGAGCGCCTGTCTAAGGAAGGTGAGCAAGGCCGTAAAACCATGACCAAGTGGACCCGCTACGGGACCGTTGGTCTCTCTATTGTTCAGGGTGCTGGCATCGCTATCGGCTTGCAGACTATGCGCGGGCCTGCTGGTGAGCCGGTTGTATCCATGCAAGGCATTGGTTTTGTTGTTTTGACAGTCATCACCTTGACCGCTGGAACAGCTTTTATCATGTGGCTTGGTGAGCAGATTACAGAACGCGGGATTGGCAATGGCATCTCTCTGATTATTTTTGCTGGCATCGTTGCCAACATGCCTTCAGCTCTGATCAACAGCATTAGATTGTTGAAGACTGGTGCTATGTCTTTGACTGTTTTGCTGCTCATTATGTCCGTGATGATTGCCGTTATCTGGGCCATTATCTTTATGGAACGTGGTCAGCGTCGTGTACCGATTCATTACGCAAAGCGGGTTGTAGGCGCTAGAAATGCTGGTGGACAGAGTAGCCATTTACCTCTCAAAATAAATATGAGTGGCGTTATCCCGCCAATCTTTGCCAGCTCGATCATCATGTTTCCGAGTACGGTCGCTAACTTTGTTGACGTCCCTTGGGTGCAGACATTCGCTTCAATGATGACTCCAGCACACTGGCTGTATAACGTTTTTTATGTCGCTTTTATTGTGTTTCTTCTGTTACTTCTACACGGCTGTCACCTTTAATCCTGTTGATGTTGCAGATAATATCAAGCGTCAAGGCGGATATGTCCCTGGTGTAAGGCCTGGTAAGGCGACTTCTGATTATCTTGATACTGTGCTTGGCCGTCTGACTTTTGCCGGTGCGATTTACATCTCGGCGGTTTGTGTTTTGCCAACACTCTTGATTGGCCAGTTCAATGTCCCCTTCTTCTTCGGCGGTACGGCGCTGCTGATTGTTGTCGGCGTTGGTTTGGACACGGCCTCTCAAATAGAAGCTCACTTGATTTCACGTTCTTATGAAGGCTTTATGAAGGGCGTGAGTATTAAGAGTCGTCGCGGATAAGTAAGGCGAGTACTGATGAAACTAATTTTACTCGGCCCCCCCGGTGCTGGCAAGGGCACCCAGGCCAAGATGCTGACGGATGAATTTTCAATTCCGCAGATATCAACTGGTGATATTTTACGTGCTGCTGTTAAAGACGGCACTGCTATGGGGCTGAAGGCTAAAGAATATATGAATGCAGGTGGATTGGTGCCTGACGAAGTTGTTGTTGGAATCGTTCGTGATCGTCTGCAAGAAGTTGATTGTGTTAACGGTTTTATCCTGGACGGCTTTCCACGGACAGTTGCCCAGGCGGATGCTCTTCAGGCCTGCCTGCAAGGTATGGGTAAGGAGTTGGATCGGGTCATCTCTCTTGATGTAGACCCAGAAGCTCTGGTCGAGCGTCTGACAGGACGACGAACTTGCAAAGAATGCGGACGCGGTTACCATGTGAAGTTTGATCCTTCTCGTGAATCAGATGTCTGTGATGCCTGTGGCGGTGCCCTGTTCCAACGAGACGATGATCAGGAAGAGACGATACGCAAACGACTCCAAGTCTATGCAGACCAAACCTCTCCTTTGATCAGCTATTATAAAGAAATTGGTGTGTTGCTAGAGCTTGACGGGATGCAGCCAATTCAAATAGTCCAGGAAAAGATGCTGTCCTTATTACAGGCAAGCTAACGTGATTGTTTTAAAGAGCCCTGCAGATATTGAAAAGATGCGGGCTGCAGGCCAGATCGTTGCGGAAACGCTGGCCCTGCTAAAGAGTCGGATTTGCCCTGGTGTTACAACGGCAGAATTAGACCTTCTCGCTGAAAAAGAATGTAAGCGTCAGGGTGCAAAGCCTGCTTTTAAAGGTTATGGTGGCTTTCCACACGCTATCTGCTCCTCACCAAATGAACAGGTTGTTCATGGTTTTGCAGATAAGAGGCCTTTGCAGGAAGGTGATATCCTTAGTATTGACTTCGGTGTCCTCTATAAAGGTTTTTACGGTGACTCAGCAATAACTGTTGCTGTGGGTGAGCTTGATGACGAGACACAGAAGTTACTCACTGTTACACGTGAATCGCTTGAGCGAGCCATAGAAAAGACAGTTCCAGGTGGCAGGTTGTCAGATATTTCACATGCTGTCCAATCCTGGGTTGAGCCAAAAGGCTTCAGTGTTGTTCGCGAATTTGTTGGACACGGTATTGGACGCAATTTACATGAGGCTCCGCAGATACCGAATTATGGGCAAGCTGGTCAAGGTCCTCGACTTAAGGTAGGTATGACATTGGCGATAGAGCCGATGATTAATGCCGGTGTTCCGGGTGTCAAGATACTGGACGACGGATGGACGGCAGTTACACAGGATGGTAAGCGGTCTGCCCATTTTGAACATACAGTAGCTATTACTGACAATGGCCCAGAGATTTTAACTCGGGTATAGACAGCCGAGACACAACCCTCTGATTGTATCTGCTAGAGGGTTGTAACTGACCAGGTTTAAAGGAAAGAGACATGAAAGTCCGAGCATCAGTAAAAACTATTTGTGACAAATGCAAAGTAATTAAGCGCAAGGGCGTTCTCAGAGTTATCTGCGAAAATCCCAAGCATAAACAGAGACAAGGTTAAGTATTAGGAGGATCGGACATTGGCTCGTATTGCTGGTATCGATTTACCAAGAAACAAACGGATTGAAGTCGCTCTGACCTACATTTTCGGTGTAGGGCGTTCTGCATCCCAGGAAATATTGTCTAAAGCCGGAGTTGATTTTAATACTCGTTCTGACAATCTGACTGAGGAAGAAGTCGCCAAGATCCGTAAGGTTATTGACAGTGATTGCACGGTAGAGGGTGACCTGCGTCGTGAAGTTACAATGAACATCAAGCGACTTATGGACCTCGGTTGTTATCGTGGCCTACGTCATCGTAGAGGTTTGCCGGTACGTGGACAGAAAACTAAAACGAACGCCAGGACCCGTAAGGGCCCGCGTAAGACCGTTGCCGGTAAGAAGAAGTAACAGGAGGAACCATGGCTAAGCCTGGTAAACGTGTACGTAAAAAAGGTGAAAAGAAGAATGTCCCTAATGGAATTGCTCATATCCAGGCGACATTCAACAATACGATCATAACGATCACTGATGTGGCCGGCAACGTGATTTCCTGGTGCACCTGCGGTACCAAAGGTTTCAAGGGGAGTCGTAAAAGCACTCCTTTTGCAGCTCAGATGGCCGCTGAAGATGCAGCAAAGAAAGCGCAGGAGCATGGTCTCCGCAGTGTTGAGGTTTGGGTTAAAGGCCCCGGTTCCGGCCGTGAGTCTGCGCTGCGTGCATTACAGGCCACTGGCTTGACCATCACTATGATCAAGGATGTTACTCCGATACCGCATAACGGGTGCCGTCCACCCAAGCGAAGAAGAGTCTAACCAGATATAAGGAGACGAACGTTGGCGAGACACACTGGACCCGTATGCCGCATGTGCCGGCGGGAAAATATGAAGTTGTTCCTCAAGGGTGACCGTTGCTATACAGATAAATGTGCGGTTGAACGCCGCAACTATGCCCCCGGTCAACATGGTCAGGGTCGTATTAAGGTTTCTGATTACGGCACTCAGTTGCGTGAGAAACAGAGAGTCAAGCGGACCTATGGCCTGCTCGAAAAGCAATTTCGTGATTGTTTTAAAAGAGCTGACCGCATGAAGGGTGTGACCGGTGAAAACCTGCTGGTTCTCCTGGAACGTCGCCTTGACAGCATGGCCTATCGAATGGGATTTGCAACATCACGTAGCGAAGCCCGACAGCTTGTACGCCATAGCCATTTATTGGTGAACGGACGGAAGGTTAATATTCCTTCGTACCTCGTGCGCCCTGGTGATGTCGTGGAGCTACGTGAGAAGAGCCGTAAAATCGCTCGCATCAATGAATCTCTTGATGGTGTCATGCGCCGTGGTATCCCATCCTGGGTTGAACTGACCCGTGATGCATTCCAAGGTACTGTTAAAACTTTGCCAGTACGCGCAGAAATGACTACACCAAGCTTCCAGGAACATCTGATTGTCGAGCTTTATTCGAAATAACCGACACACAGATTTTCAAGCGATTTGTAACCTTTATAGAGCAACCTCATAACGGAGGATACGCATGTTTAAAAACTGGAGAGAACTGATCAAACCCAACCGTCTCCAGGTTGATGCCGATACGCTGACTGCCACTTATGGCAAATTTACAGCGGAACCGTTCGAACGTGGTTTCGGTACAACCATGGGTAATGGCCTGCGTCGGGTTTTGCTCTCCTCGCTACAGGGGGCGGCAATCACCTCGATTCGTATCAAGGGTGTTTTGCACGAATTTTCCACTGTTCCTGGTGTGACGCAAGACGTAACAGACATTATCCTTAACTTGAAGGGTGTGCTGCTTAAGCTGCACGGTCATGAGACTCGCAATATTCGTATTGTTAAAAAGGGTGCGGGTGTTATCAACGCTGGCGATATCGTCACCGACCAAAATGTCGAGATCATCAACCCTGATCATTTCATTGCAACCTGTGGCAAAGAAGCTGATATAGAAATCGATATGGTCGTTTCTATGGGGAAGGGCTATAGCCCGGCAGAGCGTAACCGGGACGATAAAGCTCCGGTTGGTACTGTCCCAATTGATGCTCTTTTCTCGCCGATTAAGAAAGTTAATTTCACGGTGAGCAATGCTCGCGTTGGCCAGGTCACCGATTATGACAAGCTGGTTCTTGAAATTTATACTAATGGTAGTGTCGGCCCTGATGACGCGCTCGCTTATGCGGCCAAGATTATAAAGGAGCAGGTCCAGTTGTTCATCAATTTTGATGAAGCGCTTGAGCCTGAGCCAACGGAAGAAGTTGAAGGTACCAAACAGCCGATTAACGAGAACCTCTATCGTCGCGTTGATGAACTCGAACTGTCGGTCCGTAGTGCGAATTGTCTGAAGAATGCTAATATCCGTCTCATCGGTGAACTTGTTCAGAAATCTGAGGCGGAAATGTTGAAAACACAGAATTTCGGTCGCAAATCACTGAATGAAATCAAAGATATTCTCTCTGAAATGGGTTTGACCCTCGGTTTGTCTTTCGACGGCTTCCCTGATCCGGAATATCTGAAAATGATCGAAAAGAGCGAGGAAGAACTCTAATGCGCCATAGAAAATCCGGTAGGAAGCTGGGTCGTAATACCAGTCATCGTAAAGCCATGATGCGTAACATGGTGACTTCATTTTTTAATTGTGAAAAAATTACAACTACAGATGCCCGCGCTAAAGAATTGCGTAAGATGGCTGAGAAGCTAATTACCATGGCAAGACGTGGTGATCTTCATTCTCGTCGTTTGGCAATGGAAGTTGTGCGCGACAAGAAAACGGTTGCCAAGCTGTTTGAAACTATTGCACCTCGCTATATGGATCGTCCTGGCGGCTACACAAGGATTATCAAGCTGGGCCTTCGCGCAGGCGATAATGCTTCTCTCTCAATGATCGAATTGGTCGAGGAAGAGTTTACTGCTAAGCCGAAGAAGAAGGCTCCTGCTAAAAAAGTCGCTAAAAAGGTAGAGGCTCCTGTCGAAGAGACACCTGCTGAGGAAGCTCCTGCTGAAGAAGCACCAGTCGAAGAAGCACCTGCTGAGGAAACTAAAGAAGAGAAGTAACCTGGCAGAAAACAGCTAAATACTAAGCAGGGTGAGATGTTATATCTTTCCCTGCTTTTTTGTGTTTACCCCGCTACGGTGTATAACTCTGTGTTGTGTACTCTTTCACGCAGACTTATTAATATGTTTTAAATAAGCTATGGTGTCTGCGTTCGTTATCGTTACGACAAACTGCGTGGCAGACGACTTAAAACGATTGAGCTGATCATCGATGAACAGGAGTGGGTGCCGGGAGTAAATATTACACCTGACAGCAAGTTTTGACGTTGGGGTTGGAGCGACGGATTCTGGCTGAAGAGCTAGGCTTCTAATTTCTATATCAGGTAGCTATAAACCTAAACAGATAAACCAGATGCCTGTATTTGGAAATTGTATCCAGGTATATAAATGGCGTTCAATTAAATGTTAGACAATAAAAGGAGAAATGTAATGACCAAACTTCTGAATGAAGACGAAGCTACAGGTAAAGCGAAAGTAGTATTTGACGAAATAAAAGAAGCTTTCGGTATGGTCCCAAATTTCTTCCTTGCCCAAGGTGCCGTTGATCCTGATTGGCTTGAATTAAATTGGAATCGAGAGAAAAAGATCATGATATCTGAAGGGGCTTTGGATCGTAAAACTAAAGAACTGTTGGCAATGTCAATTGCCCTAAACAATAATTGTGAATATTGCTCACTGGCCCACGAAACAATGGCATTAATGGTTGGCGCAACAGAAGAAGAAATCAACGAAGCAAAAAAAGTCATCGAATTATTTACAAGCTTTAGCTCTATTGCGAATTCACTAAGGGTTCCATGTGATTTGAATCCTTCAATGGTTGAAAAAAAGAAATAAATACAAGTCTGTCTAACCAACTAATCAACGCGGACGGAAAACACTTTCTGCTTTAAATTCGATTAATTCGGTGGGTAGCAAACGGTTCGTCACCGCTGGTTATCATGAACCGTTAAACCCATTACTTGCAACAAGGAGAGTTCTTTGTCCATAGAAACATTATTATTAATGCTTTTCGCCGCAATAGTTTGCGTAATATCTTATCTGGCCGCTGGCAATATTTACGATTTTCACTATAGACTAAAAATAAAGGGAAACCTCTTGTCTAAAGTTGTCACTGGCGATCGTAAAAAAATCGACAACAAAGAACAGTGGGTCAAACGATACAGATTAAAAGTTTTGATTCTTCTTATTTTGGTTGTCGCTGTCCCAATAATTATTTATTTTGATATTTAAGCGATGCAGAATTTAACGACTAAGGATAGATTGCGCGAGGAACGAGCCGCGATCTTATCCTGGGGTTGAACAAGCCCGGCACACTACTACTATTTCTAAGAGTCGGGGACACTTGAGTCGGGGACACTTACGCGTGCCTGTCCCCTGAGGCTGTCCCCGAGCCATTCAGAATCGTTATACATTCAAATCATCAATAAATAGGAGAGCTTATGTTTAAAGTAATACCAAATGGCATAAATCGCTTGGATATTGAGTTGAGTGGAAAATTGAATACTGAAGAAATGAAAATTGCATTAGATGAACTCGTCATCAAGTCGAAGGGCATAGAAAATGGCAAAATACTTTATGACGTTATAGACTTTCACATTCCATCACTTGGAGCCATTGCTGTTGAATTGTCACGGTTTCCTGCGATGTTTGGTCTTATGAAGAAGTTTGATCGCGCAGCGATATTGACAGATAAGACCTGGTTGAAAAAAATAAGTGAATTTGAGGGATCTCTGATTCCTGGTCTGGAAATAAAGGCTTTCAATAGAGATCAAAAAGAGGAAGCAGAAGCTTGGTTGTCGAGTTAATTTAGCAATTTTTGCCCCAAGGATACCCATGTCGTCAAACTTCATCTTGCTCTACATAACCACCGTATTCATTGCATAAATCTTGCCCGGCCCCAGTATGCTGCTGGCCCTGACCCATGGCATGCAATTTGGTTCAAAGCTTCGATTCGATTGCCAGTTGGTTAATTGCTCGGTGGCATTGGTGGCAGTTGCGGATGGTCTGGTGTGTCTTGAACATCAAGTAATTTAATCTCAAAGGTAAGATCTTTGTCTGCTAAAGGATGGTTCGCGTCAAGAGTCACGGTGTCGTTTGTAATCTCCCTGACCATGACACAAAGAACAGAACCGTCATCGTTGGTTATTTGCAGCTGCCCGCCTAAGTGAAGCTCCACATCCTTGGCAAGAAGCTTGCGATCAACCTTCTCGAGAAGCTCCGGCTTGCTTGCCCCATAAGCTTTCTCGTATGGGATCGTAACAGTTTTGGTCTCGCCCCGGTACATACCCTCAACAGCCTCTTCAAAGCCTGGAACCACTTCTTGCTTGCCGATAATGAAGTGCAGAGGGCGATCCTCTGGAGACTTATCGAAGACCGTGCCGTCAGCGATTGTGCCTGTGTAGTGGACCTTGACAGTATCCTGCATTTTTGCGCGAATCATATTCTCTCCTTGGTCTGCATATTGGTTAAGTCAGGTGTTTGTTGTTAATTGTTGGGCATATAACCGAAAGCAAAAAGAATAAATTGAGTGCAGATAAAGGCGAATAACTGCTTAAGGTCTTGTCCCTCATCAGCCTTTATCCGATTTTATCTGCGCTCGGCAAAAGGCTTGTCTTGTGTCTTGGTTAGATTCTCTTTGTTCGCTGTGCTTGGGCCATAGAACCGTTAATAATTAAGTCCAGCATGCATATCAAGTCAACCGTTTCGGGTCAATCATTTATTGCCCAAGACCCCTCCGGCATCCTTGCCATTTCCCAGCCTTCATGCTACTTTGGCGCGGTTAATCTTGTAAGGAAATGTTATGTATTCCCCATCTCGTGAAGAGTTTTTAAATCTGACCCGTCAAGGAAACCTGATTCCTGTCTACCGAGAAATTCTCGCCGACATGGAAACTCCGGTTTCGGCCTTCCGTAAGATCGATGACCGGAAAAGCGCTTTTTTGCTGGAAAGTATTGTCGGTGGTGAGAAGTGGGCGCGTTACTCCTTTCTAGGAGTTGGCTCTGGACGTGCATTCAGGTGTCGCGGTGATCACTTTGAAATCCTCGAGAACGGTGAAACTGTCAAGTCTGGTGAGACGTCTAACCCTCTTGCTGAATTAAAAGAATTCCTCTCTCCTTATCAGCCTGTAGCCCAACCGGAACTACCGCGATTCTTTGGTGGTGCGGTCGGCTATCTCGGCTATGACATGGTTCGCCACATTGAAGAGCTTCCCACCCTTAATGAGGCAGAAATCGGTGCCTACGACAGCTGGTTCCTGATTACGGAAACGCTGCTGATCTTCGATAATATGCAACAGAAGATCAAGGTTCTCAGTAATGTCCATTTGCGCGAAGGCGATGACCCCGAGGTTCTGTACAACGAGGCTGTCAAACGTATCGATGAAATGGTCGCGAAATTACGTAAACCGCTGCCTGAACGTTCTGCTCGCACCGAAACGCCAACGACCACAGAGCTACAGTCCAACTTCAGTCGGTCTGATTTTGAAACAGCTGTTGAACGATGCAAAGCTTATGTTCGTTCTGGTGATGTTATTCAGGTGGTTCTGTCGCAAAGATTCTCCGGTGATCTCGATGCCGATCCGTTTGACGTTTATCGTGCGTTGCGGACCATCAACCCGTCACCTTACATGTTCTACCTGCAGTTTAACGAAACTCGGGTGATTGGTTCTTCTCCCGAAGTCCTGGTGCGTAAGGAAGGTGACCACGTTGAAGTTCGCCCGATCGCTGGCACCCGGCCACGCGGGGCAACAGTTGATGAGGACCAGCGATTCGAGGAAGAGTTGCTTGCTGACCCGAAAGAACTTGCGGAACACATCATGCTCGTTGACCTCGGCCGCAATGATCTCGGTCGGGTCTGTGCCACTGGCACCGTGCAGGTCGATGAATTGATGGTGATAGAGCGTTACTCGCACGTCATGCACATTGTCTCCAACGTCAGTGGCCGCCTTCTGCCAGAATATGATGCCCTTGATGTTTTCGCCGCAACTTTTCCGGCCGGAACCTTGAGTGGCGCACCAAAAATCCGCGCCATGGAAATTATTGAAGAAATGGAGCCGGTGCGCCGTGAAATCTATGGTGGCGCCGTCGGTTATATCTCTTTCGATGGCAATATGGACCTGGCGATTGCCATCAGAACTCTGGTTGCCCATCAGAATCGAATTTACCTTCAGGCTGGTGCCGGCATTGTTGCTGACTCGGACCCTGCTACTGAGTACGAAGAAACTGTTCATAAGGCGATGGGTGTCAAGCTGGCCATCGAACTGGCACGTCAGGGGTTAGACTGAAATGCTGTTGATGATTGATAACTACGACTCGTTTACTTATAACCTGGTGCAATATTTGCGCGAACTGGGTGAAGAGGTCGTCGTTTACCGTAACGACAAAATTAGTTGGGCTGAGATTGCTGCGCTGAGCCCAGAACGTCTGGTGGTCTCTCCTGGTCCATGTACACCTAATGAAGCAGGGATATCTGTCTCGGTGATCAAATATTTTGCTGGTCAAATACCAGTCCTGGGCGTCTGTCTTGGACATCAGTCAATTGCCCAGGCTTATGGCGGCAAAATAGTCCGAGCCGAACGTCTGATGCATGGCAAAACCAGTCCTGTTTTTCACGATGGCCGTGAGCTCTTTGCCGGGCTTCCAGACCCCTTTGCTGGGACCCGATACCATTCCCTCCTGGTCGAACGGAGCTCTCTGCCTGAATGTCTCGAGATCACAGCATGGACCGAGGAAGGCGAGATCATGGGTATGCGTCATCGTGAATTGCCGGTCTGGGGCATGCAGTTTCATCCCGAGTCGATTCTGACTGTGACCGGCATGGATATGCTGAAGAACTTTCTGGAGATGACGTCTTAATAGGTGCGAGTAACGCGGGACTGAGGAACGTAAGAATCACAAGCGATAAGCCGTCCCGGAGGAAAAGATGATCAAGGCAGCAATTAGTAAAATTGTTCTTCATCAGAATCTTGCAGAAGCTGAAATGATTGAAGTCATGAACCAGATTATGGGTGGCGAAGCAACTCCGGCACAGGTCGGATCCTTCATTACGGCACTACGCATGAAGGGTGAGACCATAGAAGAGATTACCGGCGCTGCCAGAGTTATGCGAGATCATGCTACGCCTATTCGCGTGGGCAAGGCGCTTGGTATTGATCGTGAAGAGATTAACCTTGATCGGGAAACAATTCTGGACACCTGTGGCACGGGTGGTAGCGGCACGAAAAGCTTCAATATCTCCACCACCGTTGCTTTTGTTGTCTCTGCCTGTGGCGTCAAGGTCGCCAAACACGGCAACCGCAGTATTTCGTCAGCATGTGGCAGTGCCGACGTTCTGGAAGCGCTGGGTGTCAATTTGAATGTGACCCCGCAGCAGGTTGAGACTTGTATCAATGAGCTTGGCATTGGTTTTCTCTTCGCTCCTGCTCTGCACGGTGCGATGAAACATGCAATCGGCCCCCGCCGGGAAATCGGCATTCGTACAATCTTTAATATCCTCGGACCTTTGACCAACCCCGCCGGTGCTGACCGACAGGTGCTTGGTGTTTATGATGAAAGTCTGGTTGAAGTTCTGGCCAAGGTTCTGGTTAAACTCGGCTGTCGACGTGGTTTTGTCGTTCATGGCATGGATGGCATGGATGAGGTGACCCTGACCGGGCCGACACGTGTCGGTGAAATTCGCGATGGAGCAGTGACCCTGTCGACGATTGAACCGGAGGATTTTGGTTTGCGTCGTTGCACCCTGACTGATCTACAAGGAGGGGACGCCACAGCGAATGCCGCGATTGTCAAAGATATTCTGAGTGGCAACCTTGGCCCGAAGCGGGAGGTCGTCTTGTTGAATGCCGCCT
>PVMK01132939.1_pt1 | contig 51232 bp, 49 predicted proteins | sample 1853481 | NCBI WGS metagenome assembly PVMK01 (sample SAMN08533507, study PRJNA380276) | Marine sediment metagenome, whole genome shotgun sequencing project.
GCACTCAAACAACAGGTAACCATGCTCCGGCAATCAGTGAGGCGACTACGTGCCACGGCAGCAGACAAGCTGTTCTTTAGTATGCGGTATGTGAACAAAAGAAAGCACCAAACAACCCGATGCACTCGACGAACCCGACGCCAGGCATCTTTCCCAATCCCTTCCAGCACATCACCGGCGTCGAGTACGCCAAGTTCGTCGGGTATAGCTGGAGCTTCTTGCTAGCCTTCCACTTCCCATACTTTTTTCCCGCATTCAACAAAGTTAACCCTGCCAGAGCCCCGAAGGGGTTCCTTATAGGCTCGGACTGGGTAAGGCCGACATCGCTGCCAGAGTACGCCTACTGGCCCCAGGGCGGGATGCTGTGGATCAGGTTGGACCGGGGCATTACCCCACCCATGCCCTGAACACTTCGCTGTGTTGATTTGCATGGAATTCTGATCCAGGCTTTGCATGGAAAATTGTTCCACCTGAATCGCGTCGTGTTACCGAAGAAAGGCCGCTGTAATAAAAAGGAACACGAACGAGAAAGCAGTGAAGCTTTTAAAATCACCCGTCGCACACACTCGGCTGTCCCAGGAGAGTTGCGCCTGGTGATCGTCAATCCGTACTTGGTTGATCATAAATTGATCAATTTGCTTGAGCCGCGGTGTTCATAGCGTAAAAACATACACAGCCGTTTATTTAAAACGGGCTAAGCATGCGAAATTCCGAGTTTTCGGTCAGGCACTAACTACCACTTTCTGCACGTTTTGCACGCCCTAGCCGGATCGGACGTAGCACTGAATCGATCATCCCCAGATTCGGGTAATCGAGAATTCGGTTGCAGCTGCTTTAGCAGGGAAAGTACTCACTCTTCCATAAAAACTTTGTACAGCGTCTTCCTGGGCTTTGCGAACACGTTCCTAACCATGGGTTCGAAGAACTCCAGCGGGTAGGTTTCTAAATCCGGTTCGAAAGCAGGCGCATCATACTTCTCGATGAATTCCCTCGTTCGCTCATAACAGGGGTGATCCCTGAACTGCTCGTGCTGGTGCCTATCCATGCCCAGGTAGTGAAAGAAATAGTAGCCCTGGAAAATACCGTGATGCTTGACCATCCAGTGGTTTTCCTCGCTGACGAAGGGTTCCAACAACACTGCGGCCACGTCTGCATGATTGTATGTTCCCAAGGTATCGCCAATGTCGTGCAACAGGGCACAGACCACGTATTCCTCATCCTTGCCATCCTCATGTGCCAGCATGCCCGTCTGCAGGCAGTGCGTGAGTCGATCGACGGGGAAGCCGCCATAATCACCGTCCAGCAACTTGAGATGTTGCAGGATACGATCTGACAGGCCGGCGGCGAACCCTTTGACTTCTCCCGCGATAATGTCCCAGTCCTCCTGGGTACCATCCTTCATGTGGTGAAACAAGGCCTGCTCGGCTATCGATTGGTTCATAACACTTTCCTCAATACGGTACACGGTGTTCTAACGGGGTCGCCACTCGTAGTGTAGTTCATTTCGGGGGATTGCATTTTCCCAATACAGGTGCCGGAAATTCCCGACCGGCCCGATCCCGCTTTGGCAGATCTTATCATGCCTTCCACCCCAAGCCCTTCCACCACATCACCGGCGTCGGGTACGTCAGGTTCGTCGGCTCCAAAGCCGCATGGGAAGTCCTTCCAAACGGGGTAACGATGTACGAGGAAGGAGCACCAGTGAGGGATTAGTCCGCGCAGAGCACAAAGCAGGCACTCTCCAGACGCCAACACAGGGTTTCGATACGGTCTTGTCCAAAGAACGGCTCACCTTCAAACACAAGCGTTGGAACGCCCCAGTGGCCTGCCTTATCCAGAGATTCATGGTTCCTTTCAACCTCTGAACGATGATCACCACCCTCCACTGCGCGTTCCATAGAGTCCAATTCAAGCCCCGCGGCCTCCGCCGCTTTTGCCAAATGATCACCTTCATGCCAATTGGCCGTTCCGCCCAAACTATTCCGCCGCCTCGTAATTCGGCACTACGGGTTCAGCCGACAGCAGGCGATCATACTGTTCACCGAAGACTGCGATATCCGTGATAATCAACTTTCCATACTTTATCTCGATGGAACCCTCCTGCTCCAACTTCTTCAATTCTCGCCCTACACTTTGACGGGTTGAACCCACCATCTTCCCCAGTTCATCATGGGATATGTCTTCGAGAGTTGCACGCCCATCCTCAGCTATCTTTCCCACGCTATGCCCCATCCTTACAAGCGCGCGGGCCAGGCGCTGGCGTAGCGGAAGCAGGCTGGCATCTTCAGCCAGCATGAACAGTAAACGAAGGCGTTGAGACATCACCCGATTGAGCGCCTTGGGAATTTCCGGGTATCTGTCGTATAAGTCCTGGAATTGTGACTTTTTGAGAACATTGACTTCGACGTTGCCACAGGCAAAAGCGAAATTCATGCGGGCCTCATTTATAATAATACCCCAATCGCCAACGCAATCGCCTTCCATCAAATAGGTGTGTAACAACTCCTGGCCAGCGTGATTGAAATTGCAGATTTTCAATTTCCCCTTCGCCACCTGGAAACAGGCATCCGACGGATCCCCCAGGCGGTACAGACATTCCTCATCACTCAATTTTCGCCTGACACACCGGTGAAGCACCTCAAGTCCGAGATCATCCGGCAATTCCGCTATCCAGTTATGCAAATTAAGAACCTTTCGCACAGCCCACACTCCATCATCACAGATCACCCAATTGAGTCTTAACAATAGGTGATTGAAGCGTAAGTGCAACCGTTCCTCGCTCAACCCTGTGGACGGGCCCCGACCATAACCATTCCTATCATGCCAAGTACCGGCTCATTGGCGGCGTTAAACAATTCCATCCGGAGCTTGACCATTCCCCTGTTGGGCTTGGACTCCGAACGCCTGGCGCTGAGAATAGTCAGCTTGCCGGTCAGTAAATCCCCGGCAAATACAGGTCTGATGAATTGCACTTCGTCCATGCCCGGAGAGGCCATACAGGCAGCCATACCTAGAAAGCCGTCCACCAGTAGGCGCTGGTAGAGGCTCATGGTCTGGAAACCACTGGCGATAAGACCGCCGAACATGCTGGTGGCGACCTCCTCGTCCAGGTGGAATTTCTGGGGGTCGTATTTCTCGGCGAATTCGATAATGGCGTCTTTAGTTATCTCGACCGAGCCAAGATTGAATGTCATTCCTTCCGGCAGGTCTTCCAGATAGTACATTACGGTTTATCCAAAGTAATCGTTGTCAAAATAGTGGCCGCCTAATTAATTCGACCAACCGGGGTATAGGGCAACCCTGTGAATTAAATATTTCGATCACCCGGAGCGCTGCCAGGGCCATCTTAACTGTTACGAAGTTTTGGCAGCACGGCCGTGGAGATATGGGAGATGGATTCCTGTACGACGTCCGGTTCCGAGTCGAAAGATGCGCAGGTCAACCAAATCCTGTCCACACCCAGGCTATAGATCTCCTCAAATCGGGCCAGGGCTGTTTCTGGTGTGCCGACAATCGCTTCCTGGTCGAGGAAAAAATCCGGGATGTTCTTCGCATGTGTCGAGTTCTTCAAGCCGTGATCCTGCAATCTATATTCACTCGCAATACGCATAACAACTTCTCTTTCAGCCTCGGAGAGATCCGCGGCGGCAGCGGGCGACATACCGCTGAATCGCGAAGTGACGCCTGTTATACCGCGTATATTGTCCCTGGCAACCTGGATGTCGTGATTCACGGTGCCGGGTATCACCAGACTTATAGTGAAGTCTTCACGAGGCCGGCCGACGCGGGCTAGAATTTCCTCGACTTGCTGTACTTTGGCAGAGATCCGCTGCGGATTACCTCCAATTGCAAGGCAAATGCCATCTCCCAGCAGGGCCGCCATTTCAATCATTTTTGGCCCCGTACCCGCCACGTCCACGGGTACTTTCTCTATCTGTCTTTCCTTTATCCAGAGCAGGCGGCTTTCAACTCCGTCACGACTGGCCGACTCTCCCCCCAGATAGGCCTGCAGGTTGGTGAGGAACTCGCGCATCTCCTTGAGTGACGCACCTTTCTTTCCGATATGGCCTGCCGCGGAGTCGCCACGCCCAATGCCCACTCTCATACGACCGTCGGATTCCTCCTGCAGCGTAGATAACATGGAGGCCATCACAGAGCAATCCCGGGTAATGGGATTAGTCACACCGGTGCTGAATTTCAGCGTTTTGGTCGCGGCGACACACATTGCCATTTCAATATAGGCATCGTTGGCGATGCACTGTGTATCCGGAAACATTAGCCCATCCCAACCGTGCTTTTCCAGAAAAACAGCGCGCTCGACGGAAGCTTTTGCCCGGGGCAATCCAAGGTACCAAAGTTCTTTTCTCATGCTCATATCCTCCAGTGGATGTTCTGATTCAACGTTCTACAGTCTATTCATGGCGAACCCGGAGGAATACAACAAATGTTGCAATGTTATTTCTGTAACCTTAAAAAAATATTTTTGCGTATGTCTCCCCTGCTGCAATCTGTGGCGGCAGTTTGTGCCCACCAATGTAGCCTTTTCTTAGACCTGAGTGTGGCGAATTCCCATTTCTTCATTAGTATCAGAATGTTAGCTATTTCCGCCATCTTCCATGGGAATTGCCCAACGAGTACGCCAGGTTTCGCTGCGACGGAAAATTTCTGCGTGTCCCCTCTACTAAGATACCCGATTCGTATTTTCTACAGTGGCAGAACAATGATTTCACCGGGCTCAGTTTGTTTGCTTTGAGCAAACATGGTGTTTGTAAAAAACAAACATACCGCCTGCGATGGCGTACGATCAGTTTTGGAGGACGCTGTCGTTAAAATATTTTATTCGTTATCTTTCAAGTACTTAGGATTCACTTCGTTGCTTTTGAAAGAACTGGCATGGCCTATGCAAAAGGGTGGTACCGGTGCTCGATTTGGCCTGGGTGTAGCAGAAAACACTTCCTACTATTAACCAGGAAACTAGCGATGATCCAGATTCAGTCCATTACAAAGACAGAAAATACAGAGTTGCGAAGCCCGGCTGGCCATTCTACAAAACACTATTTTTGTTACCTGGCATTACTCTCCCTCCTGCTGATGAACGGCGGCTGTGCCGCAGTGCCGGGGGAGTCGAATGTGGACCCCTTCGAGCCAGCCAACCGGGCTGTTTTCGCCTTTAACGACCGCCTGGACAAGGTGGCCTTAAAGCCTTTGGCAAAGGGCTACGCGGCGATCACCCCTGCTCCTTTGCAGAAGGGCATTCACAACTTTTTTGCGAATCTCAAAGATCTGACCGGGGCAGTAAACGCCGCGCTTCAGTTTCGCTTTGCGGAGGCCGGCCGCAATAGTGGTCGCTTCCTCGTAAACTCGACCATAGGTATGCTGGGCCTCGCTGATTTTGCCACAGACCTGGGAATTGCGCCCTACCGCACTGATTTTGGCCATACACTGGCGACCTGGGGCGTCTCCAGTGGTCCCTATCTCATGGTGCCATTTTTCGGGCCACGCACTGCGCGCAGCGGCTTGGGCTCCATGGTGGATGCCGTCTCCTCTGTACAGTGGCAACTCGATACCAATACGCGTAACGCCTTGTTGGGGCTGGAGACCATCGACAATCGCGCAGCGTTATTCAACATCGAAGGGCTGATCACCGGGGATCGCTATATCTTTGTGCGCGATGCCTACCTGCAGCATCGTGAGTACCAGATCAATGGCGAGGTGGTGGATGACTTTTTCCTGGCGAGCGAAGACGCCGGGGAATGGGATGTTGCATTAAATTAGTACCGTTGTCCCTCCTGAATATCCAGTGTAGACAAAAAAGCCGTGATCAGGTCTATAATTACAGCTAATCACAATTATAGACCTGACCCCATCGCTGTTAACCGGGTAATTGAAATGTCGGACCCCTTGCGTATTTACTGGCTTCCCGGGTGTTCAAGTTGCCTGCGGACCAAGGAGTTTTTGCTGGGCCGTAATATTCCTTTTGAGTCCATTAATGTCACTGAGCGACCCGGGGCCATGGCTGATCTGGAGAAGATAGGTTTTCGCTCTGTGCCGGTTATAGCTCGCGGTGATGAAGGGGTTTTTTGCCAGGATTTACAAGACGTTGCCGACTTCCTGGATGTCGAATTAGAGAACACTACGCTTACGGCTGATAATTTCATTACCAGGATTGATCTCGGGCTACAGGCTGCCCAGCGTTTCGCCGGGCAACTCTCCGTGGGGCAACTCGCAGGCCATTTTCCGGCAAGGGATCGCTCGTTTCGGGATCTGGTCTACCACATTTTTATGGTGCCCACGGGCTTTCTGGAGGCGGCACGCGGTGGCTCGTTGGAAATCGAATGCTTCTTTCGCACCGCCCCGGAAGGTGTGGTCAGCGGCGCGCAGCTTGCTGCGCTGGGTGAGACGATCAGGCTGGACCTGTTGAACTGGTGGCAGGCGTGTGAGGGGGAATTGCCCAATACGGTGCAAACCTACTACGGCGAGCGGACAGGCTTCAGTGTACTGGAGCGCACCGCCTGTCATGCGGCGCAGCACTGCAGACAGCTGCAGGCTGTCGTGGAGATGAACGACATCGAACCCGATGGCCCACTGGGTGATGCCGAACTGGGTGGACTGCCACTGCCGAAAGACATCTATGACAATGAGATTGACCTGGAAGCTTAGCCCGCAAGCAGTGGGATTACTCAATGGTCAACGCGCGGCAATAGTTGCGATTTCAGGTCTGCAGTAGCCACAGCCGCCAGGATGCCAGCACACAGTCACCCCGATAAACGGGATGCACTGTGCGTTGGACTGGTGTCGAATTGCTACTATACTACCCGCATACCCAGGAGGCGTGTTATGGCCATGCGGCTATTTTGCTTTCCTATCATTACCGCAGTCTTGTCACTACTGCTCGGGTCGTCCGCAAGTGCCGATCCCCTCAATTCCTACAGGGTGGGCACTGGCTGGCCTTGCCGCGATGGTTACCAGCGTATGGGAAATTACTGCCGCAAGATATTTGTCCCAGCCAACGCGGATGTAAAGGGCTCTCAGTGGTATTGCAAGGCAGGTTATACGCGTCAGGCTAACGCCTGTATCAAATTGAGTTCGGTGAAGAACTGAATTCAATGAGGGCAAATTATGGCGGTGAAAGTGCGCGGGTAATCGCACCACATCCGGGTAGCCGGATGACGTACCAGTTGGTGCGACTTACCAGGTTTCGCCGAACGGCCGGATCACAATATCAGAAAGCCAGGCCGAGCGCGGCTGATGGGCAACGCTGTAGCAAGCCTCGGCGATGTCCGCAGGTTTGCAAAAGAAATCATCAGGTTTTTCGCCAAAGCGCTGCGCGTCCAGGGCACGTGTGCCTGGCGAATTGGCAATTCACCAATAATATCAGAGGCTTAACCATTATACTTTTTGGCGGATTCGAGGTTAGCTATCGGCGCCAATATGGCATAGTCAAAATCCTTAAGTGGCGCATCATTCCTTACAGCGGTTGGCCAGTCAGGGTTAGCTAGAGCTGTTCGCCCTAACGTAACCACATCCGCTTCCAGGTGCTCGATAACCGAAAGCGCCAGGTCGGGCTCTCTGACACCGCCATTGGCAATTACCGGCAGACCACTATACTTTTTCGCCAGAGCCGCCAACGAAGCGCTCTGTTCAAATGCAGGATCATTCAGCACAGGCTCGGTGGTATGAATATAATCAACCTGGCATTCACGCATTAATCCAAATGCCTTCTCCGCTGCCAATTCGCCTTCTGGCCAGACGTGATCGGTATCATTCACCTTTTTCTGCGAGAACCTGACACCCACAATAAAATCGTTACCGACGGCTTGTCTTACTGCCTCGATCACTTCCTGATAGATACGCAGGCGCGCGGTAATATCGCCGCCATAACAGTCACTTCGTTTATTACTGTAATTTGTCAAAAATTGATCTAACAAGTACCCATTGGCACCGTGAATTTCTACACCATCAAAGCCTGCCGATTTGGCAAACTCTGCAGCCTGCACAAAGCCTGAGATCACATCATTAATATCTTGCTGGCTCATAGCAACGGGGACATTATATTTCCCTTCCCCGTAGTAAAACGGCATCTTTTCACCCATCGGCTGAACCGCAGATGGCCCGGCAGAACAATCTTTATAAGAGTTAAATTGGGAAAGCGAACCAGCATGCATCAACTGAGCAATAAAAATTGCGCCCTTATCCTGAACACTCTTCACAACGGACTTCCAGCTTTCACTGTGCTTAGCGGTAGCAATGCCAGGCTGCCGATAATAACCCTGACTATAGTGTTCGTCGGTATACAAACCTTCTGTTACGATTAAGCCAAAGCCTCCGTCGGCAAAGCTCTCATAGTATTCCTGCATTAGCCGGCCTACAGTTCCATCTTCTTCACCGCTAATCCTAGTCATGGGTGCAACCGCTATACGGTTACGAAGTATTTTAGTTCCAATCTGAAGTGTCACAAATAGCTTGGCATGTTTATTCGCCATCATAGTTCTCCTCAAGGTAATACTGTGCAATTTAGGGGCAGAGCAATAAACACAAGCCTGTCTTATCGGCGTCGTCTATTGCTCAATAATTTTTCAATTATGTATATGCGCTATGGCAAACGTGGTTAATCGCCAACTGGCTCAATCACAAGGGCAATGGCCTCGATTTCAATCAAGGCTTCTGGCGTATAAAGCCCCTTTACCTCAACAATGGAATCCGCGGGGTATGGTTGTGAAAAGTACTTTCGGCGCAACGCTACAACCTCGTCAAACTGAGCCATATCCGTAACAAAAATGGTTACCTTAGCCACCTCTTTCAAAGAGCTACCGGCGGCGGTGAGTGCACGGTTACCCACATCCCAGTCGGCCTTGGTGGTGCCATCCCTGCGGTTGAGTACCGGCTTCAGTTTTACCTCAAAGCCAATGGCCCGCAGGATGTTCTGGAATTGCATCTGCTTTTCATCGCCGCGGTGCGTAGCGTAGGCCCAGGCCCCCACCAATTCACGCTCCTCGGTGGCCTGAATCCAGAACTTGTTGTAGTCAAAGCTGCGCTTATAGGCCTGTCGGCAGGTGTAGTAAATGTTCTGCACATCGACAAAGATGCTGACTTTTTCCAAGTGGGCTGTCATGGTTAAGGGTTCGCCAAAAAGGGTTGCTGCATACTACTCTTTATCTCCGCCGATGCACTGGATAACGTGAATTATGGTAAACACACCGTCCGACTATGCCGGGGGATGGGTGACGCATCATTGGCGGGAGTCGGGGGGTGACTATCTGTGGGCTAGTAAAAGTGACTCCAGGTCTGTAAGTGTTCGATTCGTATAATATTGACCAACCAATATAGCTCCAGCCCGTGCTTACGAGTTATTTGTCAGGACCCCTTACGCCCGACCCAGTTGCTGCAGGCTAATAGTATCGTTCCAGATCTTCGTCAAGTGTTTGATGCAGCCCCGATCAAATTCCATGCAGTATGCATAGTCTGCTGCAACGGTCTTGCCAGTGGCAGGTACTGGTCCGCCGGGGCCAGTTTGGGTACCGTGGAATACTGCAACGGCAGTGACTGCGCTTCGACTCTCATCGGCGGCGAAGAACAGTTTTGCAGGTTCTTGAATCGTACTCATGAAAAACTCCTTCTCTCTTACAGCACCTTCTGGACTCGCCCAGAAGACCTGACTACAGCTTAGTTGATAACCATAGCTACTGCTCACTTCACGCGTAGACCAATGAACTCTGTCAGGAAAGAGCTACCGGCAGATGGTGGATACCGGTGCAATTACACCATGCTCAATGACGATTGAGCGCCATCTTCATGTAAAAGACAGGGATGTTGCCAGTAGGTTCCTTCCCAATACCATCTTAATATTACTTATACTTTTCTGGATTTTTGTTTTTGTGCAGGCTAGGTCTTAACGACCAATTGCTAGGTCAATGGCGACCAGTGATTTATTCAATTCAGCAAAAGTACTCTCACCGAGAATGATGCTATCCCACTGCGTTTTTGTTATCGCAATGGTCGGGCCGTCATTGGGTTGATCGGTGACGGCAATGACGCCGTTGCGCAGAGCGATAGCGTAGGTCACATCGTCTTCTTTAAATTGCGCATTGAATTGCGCTTGCTTGCCTTCGGCCAGACGACTATCCACCAAATAGCGTAGATACTGAACATTATCGTGTAATGATGACTTGGCCAGCTTCTCGGCGTTGGGCGTGCCTATCATTTGACTTAGCTGGGCGTACTTCTGAATGGTGTGCCCGGCGAACTGCATGTTTTCTTCGCGTAAGCGAGCTTCGGAAATATACCAACCGCGAGCGTTAGCAGAGGTGGTACGTTGACCCAGTGCGCGAGATGCTTCTGCACGTACCAGTTTTACGTCCTGGTTTTCAGGTTGTGCCTGCAGTAATTGCGAAGTCAGATACAGGGACCATTGCCAGTCTTTCAGGGTTTGCCTGGCATTGGCTGCTTTGGCGCTTTTTAATACCGCATCAAAACCACCCATGGCCTGTAGAATATTTTCACTGAAGTCGGATTTTTTCAGTGGGTTGATATCGTAAACATCCCAGCCCATCCAGCCGATCCGGGCGCCATAAACCCGTTTTACATGGCTCTCCAACTGGCCGTAGATTTCTCTGCCCCTACGCAGATTTTCTGGCATATAAACCCATTCGGCAGCCTCCTGTGCGTCCATGCCCAAAGCAATGGCACGGAAGGTCTGGTCGTGGGTTAATTGCATCTGATCACGGGCTTCCTGCAGGCTGGCGATCACGTTGTCCCTGCCTACTTTGGCCTTACCGTGAACATCTGTTTGGTACTCAATATCCCTGGTTAAAACCAAGTCGATGGCTTTGACATATTCCATCGGGTTGCGATACCAGTCACCTCGCAGGGTGTAGAGGTTAAAAAGGGTGACGCTCAAGGCATTACCCGACAGTAATTTCTTTTCCGGAAAGTAAAAGGCCACGCTTTCTGTGACGTCGGTTTTGGAAGGCAGTACTTCCACGGTTAAACCGGCGATGTTGTGGGTCTCAATGATATTGTCTTTGAATGTGACACTGGGCGGAATAAACGCCTTGGGGGCAGAGAGTTTGGCCGCGTTAAAACCCATTTTGTTAGGAAAGGCATCGGGGCCCTGCTCTGGGTGTAATATGCCATATTGAGCGACGGCACGTGTCATAAAGTTGCCCGAGAGCACGCTGATTCCCGTGTCCCCCTGCAGGGTGGATACCAAGTCTTCATGGCCGTAGAAAACGGTGTTCTTGTCCTGCCAGACACTGCCGCCCCACACATAGTGGGAATGTGTGTAGAGCACAGCGGCGACTTCAATCTTACCCACCTTGGCTTCCAGATACGCACGCTGCTCCCGGGCTGCGGGTATATTGTCTCCGGTATCGATAATAATCCAGCCCTCAGGCCCTTCAATGGCCGTGCTATTGGCGAGTCCCCAACCGGCAAGGTGATAAACGCCGTCTGTAACCTCAACAATCGCTTTTTCCTCTGCTCCCATGATCTGGTTACCTTGAGCCGCCATTGGGTGAGTAACAGCACCGGAAGCCATGGTGACGGTTTCATCGGAGAGCGACATGCCGTATTGGCTGTGCAAGTGGGAATCTGCCTGGGAGGCTAGAGAAAAGCTGCTGAGGAGCAGACTGGTAAAGCTCAGTGCGGGTAGCGTGTTAAGCATTGTGTGTGTTCCTGGTGATTAGACTGTGGGAAATCGGTGAAGCACTTGCCCGGCGCGGGACCGGGCAAGCATCGGCCTTATAGAGCAATCAGAATCGATACAGGGCCTGCACCGCGATGGTACGTTGGCGCTCCATATAGCCCGTGTACGAAGGTGAGCCCAGTGTCGCTGACAGCGGTGTATCAGTGACAAAGCTCGAGATATCTTCGTCAGTCAGGTTTTTTCCAACGAGCGCCAGGCTCCAGTTATCCGCTTCCAGTGCCAGGCGCGCATTGACCTTGGTGAAGGCTTCCTGCTCGACATCGGGATTCAGGGTCACATCCACGAACTGGTCATCGGTATACATCACATCAACGGTGGCATGAAAATCCATATTGGCCGTTAGACCGGTGACGTAGTCCAGGGAGGAACTGGCGGTCCATTCCGGAGTAAAGATATTGCGCTTACCACTGTAATCACACAATGATTCGCCGGTCTCGAGGGTAACTTTTGCCGAGCAGGCCCCGTCCTGGTAATCATCGAACTCGAAATCAAGGTAGGCGGCGGCAAACGTCCAGGTCAGACCCTCCGACAACAACCAGCGCCCGTCCAGTTCAACGCCCTGCGTTGTCGCCTGGGCGGCGTTACCGACCACGAAGCCCAGGGTGCCGTCAAACTGGCTGACCTGCAGGTCCTCGTAATCGCTGTAGAAGATAGCTGCATTCAACTCCAGCCGGTCTTCCAGCAAACGGCTTTTGGCGCCCAGTTCATAGGCCACCACGGTCTCGTCACCGTACTCGAAATCACCGGCCCGGTTACCGCGGGCATCAAAACCACCGGCTTTAGCGCCGGTTGAGACAGAACCGTAGAGCATGGTTTCCTGGGTCACATCCCACTCATAGATAGCGGTCGGCGTAAAGAAGCCCTCGCCACGCTTTTCATTGAGGCGGTGTGTGGGAAACACCCCACCCGTTGCATCACCCAGATTGGCATAGTCCACCCCGAATACCGCGCTGCCGGTAGCGGCTTGAACGATATTAAGATCACCTGTTGTGGTGTCATAGACATTCATCTCGCGGTAGCCCGTCTTGTCCTCGTCTGTGTAGCGAGCGCCCAGTGTCAGGCGATTGGTATCGTTGATACTCCAGGTTCCCTGCGCGAATACCGCCCAGGTCTCACTGTCGCCGGAATAATCGCGTGTGCTCAACAGGTTGGTCAATGCGCCAAGAGCCGCCAGGCTGGGATTACCAATGGCCGGCCCAATCACACCCAGCGCAGACCAGAGGTTTTCATCATCCACCATAAAATTCGCATGCAGGTCCAGTTCCCAGTCCTGGTAGTAGGCTCCGGCTATCCAGTCGATGGTCTCACCCCCGGGGGAAGTAAAGCGGATTTCCTGGCTGTACTGGTCATAGCTCTCCTCCTGGGTCATGGTAAAGGCATCGATACCGGCACCATCCGTATCCAGTAACTCATCGGTGTCATAGCCCAGGTAACCCGTGACGCTGGTCAGGGTGAAACCATCGGCCTCCCAGTTCACTGTCAGGGTGACATTGTCGGTGTCGGTATTGCTGTACTCATCGACATTGGTGTTGCGCTTGAAGTTCTGTTTGCCGTCATCGCTGCCGATATCCTGGCCTGTGAGCAGGCCGACCAGCTCAGCCGACTGCGGATAGTTCAGGCCGTAAAAGGGGCTGGCGGGATCGGGGTTGGTATAGGTAAAGCTCATTTCGTCGGTGCGGCCATCCAGATCGAATTCCGTGTGCTCAACCTTGAGCGATACCTCCACGGTATCAGTGGGGTCCCAGGCCAAAATGCCACGCACTGTAGTGTCTTCACGATTGGCTTCGTCATCGCCATTGAGGTTGTTCTCGAAGTAACCGCCATCCTCGTAATAGCGCACGGCTAAACGACCACGCAGCGTATCTGTGAGCGGACCCGACACTACCAGGTTAGCCACGCTGGTCTCATAGTCCGGCTCGTACTCCAGCATGATACTGCCCTCCAACTCATCGCTGGGCTTGTTGGTTACCAGTGACAGGGCGCCAGCGATGCTGTTCTTACCAAACAGTACGTTTTGCGGGCCACGCAGTACTTCCACTCGAGCCAGGTCCAAAAAGGGCATGCGTGCAAGCGGGGCACGACCCAGGGCGATATCGTCGACATACTGCACCACACTCTGCTCAAAACCCTGGTTGATACCGGAACCGATGCCGCGGATGACCAGGTAGCTGCCGATCGAGGTATCTGACTTCTGGAAGTTGGGGATGTAGGACACCAGGTCTGCGAGATCCATAATGCCCGATTCCTGCATTTTAGTGCCGGAGACCGCGCTGACGGACAGCGGTACGTCCATCAGTGACTGGGCGCGCTTCTGGGCTGTTACTATCACCTCCTCCAAAGCGAAGTTCTGAGCCGATGCCGGTAATGTCATGGCCAGTGCAGCCACCATGGGTGTCAAGGTGCTTACAGCACGCGAAATAGTCTTAAATTTCATAATTTTATCCTCTAATTACAACAGTTAGTTTTCATTTCCCGGGTATAGATCCAACCTAGCGTGAGACAAATCTTAAGCCTCACGGTATGTCCTTCTAAAACAAGATCAGCCCGGGGATTGGGCGGCTTGACCGCAGAGACATTTACTCCGCAGCCAGGCAGCCCAAGGCTTCAAAGTCCGCCTTGCTGGAATAACTGGTCACAGGGTAATAAGGACCCATATCCTTTTCGGCAGACGCCATAGAGCTTACATTCTGTATGCTTTGCTGGAAGTCATCGCCACTCATATTTCTCAGGATTAAGTACGACTGGCTCGCGTCGCCGACGCCATTACCGCGCTCGCCCCAGTCCAACCAGGTAATGCCGCATTCTGCCTTAGCGTTAATGGGTCGATTAACGGCTCTGGACACCACGATTGTGAAATTACGATCCTCATCGAGCACAACATTCGAGTCGTATATGCAATCCGAGTAAGCGGTCGTCACAATACTTTCGTTCGAGCACAGCGACCAATAGCGCAGATCGTATTCTCCAGAGGCGATATCCCAACCACTGGCCGGCGTTCGTGGCATTTTTCCTTTCAATACCACCATTTCGCCAAAGGCCTCATTGACGTAAGTGCTGATGTAGTCGTTGTGTGTATTGGAATAAAATCCCGCTTTTTTGGCCAGACGACCCGCAGCGGATCCGGCAATACCCGTTTCGAGAAATTTGCGATCCGGGATATGTCGGGAAACCGAGTATGCCCCGCCCCAAAACTTCAACCATTCCACCTCGGCCTTTGCAGGGAAACCTTCGGGAGCACCAGGCCCGTAAACCAGGTTTTTATACGTAGACTCCTCCATCGCAACGCTGGGTGATTTTCTATCGGGAGAACCGGGGAACGGACTGTTGACCGCTTTACACATCGCGTCGCCTGTCAGCCGTTCGCCGTCATTCATAACCAAAGCAACTTCGGGCATGCCGGCCCCGCCCGTGTAGTCGGTACCCGCTGCTGGCACATAAATCCGCAGTAGCAAAGGTAGCTGTGTATTGCGTGTTTCCGGATCGCCTAGATACAGCGTATTGCCGGGGCGCTCGCCCGAGGGCGCCGGGCCGGCCACAACATTGACAATATAGCTGCCGCCGCTCTTATCGTCGCTGGCAAATGGGTTGGCTCCTGTACTTGCCACGATATCGGCGTCGAGTATTGCGTCGGTTGGTTGAGACAGCTTGTCATAGGCGTTATAAGACATATAACGAGCGTTTGGATAATTGCCCCTGATCTCCAGGTGTGATGCGTTTTCTGGCAGCTGGAAATTCGACCCCCAGTACACAGCTCCCTCGTCCGGGTAGGCAATATTGTAGGTCTCGTAACTCACCGGGCCAACCCAGAAGCAGTTATGGAAACCTTCCACCTCCGGGCCAGAGAATTCAATCATTTTGACCAGCGACAGTGGGTTAGATTCAGCCGGGTGGATGAGTCTTGCGAACCCCGTGCAGTTTTTTGAGTCTGCTCTTGGGTGTCCTGGGGTCCAGTCTGCTCATCGAGTTGAGAATCACCACATGCCACTATTGTGGTAGCGATGAAGCAAGACGCCAATACACTGGTTAATAGATGCATGCCAAATGCCTCCTTGGTGGCATTGTTCTGCCCATTACAGCTGTTTTTTTGAAATACGCTTTTGCTTGTCAGGTTTCTCATTTCGCTATCTTCGTTCATTGGCATTTCTTGCAGTAAGTACGAAATAGCTTACCGAAACCATTTTTTGGGCGCTTTGCATATCAGGACATATATTTTGCAAAAGAAGACACTTGGTTTTGTTGCCGGACGACTTTCCAGGTTGGAAGGCTATGGCTTGTTTACGAAGTACTGTGGTGCCGGCGCCACTCCGAGGGGGACACGCCAAACTGATGTTTGAACGCGCGGGAGAAGGTACTGATATCGGCAAAACCGACCATCAGCGCCACAGTTGTCAGGGGGATGCTGGAATTTTTCAGATGCCTGCAGGCCAGGTTGAATCGCTCACCGTCCAGTAGTATCTGATAGGTCAGGTCCTTGCGTTTCAAGCGGCGCTGCAGGGTGCGTTTGTCACAGTTAAAATAGCGCGCCACGCTCACCATCGAAGCGCTGCCGGAGGGGAGTAGCTGCCGTATTATCTGTTTGACCTGAGCGGTGAAATCACGTGCCGCGTCTTGGTTCTCCTCGGCTGCATATCGACTGAGGATTTCGCGCAGGTAGTCGTTCTTGGAGTGTACCGGCAAGCTGAGATAATCGGACGAAAAGATAAAACCGTCGAACTCCGCGTTAAATCTGATGTTGCTGCCAAACAGTTGACGATAGAACCAGGTTTCCGGGGGGGGATCATAGTGAAAAAAAACCTCCTGCGGCCGCCACTGGTTGTTGCTGAGCAGGCGCCAAATTTTGCTGGCATGCGTGACGGCCATAGCAGTTGCCTGCGTGGAAATAGGCGGGACGTCTTTCTCAAAGGTCAGTCTAAGCGTGGTGTAGTCCCCTTCGGTTTCGAGACTCCAGTTCAGCCCCTGGGCAACCATGTTGCTATAACGAACATACTCGTTGTGGGCCGTTTCCAGGTCCGGGGAAGACTGCATGATCAACCCCACAATACCCATATAGAAGGTAGGTTGTTGCCGACTTCCCAGTAGCAGTCCGAAGTGAGGGCAATGGCAGAGTTCTGCCGCCTTTTCAAGCAAGGCACTGACCGCACCAATCTCGACCAGTGAGTCGTCTTCTTGACAAAGGTCCAGCGGTAAACCGAAGGATTGCAAGAGTGGCGCTAACTCCACCTCAAATTCGTCGAGTAGCTGGGGCAGACCGCTAATTGCTCCTGAGCGGACAAAGAAGGACACGGGCTTTGATCTCCTCAGGCAATCCTACTAGTTTGGCGCCTTAGAAATAGACAAATAACGTCAGGATAGATTGGATTGACGTCAAATGCAAAGATAGTGAGGCGCAATAGTTGCCTTAAACTCCCAATAAAACCGCCTTGGGATACAGCAATCGCGCGGGCCGTTAGGCGGTGCGATAAGGGCTTGGTGATGCTGTCGTCGATCGCATAAACACTAGAGCGAAGGTGGCTGTATAGAGCAATAGTGAAAAGCTGGCACTGTTGCTGCGACTCGCGTCATTACTCTGGAAAACCCAACGCTGTCCTCTTTTGCACAAAGGTTGGCTTTTTTTGCAAAGCGGCAATCGGTGACCTCGCTAGGATATATGCAAAGTTAATTTAACTATCCGAGGAGAAACCGGCGTGCTGAGATCATTGAGAACCTGCTTTTATAAATGCTTGATGGTGATGCTAAAGCTCGTGGCAAGGTTATTGCCACAGGCGAGGCCAGTGATCTATACAGGGCCGGATTCCTCCCTGCAAATGTGCAGAAGCATGGCTTACCTGGAGATTCGAAAAGTCCTGATTGTGACTGATCCTGTGCTCAAGAAACTGGGTGTATTGGACAAAATCATAAAGGTGATGGATGAAACTGGCATAGAGTGGTGTGTGTACAGTGATGTCCTTCCAGACCCCACCTATACCATTGTGGAGGAGGGGGTATCGGTCTTGCGGGAGCAGAACTGCGATGCCGTTTTGGCCGTTGGCGGAGGGTCATCTATAGATGCGGCCAAGGTGATGGCAGTGCTTGCCACCAACGACACGCCCTTGAGAAAGCTGACTGGTGTATTAAAAGTGAAAAAGCCGGGATTGCCACTGTTTGCGGTGCCAACAACGGCCGGAACCGGCTCAGAGGTGACCATTGCCGCGGTAGTTTCGGACCCGGATACCCACCAGAAAACACCGGTGATGGATCCGAAAGTGGTTCCGGTTGCCGCAGCGCTTGATCCGCTGTTGATGGTCGGGATGCCTCCCCACATAACGGCGGCGACGGGAATGGATGCCCTCACCCACGCGATAGAAGCCTATATATCGACTCATGCCAACATGGAAACGGACCGGTACGCAAAATCCGCCATCAAAATGATCTTGAAGTATTTGCCTAAGGCCTATGGCAATGGACAAGACTTGCAAGCACGGGAAGCCATGGCACTTGCCTCCTGTTATGCAGGTTTGGCGTTTACCAAAGCCAACCTGGGGTACGTCCATGCGATTTCCCATAACCTGGGGGCCATGTATCAGATACCGCACGGTCTGGCCAATGGGATAGTCTTACCTTACGTCCTCGAGTACTCCCGGGATGCCGTGACCGACAGGTTGGCACAGTTGGCGGTTGCCGTAGACCTGGGGACGACAGATCTCGGTGAAGACAAATTATCAGAAAGGTTTATCGACAGAGTCAAACAGCTTTGTAAAGAACTGAATATTCCTGACAAGGTGGAGCAGCTCAACAAAGCGGATATTGGCAGAATTGCCAAGGACGCCTTGAAAGAGGCGCACTACCTGTATCCGGTGCCGAAATATATGGATCAACGGCAATGCACAGCAATATTGACAAGGATGTTGCCCTGAGATATCCCCTCGCTGATCAATACTAAAGATAAAGACTATCGATATTTGTCTGTGCAAGAGCGATCAGGAACGTGGGAGATCTTTCTAAGTTATCTTCTAAGAGATTTACACTATGAACTACGCGTTACCCCTGCAGGCGTTTACTGCTCAGGTTACCAATAACCCGGATAAAATCTACCTCAACCAACCCCATCATGGTCGGTGGACGAGCTATAGCTGGGCACAGGTGGATGACCATGCCCGTCGTATTGCCAGTGCCTTGCAAGCCCAGGGTTTCAAAGTAGGTGATCGCATTGCCATCCTATCGAAAAACTGCGCCGAATGGATCATTGCCGACCTGGCCATCATGATGGCTGGCATGGTTAGTGTGCCCATTTACGCCACGGCAGGTGTTGAGACTATTCAGCATGTCGTCACGCACAGTGGTGCCAAGGCTGTGTTTGTCGGCAAACTCGATAGCTTCGATGCCGCTAAAGCGGTACTGGACGGCAGTATATCGCGGGTAGGGTTTCCATACCCGACTGTGGCGACTGATATGCAGTGGGGTGACTGGCTACGTGATTACGCGCCCGTGCAGGAAGTTGCCAACCCGGGTGAGGATGAGGTGATGACGATTGTCTACACCAGTGGCAGTACCGGCCTGCCGAAAGGGGTTGCGCTGACTTATCGCAACCTGGGAGTGTCCGGTGAGGCCAGCGGGCAGAAACTGCACAGCCCGGAACGCGATCGCTGCCTGTCCTACCTGCCCCTGGCCCATATCACGGAAAGAACCAATGTGGAGATGGGGTCTTTTAACTGCGGCATGGAACTTTTCTTTACTGAAAAACTGGATACCTTTGTCAACGATTTAAATCATGCCAAACCCACGGTCTTTATTTCCGTGCCCCGCTTATGGACTCGTTTCCAGTCCCAGGTATTGGCCAAGTTTCCGGAGACCGAGTTGCAGTCGCTATTGCAACAACCCGAGACCTGTGAGGCGCTAGCGGCCCAGATTCGAGAGCAGCTGGGTTTTGGCCATGGGCGAATCTTTGGTTCCGGATCGGCACCTATTGCGCCCTCGCTATTGGAATGGTTTAGCAAATTAGGTGTGCCTATCTCAGAAGGCTGGGGTATGACCGAGACCAGCGGTATGGCCTGTACCAATCAGCCCTATGAGCCGGAAGGCCTGGGGACAATAGGCCGCCCGATTGATGGCGTGGAGATGAAACTCTCCGAGACAGGCGAAGTGTTGATTCGTGGCGACGTGGTTTTTTCCGAGTATTACCGCAATCCGGAGGCCACAGCGGAAGCGTTTATCGATGGCTGGTTCCGCACCGGTGATCGAGGTGAAATCACTGAAAGCGGCCACTTCAAAATAATCGGCCGCCTCAAAGAGCAGTTTAAAACCGCGAAGGGCAAGTATGTGGCGCCAGTGCCTATTGAGAGTATTTTGGCCCACAACCCTGACGTGGAGCAGGTGTGTGTGATGGGTGCCGGTCGCAAACAGCCCATTGCCGTGGTGGTGTTGGCCGAAGAGCTAGGCAACGATGCATCAAAAATGAAACCCATTCGCGAGCGTTTGCAGGAACCGCTGATTACGACCAATGAAAAATTGGAATCACACCAACGTCTGGACAATATCCTGGTGAGTGATACTCCTTGGACAGTTGATAACGGCATGCTGACGCCGACGCTAAAAATTCGCCGCAATAAGCTGGAGGAGTTTTACGCGGATCTCCTGACATACCGTATGCCTACGCCAGTCTACTGGCTGTAAGCGGTGCCATCCCATGGATAAGTAATTCCGGCCAGATAACCCTGTTTAGGCACAAGCTATGACCATATTGTTAAATAAAATGCAGGAGAGTGATTTATGATAAAAGCCGGTTATTCATCGACGAGAGTTTTAGCGCTAGCCACGTGTGGGTGGCGAAATGCCAAAAAAAATCATAGTAATCATCGAGATATTGCCAAAAATACCCCACTTATTTCATCGAAACTCAGAAATATCAAATGATAGTCCGTTCGCCATAAATCTCCCCAATCCCATCTAGCTCATGGTATTGCCAGGATCTGGCTGGTTGCTGTGCATATAGAAGCGGCATGCAGTAAGCTGCGATAAAGAAACCGCTGGCCGATTTGTACCTGGCAATTGGGGCATGGTATACCCCCTTCAAGCTCGACAGTGGGATCAGGTCTGGCCGGAGAATTTTGGTGGAGTCTATAAAGCGCCGGCTGTGGGTCTGGTCAATGGCGTGTACATGGGTGTACAGGAGGAGGACGAATGACTGGCTGCATCGGGGTTTTTATTGTTCCAACGGGGTTTCGTTTTGAAAAACCCCGTTCCGGAAACCCTTGCGGGGCATGGGCTGCGGCTGATTACCGGGGTATTCGGGGTTTTATTTCAACTGCTGGGAAATATTTTAAAAATGATCATCCAGATCAACTTGATCATCAGGGGCACAAAAAAATATTTTCAGCGACCAAAAAAAACCCCAAATACCCCAAATACCCCGTTTTTGCCAGCAGGCCGAGAGAGATAGACGCCTCCCCAGGTCTGGCCAAGAAATTTTGATGGGCTCTATAAAGCGCGGGCTGTGGATTGGCCAGGGTGAAACTATCAGGCTGAACGTCTGCTATTATCGATAGCGACCGTTAGCGGGTTTTGAGGGTGTACTTCGCTTGTCGACTCAGAAAGGCCCTTGGCCCTCCAGCGTTTTGGGTTCTACGTCACCACGCAGCCACGACCGTTTTCACCACACAGCGGTCGTTAAAAAGCGGTCGTCCGGGAATGCCTCTATGGCAAATTGTAACCTCGGCTACTCGGATTCATTCTGAAATATCGCTCGGCGGCGACAGCTTCTTCACAGACTGGAAGCTCCCCAAAACATCCCGGGGATCATTCCGCCTCCTGGACGTGGCCTTGCATTGCCAAAAGTTCTGTTAAAACTTTCGCAATACTCCCGGTCTCTGCCCCTATTGGTTACACAGTCTTCAATGGCCTGTTCTCGCAGCGGAGCAATATTTTCCTCACGCTGCTTCTGGCACTCTTCCATAAGTTCCAAAGCACCGTCCCGTGTAATTTCTTCGGCAAAGACGGCCCCACTTAGTATTATCGTGACGACGACAATTAGAAACTGACGATTTGACACGGCCATAAAATTCTCCCGCTGTCCTTATTGAATCCAGTTAATAAAGTGTAACTCCGGCATCAGAATCCCAAAGCGAAACTCAACATAAAATGGTTTCCTTCAATTCTCCGCTCCGCATGGTACTCGTATAGCCATTTTGCAATAAAGCTGACGTCACTCCCGCCTACTTTTGTGTTCCACAATAAGGCCGGCCCAATACCAGCCGCCTCTCCTTTGAAGCTTCCCAGGAGAGCACCATCTCCGCTGTCTCCTGTTACTTGTTTCAAGTAAAATCCCTGAAGACCGATAGCGAACTTCTCAGATAGATATTGATTAAACATGTAATCGATGTGCAGCTCCTGCCCGGTCTGATAGTCGGTATCCGAATTTTCTGTGTTGTAAATGTACCCAATGTTTGCGGACAACTCCCTGCCCGTCTCGGGATTCAGATAAGTAACTGCAATGTTGGTGTCGAAGCTCCAGTAGTTGAGCCCCGGATTCGCGAGATCATCCTCATCGTACTTGGAAGTAGGTGTGACAATATATTCAGCGAAACTCAGGTGTACGTTCTCCCAGCCCCAAAAGAGGACCCATGGAATGAGCGTCACGTCTCCCAGACCAAGCGTGTCGTCCTGCCCACTCGCCTGAACACCGGCAGCCTCGGCCTCGCCCTTTATATCTGCGTGAACGATTGGTACAAGCGTGCCGAAAGCATATTTGGCGCCAAAGAGTTCAACACCAGGTTGATACAGAAACGTCGTGAGGTTCATTAAAAACTCTAAATCCGCATCTACATCCACCGAGCCGGCCCGCACGGAGCGGCCACCATCTGCTTCGTAATAATAAACATCGTTCCGAATGGTGAATTTTGTCTCCGGTGCCAGTGCAACAGCGAAATCCCCGTATGTACCTGGAATATAGTTGCTGTAACCGCCTTCAGCTGCCCCTGCTGGCTTCGCCCCGATGGCTAACAATGCGACAATCAAACCAACATTGAGCTTCCAACTGTTGTAGATAGTCATCTGCATTTACTTCCTGGGAATATATGGGTCTGGAGTGCCGAGCAGGATTGGTGGCTCTGCTACCAGCGTCATTTTGAAATCGACAACACGAGACAACACAACCGGCAGGGTCCATGTAGACTCGGGTGCAATATTTCTGGTTTCTTTTGGGTCTTTCATCAGGTTGTAAATATGCGGAATATTAAGTTTCTGTGGGGCGCCGAACATACTGTTTAACTCAACAAAGTGTACTTTCCAGTTACGCCACTTGTATGCGTAAAGATCATCGCCGTTATACACGGGAAATCCTTCACGCTTGCTACGCCCATTCTTGTTGAAGAAAAGATCGGACTGATCCACGCCGTCAATAATTCGGTCACTGGGTACATCATATCCGCCAATCCCAGCGAATGTAGGTAAAAGATCGGTGATGTGCACCATCTCGTTAGTCACTTTTCCTGCTGGAACCTTTGACGGCCAACGGATGATAAAAGGCGCCCGCAATGAGCCTTCAAGTGCTGTGAAATAATGACCCCGCCAGTAGCCGGCTGTACCACGATAGGCCGCCACTTCTTCGGGGCCGTTATCACTGGCAAATATCACAATCGTTTTATCACTGATGCCAAGCTTACCCAAGGTATCGAGCATTTCGCCCACATGGTGATCCATCTCCACCACAGAATCAGCGAAGTCGCCATTCCCGGTTTTACCTGCGAAATCAGGGTGTGGGATGGTCGGTAAATGCACCTGTGTAAGTGGGACAAAAGCGAAAAAAGGTTTCCCCGCTTTTGTTTGACGCTGCATAAAATCAATTGCGCGTCGCGTCAATTCAGTATCAATCCTGCGTCGGACGTTCAGGTCATAGGGCTCGACAGTCTTCGGCTCCTCACCCCGCCCGGCTTCCTGAATAAAGGGCTTGAGACCCACTTCAGGATCGTATTGGAACTGCGAACTGTATTGGGACTCATCGGTGGTGTTGGCGATGCCATACCATTCGTCAAATCCCTGATCAGTTGGGAAGCGACCCTTGGTATCACCAAGATGCCATTTACCAAACATGCCGGTGACATACCCTGCATCAGACATGAGTTCTGCAATGGTTTTTTCCCACTGAGTCATTCCATAAAGCATGCCCCAAACAACTTTGGTTGTACCTGAACGAATCGGGTGTCGTCCAGTCATCAATGCTGATCGGCTGGGTGTGCATTGTGGTTCAACGTTGAAATTTGTTAGACGCATACCTTCTGCAGCGAACTGGTCGATTCGTGGCGTGGGTGCTCCCCTTAACTCTCCGCCACCATATACACCCAATTCGCCATATCCCAGGTTATCAACCATGATCAGCAGAATATTTGGCTTCCCTGATGCTGCCCACACAGCAGAATTACTGCCCCAGAGCATAATTATCGCGGCAACGGCAATCAGAAATACGTTTGCTGGTCTTTCCATGGGTATGCCCCCTCATGTGGATTACATGTACAGCAACATAGACTAATGGTTTTTCAAGCCTAGAGGAAATTGAATGTCTGCAAGGGTTGAAAAGCGACATTTCATCCATCACAGCCCAAATGTCTCAAAATAGAACAGAACGGCCATTCACACCTCTTTGCGGTCATCCCCCTCACCGATCTGATGAGCCACCTCTAACTGATTTCGCTTTCAGAATCTTGCTTTAACTGCATTAACATATATCTCCCAACGATCATTGCAATAATAACCGCCATATAAATACTGCCCATGGCCGCCTCGAATATCGCGAGCCTTTTGCCAAATACGGACAGGGGCACAACGTCACCGAAGCCTACTGTGGTCAGGGTGATGAAACTGAAATAAATTAAATCAACGGGTTCAGACGTTCCTGAAAAGGAACCCGGCGAAATGCCCTCTACAATGTTATAAATACCCGCCCACATGATCCCAATCAATAGATAAATAGATATCGCACAATATATCAAGTTAGCTGTTACCACTCTGGCAGATAGTAGGTTTTTCACCAGTAAAGAGACGATATAAAAATAGAGAATTGTAGCGAAGCTAACTGCTACAACCATCAAAACGCGGCTTGTAAAATAAACGTTAAGGCCGTCAAGTATCACAAAGGGCGCTGCGATAAGGAGAATGATCATCGGTTTTTTCCTATCCTCAGTTAGAGCATAGGCGCTCGCTAAAGGTATCATTGCTAAAAACAAGGTAGAAGAAAGGTGGCCAATTAATCCGAGGGATCGGATAAATGGGCTGACCAACAATACCAACATGATCGCAAAAATGATGTAGAGAAATCTGTTCTTCATTTTAACCTGCCTGACGTCGTTTAGTGTTTGGATAAGTGAATAATCTGGTGTTATGGGTCTGGCAATTGAACTCTATACATTATCTAGCCGAGATTTAATAAACTCTACGTACATCGGCAAAGGATTTGACACCAATCGAGCCGTTTTATAAGAGATATTTTTCTGCCAGTTTTTTAGTTTAGCCTGCTAATCGCAGATTGTGTATTTGTCTCTGAGTCGGCGTACAGTATTTCACCAGAGCGTGAATGTCCCTTCCTAGGACATTGCGGCCCCTCGACCTCGCATTCGCCACGCCGAAATGCAACTCAATGAAATGTCCCTTCATGGCACCAAGCGGCTGAAAAACGCCCTCTGATAACCACTTCCGTAGCGACCGGTAAGCAGTGAATACCGGTCATTGATCACCCCTTCCCCAGGCTCACCAAAGATATTTTCGATGGGCCACTTTACCCACGCCCGAGTTCCAGCCCCAAAACTGAAACCCGCCAGTCTAGTCGGGGCTAGAAGAGAGGAGGATTCCATACTTTGAGTCGATTGCTCCAGCGTCTACTGGAACATTACCCATCTCGCGTTAATTCTTCGCTTCCATCTTCGCCTTCAGGTCAGCGAACGGATTATAGGTCGCAGGTTTTATTTCGGTGTCCTTGGTGCTGCCATAGCGCACGAGGTTCTCAAACTTGGTGTGTTCCTCGTCGTGACAATAAATGCAGAGTAGCTCCCAGTTGCTACCGTCGTTGGGGTTGTTGTCGTGATTATGATCGACATGATGTACGGTTAGCTCCGACAGATTCTTGCGATCGAATTCCCGCGTGCAACGGCCACAGATCCACGGGTATATCTTTAGTGCGCGTTCACGATAGCCCTTCTCACGCTTAGCGTTGTACTCGAGCTGCTCCGCACGCACTTGTTCGAAGCTACTGGATGATGGCTTTTGAGTAGTCATGACGTTCTAGTTCTCATCGTTTGATTAAATCAGCGCACAACCACTTGGGCGAGAGCAGGTATTGAAGTAGAGATTGGACCAGTCCGGAGGATTCTCACTGAAGATGACGCCAAACTGTTTCACGGGATCACTTTCGCTTTTCTGGCCGTCTATGAGCAGATCCAGTGGCAGGCCATTTACCGAAGTAGTTTCGTAGATAGCTACTATGCGCAGTTCGACAACATGACCCTCGGCAGTGGGGACCGGCATACGCATTCTTCTGCGCCAGCCCTCCAGGGTTTCGGCTTTGCCAATTGGATTATAGTGTTCAGCTATCTCGGTCATGAGTGGGTCCTGGGTCAGTTGGTGCAGTCTACTACGGATTGACCACACCTCCACCCTCTGGATGAAGTGACCCGTGTGATTTGGCTACAGGTGGTGTGGATCTTCTATGAATGTCTGCAACGTGCAAGGCCGGGCGGTTGATAGATCAATATTCGATCTGCGGCGAGCAGCAATGCCCTATAAACGGCTAAATGGTCTAGAATGAGCTGAGGGTCCGCTCATTACTCAAAGCGGCCGGTCGAGAAAAGCCCTGATTCCGGTTTTTCCACAGAGTGAGTCCATAGAACACATTTTAGGTGGCATGGGAGAACCCCAACGTGACAACGTTTGAGTATCTTGCGATCGCTTATTCCTTGCTATTCTCCGCGACTGCGCTGCGCCTTATCGGGGGGCTTCCCCATGTCTTCCGCCAAGATAGTCGGTATGGCGTACACGCTGCCATCGTGGTCTTGATTCTCTTAGGAACCGTTCAAAACTTCTGGGTGTTCCTTGGATACCAACACATCGAGTGGACCTTTGCGCGCTTCATAGGGTTACTTGCCGTCCCCGGGACGCTGTACTTCATTGCCTCGATGCTGATTCCGGACAATCCGAGCATCATCGAGTCTTGGAAGAAGCATTACTTTGAGAGACGTGTTCAGCTCTTTTCTGGGATTATCGGTTGGATGCTTCTGGCACTCGTCAACACCACTTTTACCCTCGGCATGCCCCTCACAGATCCAGCGAGGGGAGTGCAGCTAGGTCTATTTGCAGTCGGAGTGTGTGGACTGAGTTCAGCGCGCCCCTTGGTCCATCAGATCCTAGTCGGAGTTATATTGGTCTTGGCGCTTGCATTCGGAATAATAGTGATGCGGATTTACGCGCCAGTCGGCTAGTCATCCCTCTCCCGCTTCAGATCCCTCTGAGGCGAAAGATCTACGCTATGACCGCAACTGGCACGGAGCAGACGCTGGCCAGATCAGGTAGAATCGCGGTGAGCGGCCGCTGTTTACACAAAGCTGCCGCTGGTGACACAAATAACAAAGCCCGTATTTCTCCGTATGTACCGTTATACGCGCCAGCTAAATAGACAGGAGGTTGATTTGAAAAGAAATTCCGCTTCCCGCAATTCTGCATACCAGGACTGGGTGTTATATAGACCGGTCTATATACTTAACTATTAACTGCCTATGAAAACTCTGCTGAAAATTGGAATTTTAGTAGAATTTATCCTTGGTTTTACCATGATATTCTTTTTGTGGATTCTTGGTTTGATCTTGAGTCCAGTGTCTTTAGGAAATGTTGTAACAGGCCGGCAGCCTGATCATATTGTGCTGTTACTGTTAGTGTTTTTAGGTGGTCTTGGCCTTTGGGGGATATGTCAGCTTACCATTAAATTGGTAGTGCCATCTTTCCGTATTAAAGATGCAAGGCGAATTAAACTCTTTCTAATGGCAGGTCTGAGCGCATTGTGTTTCTGGGGGTATTCGACGACGATATCGAGTGTTGAATACGCAGCTATAATTTTTTTTCCAGCTATTGTCACAGTGCATTTTTCTTATTTAGGTCGAGAGTATTTGTGGGACAGCAGTTAACAAAGCATTGCAGCGGGCAAGCCGCTGAATGCGGCGTTACTGAGGGTCCGGTTATGGCACGGAGCAGACGCTGGCCAGATCAGGTAGAATCGCGGTGAGCGGCCGCTGTTTACTCTATATAGTCCGCTGGTAACCTGTGGAGGAAGCGGGCTTCGGGGTCGGCTATCGTCGACACAAAGCAGACGTTCGTTAAAACCCGGATTTCGGTTTTTCAAAGGAATTATTTCCGTATAACTTACTGTTATGTTTCAAATACCGTTTGCTTGGCAAACGTTTAATATCAAGTCACTAAAAGTATAGGAGATATTTATGGCTAAGGGAAAAGATGCAAAAAAAGCAGTGAAAAAGAAAGCTGAAAAAACATTGAAAGAAAAACGCAAAGAGAAAAAAGAAAAGCAGTCTAGTAAACGATAAGCAAGCTTATCCACTAATTATGCGTTGTATGCACAACTAGACTAAAATTTGTTTTTGTAAAGGTGATAGCAAAAACAGAATACTATTATTCACCATAAAATAAAGAGAACGTTATGAGTAAAGGTATAGTTAAGTGGTTCAACGCTGATAAGGGCTTTGGTTTCATTACACCCGAAGATGGCGGAAAAGATCTTTTTGTTCATCATTCAGAGATACAGAGTGGCGGTGGTTTCGCAACACTTAATGACGGCCAGGCAGTTGAGTTTGAAGTTGGGCAGGGTCAAAAAGGTCCGTGTGCAAACAAGGTTGTCCCACTTTAAGTTGCACACATAACAAGGCCAGGCAGCAGGGACGTCACCTACGGCGCCGCCTCTGCCGGCTGCGTTATTGAGCGTCCGCTGTTGGCACAAAGCAACCCCCTGAGTAGCTAAAAATCCGTGCTCCCGAAGGGCCGTTGTGTGGTGGGAACGGCCGTTCAGTCAACAAGCGGCCTAATGGGCTACACTGATCCGTAGGGCAACTTTTACCTACCTGACGGCTATCTTGGCTGAAAGTGGCGTGTATCGGGCTTTCCAACTGTTACGCTCGCCTTAATCTCAGGCCACGGGCGATATACTGTATTTTGCTTGTAGGCTTCCTCTGGTATTTCGATCACCACTGGCTTGCTCTCTGTAACCATCTTGCCCCCTCCTAACTCCCCCAACAGTCGGGAGAGTTTCAGATTGCCAATTTGCAGTTTGCCTATTAGTACGGCCAGTACACCCCAGCCACAAACCCCGCTGCAATGCCCAGGGCCATGCCCAGCCATATAGCCTGGGTGGCTACTGCCGAAAGGTGATCTTCTATTATCTGTTCTTGATCCACAGGCCAAGAATAGGCCATGTTCCGCCGCCAGGATATGCGGCAACAGTACCAAAATGAGGTATAGGTTATTGAATGGCTGAATTTTGTGGAACCTGGATGGCCGTTCAGTTCTACAAACGGCCTAATGGGATATGAAACCGAATTAGTCGCCGACGACTCCAGAGGGTCATATCGATGTAATAAACTATAATTTGGTCTCCCAGTTTCACCCCGAGGAGCGTGACCATGACTCTAATGGAATTTGCACAACTTTTAGGAGACTTCAGTGATTTTTTCGGTGCAATTGCTGTAGTTGTAACTTTGATTTACCTTGCTATACAGATCAAACACAGTGCTCAATCAGTCCAAATTGCTGCCGCACAATCCTTTGCCGATGTCGACAATAGTCTCGTCAGTGTGATCAATCTATCCAGAGAACTTCCGGATGTCCTGCACAAAGGTGCTAATGGGCTATCCGAACTCAATGGAGGCGAAGCTATCCGATTTATGGCTTTCCACGACCAAGTGGTGGTGTCAATTTATGCTTCGTTCCTTCAGTGGCAGGCAGGTACGTTGGATGAACGTTTGTGGCGAACCTTTGATAGTGCACTAAGTTCTCTATTAAACCAGACAGGCCAGAAGGAATGGTGGAGTTTCCGCCGCCACTGGTTTGATGATGAATTTCAGGCGCATGTAGAAAGTATTTTAGAACGCGAGGAAGGAAAACCCATGCACCCGAAATCATTTTCGGGCTAAACCCCCCGACCGCAACGTGGTGTATTCTGCCATCCAGGGCGGCTGGGATTCCTGTAGGTGAATGTCTGCAATGTCCTAGGAAGGGTCATTTGCGCTGTGATATGGTGGCCGGCAATAAATATGACTCGTAATTCAGACTGGAATGGAAGATTTCACTTATTTTGGATTGGCTCGCGCCCTTCATGTCGTGGGTGTGGTGCTTTGGATCGGTGGCGTGGCTTTCGTTACAACCACTCTGATTCCTTCTCTGAGAGCAATGGCCAATGTGGATGAGCGATTAGCGCTTTTCGAACAATTGGAGGGAAAGTTCGCATTCCAGGCTCGGATAGTTACCGTGATTACGGGTTTGACCGGCTTCTACATGCTGGAATATATGGGCGCCTGGGATCGCTACCAACAGATGCAGTTTTGGTGGGTCCACATGATGACGCTGATTTGGTTGATTTTCACCGTGATCCTGTTTTTTCTCGAGCCATTAGTTCTTCACCGTCGCTTTAAGCTGCTGGCCACTGAGAACAGTGACAAGGCTTTTGCATTGCTTCATAACATGCACAAGATCATTCTGGCCTTAAGCTTGATCACAATTTTTGTAACCGTGGCCGGTGTACATGGCCTCGTTTTGATCTAATCGGTAACAGTCGATTCCAGGCTACTGAAAGGTCCGCTCCGTGGTGAAAGCTGCCCTCATCATGTACCCAGATCAGCCGGGCTGGATGTCTCCTTTGTGGTGTGAACGGCCCAAGAGCAGACCCCGACCTGGAGCAACCAAACGTCCGCTATCGCCAAAAGCAGACAATCATCCAGACATACCACCGGCTACAACTGCGGTGATGACTGGCCCACAGCACACCCCTTTCGACGGCCCCTGATACGTATGGATGGCTGCGCGAAGAATTTGCCCTCGCGCGCGTGAGGCCCGGCAGCCAAACAGCTCGGCCCAGGTTCGGAGTTCGGTTTTGAAAATCCCTTACCAATCTTCAACTTACCGCCACCCTGCCCAGAACTCCCCCACACCCATTTCGGCATAGGTTCGGTCTCGGCCACCGCTCCCCTACCCCACAGGAAAACCCGTTACTCTTCTTCAGCTTACTGCCCAGTCTGGCCACAGACCACCCGACTCATAATCGGAGGGTGTGTGTGCCTAAAATTATGCTGTGTCAGAAATTCATAATACAATCATGGAGTTATGGCTAACACACCGTCCGACTATGCCGGGGGATGGGTGGCGCCTCATTGGCTGGGGTTGGTGGGCGTATCCTGTCCAGCATGTCCACCACAGTGCTACTAAGCTGTTCCTCTCCAACACCCTTCGGATAGTCATGCCAGTAAGCAAAGAGCTACAAGCTATCATCGATGCCGCGCCAGCGGATTTTGCCGATCCAGCAGCTGACTACCATGCCGTGCGCGCAATGTTTGCCCCCTTCCACAGCCATCCAGTCAGCGACGAATTTCGCATTGCAGTAACGGAATATGGTGGTGTTCGATGTGGTGATTATGAACTGGAGAATGCCGTAAATAGCCGAACGATATTTCATTGCCATGGTGGCGCCTTCGTCTCTTGCCCGCTTGATGAATACCATTTTTACGCCGAAATCATTGCACGCCAAACTGATTGCAGAGTAGTAATGCCTGACTATCGGCTAGCGCCAGAGCACCCCTACCCGGCTGCCCATGACGACTGTTTCAATGCCTATTGTGGGCTGCTGGACAGCGGTGTATATCCCACCGATATCGTTCTCATGGGGGAATCTTGTGGCGGCAGCCTCGCTGTGGGTTTATTAGTGCGACTCCGAGACATCGACCTCCCCCTTCCAGCTTGCTTTGTATCAGTGACGGGTTGGTTCGACCTGGCTGTATCCGGAGAACCAGCGAATGGGCGAGATCCGTTTTTGACACCAGAGTGGGTTCGCAATCGAGGTCGGGATTACCTGCCAGGACAAATGAATCTCGATGACCCACGTGTATCGCCAGCTTATGCTGACCTGAGTGACCTACCTCCCATGTACTTGCAGATAGGCCAGTTCGATACTGTGCGCGAAGGGGCCTCCGTGCTTGCCATCAATGCCGTACGTTCGGGCGTGCAAGTCACCTTGGAGAGTTGGCCCAGCATGATCCATGGCTGGCACGGCCTGGCGAATGCGGGAGTACCGGAAGCTGTGGCTGCCTGGGCGGGGATTCGTGACTATATATCTGGGCGGTAGTCCAGACCTAGCCGGGGAGAACAAGGCCAGGCACATTGGATGTCTGAGTCGAGGAATATTATCGGGTATCTGGAGAGATGGTTTGTGGCGGGGTAGGCTTGTTTGCATGCCCGGAACCACCGCCAACTGATTACAAATCAGCTGCTCTACCTACTGAGCTACGCCAGCATAACCAATATCTTCGACAACCCGGGGCCGGTATAACCGAACATCCGCTAACAGCCCCCGGGAAGGGCGGCAATTCTAAGGGAAAGTGGGAGGGGGATGCAATAGGGGTTGAGGATAAAGTGTTTCTTGGGTTTGCGGGAGGCTGATTGCCTGAAAAGCCTCCTGGGGTCAGGTGTCGATTGCTCGGTATAGGTTCGGTGACAGATAGTGGCTATGGTTGATTTTTTCCTGCTTCCCTCCATTTTGCCTCATCAACATCAAGCCCTCCCAATTCTGATAGACTAATCACCACAAGAACAAAAACTCAGAGTAATGCAAATTTTATGGCCTCGCTAGTAAAGGAACTCAAGCGTCGCAATGTCTTTCGCGTAGCTGTCGGCTATCTGATTCTGGGGTGGGTGGTACTGCAGATCACGGATATCGTTGCTCCCGCATTGCACTTGCCAGAGTGGACCATGACCCTTGTCTTGCTTTTGGGTGTCATCGGCTTCCCTTTTGCGCTGTTTTTCGCCTGGGCCTTCGAGCTCACGCCGGAGGGACTGAAACGCGAGCATGAAGTAGATCGTTCACAGTCAATTACCCATCACACTGGCCGCAAGGTGGACTTCGCGATTATTGGATTGCTGGTGGTGGCCCTGGTCTTCATTGCCTGGGACGCCTATCTGAGCGGTCCGGATGACGAAGTACCGGTCGCTGAGGCAGTAGGCACTGCAGTCGAGACTGCCCAAATTGAACCGGGCCAGGCAACACCTGTCTCTATCGCCGTACTGCCCTTCGTCAATATGTCCCCGGATCCGGATCAGGAGTACTTCTCGGATGGCCTCTCCGAAGAAATTTTAAACCTGCTCGCCAAGGTCCCTGACCTCAAGGTGATCGCTCGAACCTCTTCATTCGCGTTCAAGGGAAAGAACCAAGACATCCGCACGATCGGAAAGGCTCTCGACGTGAGTACGGTGCTCGAAGGCTCGGTTCGCAAGTCGGGCGAGCGAGTGCGCATTACCGCCCAGCTGATCGAAGTTTCAAGTGGCGCGCACATCTGGTCCGATACTTTTGACCGAACGCTGACCGACATCTTTGCCGTGCAAGACGACGTTGCGTCTGAGATCCTCAAGGCCTTGCAGGTCCACGTCGGCGAGGCTCCCAAGCGCGGCCGCCCCACCGAAAGCTCGGAGGCCTATACCTTCTTTTTGAGCGCTCGAGCGGCACTCAACAGATATGAGGACGCAGACGCCCGTCGATCTGCCCAGAAAGCCGTTGAACTCGATCCCCTGTTTGCGGAAGCCTACGAGCTACTGGCTCTTGCCTACTGGGCTTCAAATGGGGCTTCTCTCGATGCCACAAAAGCGCAACGGGGCGTGAACGATGCTGCCGCCAAGGCGCTTGCGATAGACCCCAGTCTTTTCTTCGCACAAGCACTTTTGGTCGAATCAGACTCTAGATTCAGTTGGACATCGAGTCTGGAAACACTGGACCGGGTGCTTCGCGAGCAACCAAATAACGTAGGGTTGATGAGTGTCTTGAGTTGGGATCTGCAGGTCGCTGGCTATTTCCAGGAAGCCCTGTCCATTACGGAGCACTGGGTCGAGCTGGACCCCTTATCCACGCAGGCACACGTCAATTTGTACTGGGCGCGCCTATCCGTTGATAAAAGAGGCGAGGCCCTGGAATCACTGAAAACCGCCCATCAGCTGGGCTTATCCTGGGCGCCTCACAACTTGGCATCCTTCTATCTGGTTGAGAAACAAGACGGGGCTGCAATCGAGTACCTGGAAGCCGGCTTTCAGATTGATGGCCTGCCCACGGAATTCGCCCAAGAGCTGATCGTTGGTGCCCGCGACCCCGAAACCGGTCAGGCTTTCCTGGACCAATTCCTACCCCAGATCGTGGCTTCCAGGCCAAACGATCGCTCTGCCCGGGAACAACGCATCCTTTTGGCTCCGTTCTATTCGGTATTCGGATTCCTGGATCGATATTTTGAACTGCTTTTTGAGTTTGGAATTTCCACCGACGATTGGGACGATGCGGAAGTTCCGGTTCATGATTCCACAATCGATCGGCGATCGGGCTTCACCGCTCATCCCAGGTATCTTGAAATCGCCAAAACGTGGGGCTTGACCGAGCTGTGGGATCAACGCGGCCCGCCGGATATGTGTGAGAAGCTCGACGGGCAATGGGTGTGCGAGTAGCCGAAAAGCTGCGAATCCGGCGCCGCGGCTGGAGTCACTTCGTAAAAGGGGTCAGAGACCTTTTCGGTATACCTTCAGCAAACTGAAACGTAGCTGCCTGAACAGAACAGCTGTAAACAGCGAGAAAATGCACTATCCACGACACCGTGGTTCGGTATAGCTTCAGGAATACAAAAACAGATTTTGGCGAAGGGGAAAATGCGAAGGTTTTCTTGGACTTGCGTGCGGTGAAAACTGATCGTCCAGGTCTTACAAATCAGCTGCTCTACCTACTGAGCTACACCAGCCTTGAACGAAGCGGGAGAGGCAACCACCTGTCCCGTTTGAAGGGGCGCAAGTTTAGACAAAGTGCTGGGGGGATGCAATAGGGGGTTGGGGGGGAAATTTGTGGGGGTGGTATTTGTGGGGTAGGTAAGTTTGCGTATGCATTGATCTGAAGCAAGGACAGCACCCGGGCCAAAGTTCAGAATAACGCGATAGCGGTTCCAACACGTTGTCCTTTATGGTCAGGAGGTAATTTATGGCGTCTGTTGATTCTCCACAAGCAAACTCAACTTCCGTTCGCATCGGGAGCAAGCTCAGTGCGGCGTTTGAGCGGATGGAGGAGCGCATCCGAGAGCGCGCCTACCAGATATTTCAGGAGCGTGCGCCAGGTGAGGGTGATTCGATGACGGACTGGCTGGATGCCCAAATGCAAGTATTGGCCCCGATTGACCTCGTCGTGAACGAACAGAAAAAGAATGTGTTGGTCGAGGGCAACCTCAAAGGATTTAGCCCGAAGGAGATCGAGGTGGAGGTAGGTACTGAAGATCTTAAGGTTTTCGGTTTGCACACGGAATCGACCACGGGGAAAAAGCGGGGAGCAACCCAATCATCATCAAAGACCGTTCACTTCTACCAAGCCATACCACTGCCCTGTGAGGTAGATATCGATGGCAGCCAGGCCACACTGCTCAAGAATGGCAAACTCAGGATAAAGCTGCCGAAAAAAGCAGGATCAAAATAGCAGCGGCACCCGGCGGGCTTACTCTCTGTCGATTTGCGTTCAAACTTGATCCAGGCAAGGTAAATATTTGCGTGTAGCGCGGATCCGCCTGTCACGCCCCAAAATACTGCGAGGCCAACAGGTTAGGGGATAGTAATCCACGCTATCAAGCCCTACTTGAGCGCATGAAATTGCCGCTTGAACTCGACGAACTGGTGCGAAAGTATCCGGCCACTCAGGACGGTGCTGGCGACCTGACATCTGTGGGCCAATAGAATTCAGCCCGGTGTCAGCAGGCCACAACAGCCAAAACCCAATCCCCCGCCTCGGCAACTCCTGCCCCACATCCACACACCGCTCCGGGGACAACTGCCCCAATAGTTAAAAAATCATAGTAATCATCGAGATATTGCAAAAATACCCCAGCTATTTCATCTGTAGTCAGCAATATCAAATAGTGAGGGTGTAGGTATTATTTTCCCCTGACCCCTTGTAGTGCATGGTATTGCTGGGATCTGGTGGGTTGTTGTGCATGTAGAGGCGGCGCGTGGAAAATTGCGATAAAGAAAAGTCAGCACCGCCCAGGTTGATGGCATGGCACCCCTTTCGACTCGACAGTCGTTATCGAGGTTGGCCGAAGAATTTCCTCCCCCTGGATAAAGGCAACTGGCTGCTATCAATAGCGGTTATTTGGGTGGCTGGTAGCTATTGGTAGTAAAGCTTCATTGCGGCCGTTCAGGTGATGCAGCCCAGACCGGCGGGGACCGAGTTTGAGCGTGCTTCGGCACTAATACTATTGCGCCTGGGATGGGAAAAGATCATTCCCTATCCACGTGTAGAAAAAGACCGCCCTGTTGCGCTTCTATTGATATCCGTCATCGTAAACGAGTTAATACCCAGTTATATTTGTGCCAAATGTAATAATACTCATTACCACGGTAGAAGCACGAGGTAGTTGAATATGTGTCGACCAGTAACCGCTTTAACTCTTTTGCTCTATATATTGTTTGCGGCTACCGGCGTCTTCGCAGCAAAGGAGGCACGACCCAATATTCTGTTAATCGTAGTAGATGACATGGGCTACTCCGACGTAGGTGCTTTCGGAGGGGAAATTCGAACGCCAAATATCGATGCTCTCGCGCAGTCTGGACTGCGTGGAACAAGCTTTTATACCGCGCCTACCTGCTCGCCGACTCGGTCGATGTTAATGAGCGGTACGGATAATCACCTGGCAGGTTTGGGTAGCATGAAAGAAGCCCTGTCCGAGAATCAGAAGGGTGAACCGGGATACGAGGGACACCTCAACAATCGTGTAGTGACTTTCGCTTCACTTCTACGCGATGCGGGGTATCACACTTACATGTCGGGCAAATGGCATCTTGGGGAAGAGATTGAGCAAGACCCGTTTAATCGCGGCTTCGAAAAGGCCTACACACTGTTGCAGGGTGGTGCCAGTCATTTCGATGACGAGTGGATGATGTACGCGAATTACACGCCTACCTATCGCGAGAATGGCAAACGGGTTCACCTCCAAGCAGGTTTTTTCTCCAGCGAGTTCTACGTTGATAAGCTTATCGAGCACATTGATAGCAAGCAGGATGGCAACCCATTCCTGGCCTACCTGTCACTCACTGCACCTCACGATCCGCTCCATATGCCCGAGGACTGGCTCGATAAATACGATGGGCGATACGATACTGGTTACGACGTTCTGCGCGAGAGGCGCCTGAAGCGTATGAAAAAACTCGGTATCGTGCCTGAGGACACACAGCTCTCGCGCCGGATACCAGCGATTCCAGAGTGGGATTCACTCAGCCGGGAACAGAAACACTACCAGTCCAGACGCATGGAATTGTATGCGGGGATGATAGAGAACCTGGATCATCATCTGGGAAGACTCTTCAACCACCTGAAAAATAGGGCGATCTACGACAACACACTCATTATTTTCTTTTCGGACAACGGAGCTGCCGCAACGGAAGTACATCAATACCCTGATACGAGCAAGGAGTGGGTCGAGCGCAATTCAGATAATCGTTTCGAGAATATGGGTAGGCGCGGGTCTCGAATTTCAGTGGGCCCAGCGTGGGCGTTAGCCAGCAACACCCCCTTGAGTTACTTCAAGGGAACCCAGTACGAGGGAGGCATCCGTGTACCGTTTATCGTTTCGGGGCCCGGAGTAGCGAGAAGCGGTCAAATTCAGCCAGCCTTTATGCACGTCATGGATATTGCACCCACTTTGCTGGAGCTTGCCGGGCTTTCCCATCCCGCAATATACAAGGGCCGTGACGTGCTTCCCATCCGCGGTAAATCTCTGGTGTCATTTCTCGCAGGGAAAACCGCGGTTGTGCGCGATGCCGATGACGTAGTCGGCTGGGAACTGTTTGGCCGACGTGCGTTTCGCCAGGGTAACTGGAAGGCAACCTGGCAGGACAGCCCATTGGGGACGAATGATTGGCAACTGTTTAATCTTGCCACTGATATCTCTGAGCGAGATGATCTTGCCGGCACTCACAAGGAGAGACTCAACGATCTAATTCAGGGCTGGGAAGAGTATCGCGATGAGGTTGGTGTTGTCCTGCCGACGGCTTCCATAATTCCCGATGATTAGCAGATGATTTGGAGCAAGGAAGCAGCCTGGATAAGACTTGGAGTAACTGCGGCAGAGTCTTTCATTCTTCCGACAACGGAAAAGTTTAACGGCAGATGGTTATGATCAAAATTCTAAATCGCTTGAATGCACTGGCACTCCTGGTAGTCATTTTTGGAGCAACGTCGGTAATGGCAGACAGCAATACTGAGTGGAACCGGTCCGTTGCCTTCTATCTTTGGCTTGCAGATACAGAGCTAGATGCCAAAAAGGATGGGGAGTCCGTTGGGGGCGGCACCATCAAGTTCGAAGACCTGGTCGACAAAACTGAATTTGGCTATGCGATTCTCGCTGAAATTGGGCCGGCAGAAGGCCGTTGGAGCGTGTTCGCTGATTTAGCCTATTTTGAGTTGGCTGACCGGGTAGGTCTTGATGGACTTGATATCAAGGTAGATGTGGAAGCCACTATGCTGGATCTGGCTGGCGTTTACTCGCCTGCTTCGACAGACGGCAATTTTGGCCTCTACGCCGGTATTCGCTACTTGTCTATAGATAGCGGATTACGGATCGGGTTCCCAGAGGGTGGCAAGGAAAAAATTGCGATAGATGACAGTTATGCCGATGCGCTTATCGGTGCGCGTTTCCGAACGGACCTTACGGAAAAGTGGTCACTCAAGATTCGGGGTGATGCGAGCACAGGGGATACCGAATATACATATCAGGTAGAGGGTCTATTTGGATACCGATTTGGAAAAGCAGAAAACATGCAACTCTTGCTTGGTTATCGTTACCGTGAAACAGAAATAGAGGAAGGAGGCGTCACTCAAGAGATCGTTACGGAAGGACCAATAGCAGCCTTTCGATATGATTTTTAGGTGGCCGCATTCGGCGGCAGAGTAGTGGGTTATGAAAAGGTTAAAAAAGGTGCGATATCGTACAGTGAATAGCGGACCGGTGACTGGCAAGGACTTCCTGTCCCTGATCCTGCAAATCGGGGTGCTGCTATGTTACCTCTATCCCCCGGCTGTCCATGCTCTGGTCATCGAAGGGGAGGCAGGCAGCATAGACAGGGCGCCGATCCCTGTTAAGATTGCGCTTGAGTTGCACCAGATCGTTAAGATCAATCAACGGGAGGAAAACTTCACAGGGGTAGTGACCCTGCATCTCCACTATAATGATCCGGCATTGGCTTATGAGGTTAAGGCGGGCGACCCTCCATTTCGACAGTACCACCTGGACGGCTTCTCGAAGTATGTACGGGAAAAAGGAGCCCTCTGGCCAGGCGTGACCATGGATAATCAGCAGGGGCGCAGGGACGTGAGCACCCTGGTGATAACCTTGACTCCCGACGGCGGCATGCGCTACTTCGAGCGTTTTACCGCCACCTTCCAGGCCCCCAATTTTGACTTTCGACGCTTTCCATTCGATGAGCAGGAATTTCACATCGATGTCACCTCAGTATTGCCGACGGATTTCTATGTACTCGAGGAGATGACCGGTTTAAGTGGCGTAGGCGACGCTCTGGGTGAGGAAGAATGGATGGTTTCCGATGTCTTTACCCGGAAGGCGACGGCGGTGGGGCGTGATAATCTGGAACGCAGTCATTTTTCCCTTGTTTTCAAAGCGCACCGTCATCTGACCTATTATATAGTAAGAATTTTCATCCCCGTATTCATCATTCTGCTGGTTTCCTGGTTCACATTTTTGCTACGGGATTACGTCAAGCGCGTGGACGTGGGTATTACCACCCTGCTGTTGTTCATCGCTTTCAATTTTGCCATATCCAGCGATCTTCCACGACTCGGCTATGTCACTGCTATGGATGCCTTTATGACTGGAACCTTCATGATTACGGGTGCCGTACTGCTGGGTAACGTGGTATTTCGACGCTTGCAGACCAGTGGCCGTGAACAACTTGTGTTGCGCTTGGACCGGTATGCAATCTTAGGCTATTGGCCTGCCTATATTCTGGGTATGTCCGTGGCGCTTCTGTGGCTGTAATGCACCCAGGAAATTTTGGATTCTCAGTATCCTCTTTGAGTGTCAACTTGGTGTTCACCGGTACATAACGAATGACTATATTTGGCACACAGCGGCCCGAAAGCAGCCCCTCACACCCCGCCATCGACCGTCCGATTTGCGGCGGATACCGGCCAGATCACCATTCCTGACAAGGCCCCGCGAATATTTCTGTAGGGGCCATCCCCATACTTTTTCCAGCATTCTGTATACGTATCCCCGCGTAGAATTTTTTCACCCTTCTTATAGCGCCGCTGCCAAAAAAAACTGACCTACTGCCTGTATCTATCTTAGAGAGCAGCACCCTGCCGTTCTCGGCCTGTACCCATTTCAACTAACCGTTACCCCAACCAAAGGAGAGCCAGCATCATGGCCAGTAAAACCATACCCGCAAAAAAGAAACCCATCACTACCACAGATAAACCCACTGACACCCAGGAGACATCCATCACAACCATCAAGAAATCCACCTTGTACCGAAACCGGAACTCGGAGATAGATACGGCCCACATATTGGTGACCGCAAGCTATTCATCCAATTGCGTGAGCCAGGATTCAATTGCCTGACCAATCAGATCGGGACTGTCTTCCTGGATGAAATGAATACCCGGTACCGTGACTTCGGTGATTTCTGGCCACGATCGCACTAAATCTCGTACCTTTCCGGCGATCAACCCGCCGGGTTCGGCATTTACAAAAAGCTTGGAAATATCAGACTGCGCGAGCCACTGGCTGTAATCAGTCACGATCTGAACAACATCGGCGGGTTCACCGGCTATCGGGATCTGGCGTGGCCACGTCAGGGTCGGCCGGCGGTCTTCGCCGGGCTCCAGAAAAGGTCGCCTGTACTCTGCCATTTCCGCATCGCTTAAATCCCGCAGTATCGACCTCGGTAGCACTTGCTCAACGAATATATTGTCATTGAGTACCATCTGCTCGCCGGCTGGCGACCTGAACCCCTGGAATATCTCTATAAAACCCTCCGGGAAAGAGTCCCAGGTCGGTATTGGGGCAACAATTGCCTCCATGAAAGCGATCCCTTTGATTGCATCCGGGTTTTGATGCGCCCAATGAAAACCAAGGCCGGACCCCCAATCGTGGATTACCAGCGTTACGTTTGAATTCACCCCCAGTGATTCCAGGAGGCTAAACAGATACTTACGGTGCTCAACATAGGTATAGCTTTGGGCATTGCTGTCGTCGAGTTTCTCGGAGTCACCCATTCCGATCAGGTCAGGGGCAATCAGCCGACCTTTCCCTTCGAGGTGAGGCATCACATTACGCCACAGGTATGAAGAAGTGGGGTTACCGTGCAAAAAGACGATTGGATCGCCCTGCCCTTCGTCGATATAGGCCATGCGCTTGCCATGGATGGTCCTGTATTGTTTTGTGTAGCGAGATTGCTCTGTGGATTGGGTCATCATCAGGTCCTTGTTGTGGAATATTGAGGTGTTCTACTCATTGCCGAACATTGTTTTTGAGTGATCGTTCATTTATACTGGAACGATCCCGAAGAGTCAAGAGCTTCGGGTATACTTGAAACCGCAAATGCATCCGTTGCAGAGTCAAAATCAAAGGTTGATATGGGCAGGCCACAAATATTCGACGAAACAGAAGTGATAGACTCGGCCATGCGCCTGTTCTGGTCGCAGGGCTATGTTGACACGGGCATGTCCCAGATTTTGGAAGCCACCAGGTTAAAGCCTGGAAGTTTTTACAACGCCTTTTCGAGCAAGAAAGCGCTGTTTATAAAGTCTCTGGAGCACTACAACGATCAAATCGTAGCGATCCGTATTGCCAATCATCTCAATGCGGAGGATCCAGTTGACGCGATTGAAGACTTTTTCTTGTCGGGGTTCGAGCCAGTGCCCAATCGAGAGCTCATCGGCTGTTTACTGACTAATACGGCCACCGAAGTCGGAAAGTTGGACGCCGACATCAACCACGTGGTTTGGTCAGGTTTACATAAGATCGAGCAGGCATTCAAACGCCGCATCATTGAAGCTCAGGAATTTGGTCTGGTCGCGTCTGAATTGGATCCTGAAGCGGCAGCACTACACCTACTCTCCTGCTTCCAGGGTTTGAGCGTCATAGGCCGATTGACACAGGACAAGGCCAAATTGCGCAGCTTGACGAGCACAGCTCTCCAGATTCTTGGACATCCCCCGGGTTTTTGACACTTGTCCCTCCTGAGTATTCGATTGTCTTGCTTTTCCTTATCATTTTTGGCCGCCGATAAATGATGACAGGCATGTCAACTCCTCGTATCAATGGCGATATCCAAAGTGGCAAGCACTACCAGAAACCACCAATCAACCCGACACACTCGACGAACCTGGCGAAATGTTAATTTTCGATTAAATTCAATTGGCTAGTCGTTGCCACCCTCCTCGATGAATATCACCCTTCGGCGTCATGAGAGAAGTAACTTTCCTGTTTGTTCACCTGCTTACCACCGTCGCCAGGGCATCCACCCCAAGGCCTTCCCCCCATCACTGGCGTCGAGTCGTCAAGTTCATCGGGTATAACCAGTGTTTCTTGCCACCCCCCATGGGGCCATACTTTTTCCACAGCGCACAATATACCTGCCCGCGAACTTCGAGGGGGTTTCTTATAGCGCCAGATCAGAACAACTCCCATCGGCTGCCCCAGCCATCTGCTACAGGCACCAGAGCGTCACCCTGTGGAGCACTTTGCTACAGGCATTACCCGAGCCATGCCTGGCCAGGTTGCCCACTAGCACACACTGACAAGCAGATAGGAACGCCTACTGGAGTTTTCCCTTGTTGGCTCTTCAGCCAGCCTTACCAGTAATTTCCCTGGTCCTCCACTGCTGCGGTGAGATTCCAAACCAGCGTTTGAAGCTGCGTGAAAACACGGTCAAATCCGAGTAGCCCAACATTTCCGAGATGTCAGTCAAACGAAACTGGGGTTCACGCATGTAGTTGATCGCCAGCGATGAGCGCACTTGCTCCAGCAGTTCACGAAAACTGGTACCCTCCAAGCTGAGCTTACGCTGCAGGGTGCGCTCCCCTATACCCATAGTCGCAGCCACTGTCTTTGCTGTGCACTTCTTGGTCGTCAGCAGCGAATTCATCACCGCCCGCACGTGTTCCTGCAAATTATTTGCATAGTTCTCATTGAGAATTATGCGCAACTCGGAAGAAATCGAAGACAGGGAATCCTCGATCGGCCAGTCCAGCACCTCACACGGGAATGTCAGGCCGTTCTGTCCCTGGTTGAACGCCAACGGCGCGCAGAAAAAGTCTGTATAGGGTGTCAGGTCCGTCGGCGATGGCAGATCCAGATAGACGAGACGTGGTGACCAGGGCCTGCCACACAGAAGACGCACGATCTGGCACAACTGCGCGACGCCATGGTTCCAGAACTGAGGCGAGCGCCTGGCGGGCTGGAAATCGGTATGTAGCGTAAAAAAGGCTGTGTCGTTCTCTACCGTCAGGTTGAGTTCCACCGCCTGTGCGCTGTAGTGAAGGTACCTCTGAAAGACCTCAAGACCACCGCGCACGTCAGTACTGCCCATTGCAAGGGCACCGATTGCACCGAAAATAGCAAGATTCTGACGGCCCGCGAACTCCAACATCAGTGCCGGGCGTCCAGTGGCGTGGGCTACCTCCTCTATCACCGCGCACGACTTTTCCAACGGAATGAAATTGCTGGGATCGCGGATCTGCTCTTCATCCAGACCTGCACGTTCGAGAACCTGGGCGGAGGATACGCCCAGCTCTTCCATGTAGTCGCCCAGACCCATCAGAAAACTTGCTCTAATTAATGGGCTGGCCAATATCTCTCCCCGGAGACTGTCTACTATTATGCGCCGTCGTACTTGGTGTATTTTGCCAATTTATGGCGGGGAATATCAAGTTACGTCTATCCAGCTCCATAGGATACTTGGTAAAGGTATTGACAACAATCACATCTTTCCCAGTAGAGAAAATCACTGCTTCCTTTAGCTGAAAGAGGAAAACGAATTGGTATATTTCACACAATTCAAGCTACTTTACTGAATTGGACTGTTTACAAGGATACGCATAGCCGTAAGGAAGTAATGGCGGCGAACAATGAGAAGGATAGTGACGCGAGATAACTGGCAATAATGCGCTTTGACGTAAATTGCCAAATTATGTCGTAAAATGCAAATCTATCCTAGCCGGTCCATATATTATGCCTGCCTCGATTTTGGGGCAAAACGGCATACGGTTGATTTACGCCGTTACGCATCCAATTACCAATCGTGTATCACAGCGCAGGGACCGCTAGCCCTCTGCGCTGAAATTCAGGGCCTATCGTCTACATGGGGTGATAGGCCCTTTTCCACTCACTGCGTAACAGTAAATTATCGCTTTCAATTTCGGGGTAGATTTTATGAAAACAGCAAATTCAATTTTAGTTATATTAGCATTGTCACTAATGATCGGTTGTACGACGCTGACACCACAGCAGTCGAATGAATACAACATGATGGAAAGAGATGGCGTTTTAATTGAAGAAAAAAATCCAACTACCGGCGCACTGCTGGGTATTTTACCCGGCGGCGGGGCGTTCTATGGTAGAGAACCCATAGTGGGCGCTGTTGACTTGCTTTTTTGGCCTGTGTCTATTTTGTGGGACCCCATTGTTGGGCATCAAATGTCCAAGACCGTGAACTATAATTTAACTGTAAGTTCCCTACGGAAAGCTAAGCAAAAAGAGCTGAATGAGCTAGAAAACCAGAAGGATTTAGAGAAAATTTCTAAAGTTGATTACGTCAATAAAAAGAGAGAGATTGATCAGAAATATAACTACGAGGTTTAGTGCTCTAGGAATATTTTTTCCCACTTTCTATCAAGCATAATTCGCTATTATAAGGCTCCACTTTCGGAGCCTTATTTTTGGTCGGCTGTACTTCAAAGCAAAGCCGAAATTGGCTACTGCGGAACAACCACAATATGGTGAACCCGGCCCGATAGCAGACACCGACCTGGTGCAGTCAAACGGCGCCAGCCCAGTTCAGAAGAGGTTCGGAACATGATTACCTAAACCTGTGCGTGGCGAATTATTAATTCTCGATTAGATTCTATCAGTTAGTCATTGCCACGCTCCTCCACGGAAATTGCCCTTCGACGCCACGAGAGATGTCACTGTCCTGAAGGTTCACCTACTCACCGCCCTACAAACTTGAGCATAGCGACGGACTCTGAGCTACCATCACCAGAAACCACCAAACAACCCGAAGCACTCGACAAACCCGTCGCCCGGCTTCAACCCCAAGGCCTTGCAGCGGATGACTTGGCGTCGAGTACGTCAGATTCGTCGGGTATAACTGGAGTTTCTACCCCGGGATAGACCCCATACTTTTATCCGTATCGGGCACATTATCTGCCCGGGGAATTCCAGGGGGCTTCCTATATAGCGCCACCAAGGTGCTGGATTACAGTTTGAAAGCGTCGACGCCGTGGAGTTGAAAGGTGTTCTTGGCAATATCGATTGCCCAGCATGCTAATAGTCATGTCGATCTCCCATCCAAAGTTGAGGTCCTTCAGCCTAAAGGTTAGTCTGAGGTCTCCCGCCGAGCTAGCGGCGTGGGTGGGGATGGTTCATTACATTAGTACCATGATCAGGGTTGCGTGGAAATTTTTGTTAGAGTGGATAAAGGCCCGGGGGCAGGCAGGCAGTTTTTGAAACAAATTAGAAATTCTTTTCATCAGGATTTCTTCTCATCTGCCGAAAGTAGTCAAACTCCCACGGTCTCATCGCGACTAATACACTGGTGCCGAATCGCTCCTCAAGGGGAAGACCCCTGTCTTCATTATCGAGTTCATTAAACTCCGCGATCAATCTCTCTATCTTCTTCATCATCGTTGCATTTGATCCGCGAGACAGCATCCCATTGCGAAATAGAAACTTCTCGCCCGGGCCCGAAAATGAGCACTTCATAAACGAAGGCTGTACTTCCTTGCGAAAAAACCTCTGGATAGGCCCGCTGGGAATCCATCGAAAATCGCCTGCGACCATCAGCTTGAACCTATTGAGGGGGAGCAGTTCAATGAGCTTCAATCGATCCAGTTTGGCCAGCAGTTGAATACACTCGTGTTCAGTCAGATCGTAGATCTCGATTATCTCGTCAAACGTCCAAAGATTGAGAGCGCAAATTGCGACTAGCAGAAGTTTTGGGTCATCGGCGACTTCCCGCTCTTGTTCCTCTGAGAGCATATCGATTCTCTTACGCTCCTCCCCCATTTTCTGGACCAGGTCGGAGATATCCAACCCAACTAACTGACTGAGCTGTTCAAGCCTATACAGGGACAGCTTCGTGTCCGAAAAGAGTCGTTTAATGCTGCTCTCAGACAATTCGAGACGGGCCGCCACCTGGGCGTAGGTTAACCCCTGTGCTTTGAATTCTCGTTTCAGGGTGTTCAACAACATCGTGACCTGGCTCATGGCGGATTCCTGCAAAGTATTATATATCGGTACTTTATAGATCACATTGTACGACTTTCACTGTATTAGGTGCACTAGTTGATTCTTTAGAAGTACATTGAACCCGTCCCTCACCCACGGGACCTGATTTCAATTCACTATTGAAAAGTAAGGTACTCACTATGGCCAGTTTATGGATCAACGCAAAGCGTGGAGCAGCAGCACTCATTGCTACTGTAGTCATTACACAAGGGGTGCAGGCTGCCGGCCTGATGACCCCAGCGAACAGCGGAATTCCCGCACTGGAGATAAAACAGCACCATGTAGACGTCGTGATTGAAGACGGCTATGCCATTACAACCATTGACCAGACCTTCTTCAACCCTAATACCCAGCCACTAGAAGCGATCTATTCATTCCCAGTCCCTGAAAAAGCCGCGGTGGGCGAATTTACCTACTGGATTGATGGCAAGGCCGTTACCGGAGAGGTACTGGAAAAAGAGCAAGCCCGGGAAGTTTATGAGCAGGAGAAGACCCAGGGCCGAGAAACTGCTATTACTGAAAAAGATGAGTGCCGCACCTTCGACAGCAGAGTCTATCCGGTACAACCGCAGGATGATGTACGAATCAGGCTCGTCTACATTCAACCCGTCCATGTAGATCTGGGCATTGGCCGGTACGTCTACCCACTCGAAGAAGGTGGGGTGGATGAAGAAAAACTGGCGTTCTGGACTTACAACGAAGTTGTCGAGGAGTCTTTCAGTTTTAATTTACGACAGCGCTCTTCCTACCCTATCGACAGCTTTCGTCTGCCACAACATCCCCAGGCGCTGATAACACAACATTCGGCCCAAAGCTGGGAAGTAGCAATCTCTAACGGCCAGGCTGGTGACGACGCTGACAATCCTCAGCAGCCTGGCCAGGCTTCCGCCAATTTTCGGCTGGACAAAGACATCGTCGTCTACTGGCGTCATCAGCAAGGGCTTCCCGGTAGCATCGATATGATTACCCACAAACCCGCAGGCAGTGATCGAGGCACCTTCATGATGACAGTCACCCCTGGAGACGACCTTGCCAATATTCAAAGCGGTCGCGATTGGGTTTTCGTTCTGGATTTTTCAGGGTCTATGCAGGGCAAGTACCACAGTCTGGTTGAGGGCGTCAGCAAGGGGCTGGGCAAATTAAATGCCAATGATCGCTTCCGGATCGTGTTGTTCAATAATAGCGCCCGCGAACTGACTAAGGGCTATACCCCCGTGAACGAACAGAACATAAACCGTTATATTCAACAACTTGAGAGCACCAACCCGAGCGGAGGAACAAACCTCTATGCCGGTTTAGTCAATGGGTATAAGGGCCTGGATTCTGATCGACCCAGCGCCATCATTCTCGTAACCGATGGTGTTGCAAACGTCGGGGTAACCCAGAAGAAGGACTTCCTGAAGTTGTTGGAGAAACACGACGTCCGTCTCTTCAGTTTTGTCATGGGTAATAGCGCCAACCGACCGCTGTTGGAGGGCATGACGAAAGCCTCCAATGGCTTCGCCATGAATATCTCAAACAGCGATGATATTGTCGGCAGGCTAGTGCAGACCGCCGACAAGCTAAGTCACGAGGCTTATCGTGATATTGATATCGACATCAAAGGCGTCAAGGTCAAAGAAGTTACACCGGCTCGTTTCGGTTCACTCTACCGGGGTCAGCAGCTGATCATCTTCGGGCACTATTGGGGAGACGGACCGGCGGATGTTCAAATTCGCGGCAAGATTTCCGACAAGGATATGGTCTACAAGACACACTTCAACTTCCCCGACCAAAGTACCCTCCACCCCGAGGTCGAGCGCTTGTGGGCCTACGCCAGCATTGAGGATTTGCAGAATCGAATCGACTACCTGGGTGAAGACAGCGATAGCAAACAGGCCATTACTGACCTGGCAGTCGAGTACGGACTGGTGACCGACTACACCTCGATGGTGGTCGTTCGCGATGAAGTCTTCAAACAGTACAACATAGACCGCAGCAACGCGGCCCGAGTAGCCCAAGAGCACACTGCGCGTGAACAGCGTAATGCTGGCCCGGTCCGCAACAACCGCCAGGACACTCAGCAACCGGCCTTCGGTACAACACGAGCCTATCCGAAGAGTGGCGACGGAGGCGGCGCCATGGGCCCCTGGGCTTTGTTCCTGCTTCTACCGCTTTTGTTTATAGGCAAGCAAAAGCGCCTGCAATAAGCGGCATCTGACCCGGCACTCTCCGGAGTGCCACTTTCCCTTTGGAAGGCTAACAAATGAAACAGATTCCCTACATTTCCCTACTGCTCAGCGCCCTGGCCGGTGCGCTCATGCTTTTGCCGCAAGAGGTACACAACCGACTGTACTTCGACTATCATCTCTTGTCTCAGGGTCACTTATGGGGCCTGGTCAGCGGCCACTGGATCCACGCAGATATCCAACACCTCATCTGGAATGTCGCCGCACTTGCGATACTTGCCACCATTATTGAAACCCGGTCACGGCGACTACTGTTGTGGAGTATTGTTATCGGTACCGCTTGCGTAGATATCCTGCTTATGTCGCCAATCAGCGAATTGCAACGCTATTGTGGACTGTCCGGATTACTTAATACGCTACTCGGGGTGGCTCTCTATGTTTACTGGCGGGAAACACGTTCAACTGCGGTCATTGTGGTTGGCATTCTCTCTGTAGCGAAGATTGCCCTCGAAATGTATTCCGGGCATTCTGTCTTTACTGACATTAGCTGGCCGCCTTTCACCACTGCACACCTGGCCGGCATTCTCGGTGCGCCTATCGTAATAAGAGGATATTACCCTGAGCGCGCAGAACAGCTTCAACCAGTTTACTTGAGATAAGGATCTGTCATGGGTATTTGGGCACAGGCAAGCGAAGTAGCTGAAGCCACTCCAACCGACAGGAATCGGTATGTAGATTTTCTGAGGGCCATCTCGATTATGTTTGTGATCAGTGGCCACTGGCTGATAACCACCGCCCATTACGATGCAGACGCGGGTACGCTGAACCCGATACTTGCTCTGGACATCATTCCCTGGACCAGTTGGCTGACATGGTTGTTTCAGGTCATGCCTATTTTCTTCATTGTAGGCGGTTACTCCAACGCAGTTTCACTTGAGGGCGCACGCAAGAATCACGCGACCTATGCTCAGTGGTTGACGGGTCGACTACACCGGCTACTTACCCCTCTGCTTTTATTGGTAATCGCTTGGGCGGGTATTTCATTTGTACTGCATTTCACAGGCGCAGCGCCAGAAACAATTACGTTCCTCTCCCGGACCGCGCTGGTGCCAACCTGGTTTCTCGCCATCTACATCCTGATCGTCTTACTGGCACCGGCTACCTATGCGCTTTGGCGTCGATGGGGTTTTGTATCCCTCGCGGGCTATATCTTACTCGCAGCCCTCGTCGACTTTGCATTTTTTCAATTTGGTTGGAAATCACTCGGGTGGACTAACTACTTCTGGGTCTGGCTCGGGATTCACCATCTGGGATTTGCATGGCGCGATGGTCGCCTGGGCAATCCACCAGTACTGCTGGCAATCTCTCTGGTGTCGCTACTGGCACTGATGGCCATGATATTTCTTGGCCCTTATCCCATTGCGATGGCGGGTTCGCCCGGGGATGAAGTGAGTAATACCTTACCACCCAAGGTGACCCTGATCGCTCTTGGAATGTTCCAATTTGGGCTACTGCTGTCCATCGAAAAACCTATGCAGCGTATTCTGTCCGGTCTACGGACTTGGACTTGCACCGTCATAATCAACACCATGATCATGACCATCTATCTCTGGCATATGACTATATTACTGGCAGTCTTCGCGCTCTCTTACTTCAGCCGAGGATTCGGCCTGAGCATGGAACCCGGACTGGGAGAATGGTGGTGGACGCGCCCCATCTGGTTGATGGTCCTTGCCGTACTACTCATACCTGTTGCCCTCCTGCTTTCACCGCTGGAACGCGTTTCCCGCCCCAAAGACACTCCAACACCGGCATCTTGGCGACTTATCGTAGGCGCGATAATGGCAGGACTTGGCATCACACTAGCTACACTCTTCGGATTTGACGGGAACCTGTTTTCTATAACCAGCACTGGCACCATCGCCTTGGTGTTGGGCGGCGCCTGGATCTGCGGATTATCAATCAACATACTCGCCATCAAGAATCCTACTCCGACCAGAACATCCTAGACACACATGGAGCGTGTCCCTGGCGAAATCGTAATTCAAGCAGCCATCGGTAGTTGAAACAGCCCGCGACAATGTTGCTCCCATTGATATTCGTTGATGTCGACGACCCTCCGATCAGAGACGCCTATGGGAGTCGCACCGGCCCGTGAAGAATGAGTTCGACACTCGTTGTAATAGCACTGATACTTCCGCAGCTTGTTCTCCAGGTCAGTCGCGGTCCAGAACAATGTCTGATCAACCTGTGCATGGCGAATTGCTATTTCATACAAAGAATCAGTGACTTAGCGTAAACCCGTCACACCCGGCAACCCGTCGCCAAGCCATTCCCCCAAACCCTTCCACCCCATCACCGGCGTCGAGTCGTCAGGTTCGTCGGGTATAGCTATCGTTTCTTGCTGCTATGGACCCCATACTTTTTCCCACGTACACAAACATATCGCCCCGCGAATTCCGAGGGGGTTTCTTATAGGCGCCAGATCAGAACAACTCCCATCGGCTGCTGCCCCAGCCATCAGCTACAGGCACCAGAGCGTCACCCTGTGGAGCACTTTGCTACAGGCATTACCAGAGAGCCATGCCCTGGCCAGATTGCCC